>ENA-OUNI01001189-OUNI01001189.1-human-gut-metagenome-genome-assembly--contig:-NODE-1189-length-10589-cov-3.193653_pt1 | contig 10589 bp, 13 predicted proteins | sample MGYA00242499_ERZ504580 | MGnify/ENA primary metagenome ERZ504580 (study PRJEB26092, sample SAMD00036315) | human gut metagenome | host: Homo sapiens | study: EMG produced TPA metagenomics assembly of... | reverse complement strand
TGTGACCGCTGCGCCCCTGCAGGATGCCCTGCTGGCCGACCTCGTGCAAAACTGGCTGCCTGCGGCGCGGGCGTGTGGAGCTGACGCCCCACACCAAGACGCTGGAGGAGATTTTCCTGAGCCTGACGAGCGAGGAGGCGGACTGAGATGGGCAAAGCACTGCATGCGGAGCTGCAAAAGGCCCGCCGCCGCCACGATTTGCTAATCTGTCTGGCCCGTGCCGGTGGTCGTGTATCTCTGGGCCGGGGCGGCGGCCCCCACCGGCGCGGACGAGCTGGCCAACGCCTACAGCGCCCTCTTGTTCGCGCTGCCCGTTCTGAACGCCATTTTAATGCCCATTGTGATGGCACTGATCGCCAGCCGCCTGTGGGACATGGAGGTCAAGGGCAGCACCACAAAACTGCTGTACACGCTGCAAAGCCGCCGCAGTCTGTTTGCGGGCAAGGCGCTGCTGGGCACGGGCGAGGTCCTGCTGATGGTCACGCTGGAAATGGCCGTATCCATCCTGCTGGGGCGGGTGCAGGGCTACACCGAGGCGTTCCCCGCCGGGCCGTTTGTGTACACAGGCATTTGCACGCTGGCTGTCGATGTCATGCTGTTTTTCTCGGAGCTTCTGCTGATGTTGATTTTTGACAACCCGCTGCCTGCGCTTTGTGTCGGTATTGTGGGGGCACTGATCGGGTTGTTTTCGGCGTTCATGCCGCCCCTTGTCAGTTATTTTGTGCCGTGGGGCTACTTTGTCCCGCTGTCCTGCTATGAGGTTGCCCTCTGGGACCAGGCCACCCACACTGTGACCTACGGCCTGCGGCCCTACAGCTGGGGACTGCTGGCGTTTACCGTGGTACTGGCAGCGGTTTTGTTTGCCGCCGCCTGGCGCATGATGCGCGATAAGGAGGTATAACGAATGCTGAAGCGTTGTATAATTGCCGAGAACCGCAAGCTGCATGCGTCGCCCATCTGGGTGATCTTCTTTGTGCTGCCGTTGATTTCCGCCGGGTACGGGACATTCAACTATCTGCAAAATCTGGAAATCCTGACCGAGCGGTGGTACAGCCTGTGGACGCAGCACACGCTGTTTTACTCGATGCTTTTCTTTCCCGCGATGGTGTCGGCGTATGCGGCCTACCTTTGGCGGCTTGAGCACCTTGGCCACAACTGGAACCTGATCATGGCAGCACCCGTGCGGCCCTTTGCGCTGTTTGCGGCAAAGCTCCTTGTTGTTGTAAAGCTGATGTGCTTTACACAATGCTTTATCTTTGTGCTGTACGTGGCGTGCGGGCGGCTGTTTGCCGGATTCAGCGATTGGCCGCCGGTGAGCATCGTTTTTTATCTGGTGCGCGGCATTTTCGGCGGTCTGGCTGTGGCGGCGGTGCAGCTTTTGCTGGCCATGCTGGTCCGCAGCTTTGCGGTGCCGATTTTCTTAGGGCTGGTCGGCGGCATTGCGGGAATGCTGATCGGCAGCAAGGGCTATGCCCTGCTGTGGCCCTACTGCCTGATGCAGCAGGGCATGAACGCCAACCGTAGCACCGACGTGCTGGCCGGGAATGTGCTGCCGTTTTTGCTGGCGTGTGCGGGCTGGCTGGCGGTGGTGCTTTTGACCGCAAAAGTGCTGCTGGAAAAAATGGATGTGAAAGCGTAATGTTTTACCGCGCAGCAAGGGCCGCATATAGGCGGCCCGGCGGTATATGGCGGGTGGGCATTTGCGGGAGAGCACCGGGCCGGGCATGCCCGGCCCCTACCGCCGCGCCTATATTTCCGCTTGCGAAACGCCCTGCCCTGCTGTATAATAAAAGCATCAACAAACAGGAGGGCACGCCATGACTGCCAATGCTGCCGATTTTGCCGGGTCCGGGTGCGGGCGCCGTTATGAGAAAGAGCTGGAGACCCATTTTCGCGATTGTCTGCTGTTTTATCTGGATGGCCGCATCCGCTTTGAGCGCTACTGCTACGGCGAGGCCGCCTGTCTGGTGTTCAGCGTCTGGGCCCACGGCTTTGACGCTGACGGGAACATTTTATGGGACCGCGAACCGGAGTTTGAGAGCCAGAAAACCGCCATTCCCCGCGTGCTGACCGACATTCAGGAGGACGGGAACGCCCTGCAGTTTGACGGTGCCTTCAAGCGCTACGTCAAGACCGAGGAATTCGACGAGGACAAGCCCAACGGATACGGGAAGTTTAAGGTGTTCTGGCTGAAAAGGAAAAAGTAAAAAAGACTCCTGCAGCGCGAATTAAACGCTGCAGGAGCTTTTTTGTGTTTGCAGCACCCCTAAACAGCAGAACATTTCCCAAAGCCATAACGAAAAATTCCGATAAAAGGCCAGCGGCGGCTTTCACAAAGAAAGCGCCGCTGTTGTCAAAATGGATAGTCTTAAAATTTTCCGCCCGAGCTGCCGCCAAAACCGTCGCTGTCGGTACTCGACCCGCTGGAACTGCTGTCGTCCTTGACGGGGTCGTACGTTTCGGTTTCGGTGGTGTGGGTGTAGGTGTCCATCACCAGCGGCATTTCGGCAAACGCCGACAGGGCGCAGAACAGGCACAGCAGCAGGGCTGTCAGCAGAGAAAACAGGGTTTTCTTCATAAGGCTGTTTCCCCTTTCAAAGCAGGATGCAAGCAGGATCATCAGCGGAACACTGATGCCCGCAAACCAGGCGGCCACCTTTCGCTTGTCAACGGGCAAACCGCCCACCAGCTTGCCGGTCTGCCCGTTCATGGCGAACAGGTAATCCTTGCCCTGCCACTTGGTGTGCAGCATCCAGACCGGCAGCAGCGCGTAATGCTTGGCGGTGTAATCAATGCTGATATTCTCGCTCAGGTGCTTACGCTGTTGTAGCCGGTAATGCTGGCCGAAAGCTCGCTGCTGACCGAATTCTGCATCCGGCTGTGGGCGCGGGCCTGGCAGGTGTCGGCGTCCTCGTCGTATTTGTCTGCCATATAGCCCGGCAGGTACGCGGTCGAGAAGGGCTGGAACGCGCGGTAGTCATACGGCTCGATGGCATCCATGTGGCCGTTGGGCATCTTGGTCGAGCATCCACCGTGAAGTTCCACGTCATCAATATGCTGCAAAAGAGAACTTAGAGAATAAGCTCCAGCTTGCCATTGCCGCCACCGAAGCCAAATTGGTGGTAGAGTTGTCAGATACCTGAACCGTTATTCCATAGCAAACAGTGCGTAAAAATGAAGCACCCGGGAGGGCTGAATCCCTCCCGGGTGTTTCAATTTAGAACCGCTCCACGCCATCACTCGTTACGCGCGCGTAGACGAGGGGCGGAAGCGTCGGCGGCTCATCGCGGATGACAAGGCCGCCGCGGTACATTTCCTCGGCTGCGGCAAACAGCTCTCGTCGTCGGCATAGAACGTGCAGATGCTCTCCCCTGCCTTGACGTAGTCGCCCAGCTTTTTGTGCATCGTAATGCCCGCGGCAAAGTCGATGCTGTCCTCCTTCTTGATGCGGCCCGCGCCCAGCAGCACGCTGGCATTGCCGATCTTCTCGACGTCGTTTTTGTAAATATAGCCGTCGGCGGGGGCGGTCAGCTCATAGCTGTACTTTGCCTTTTGGAACTTGTCGGCGTCGCGCAGTACGCTGATGTCGCCGCCCTGCGCGGCAAACATCTGGCAGCACTTTTCAAACGCGGAGCGTCGGCAATGACGCTCTCGGCCAGCTTACGGCAGGTAGGCATATCGCCCTTGCCCGCCAGCACCAGCATGTTGCCGGCCAGCTGCAGGCAGACCTCGGTCAGGTCCGCGGGGCCCTTGCCCTGCAGAACGGCCATGCTCTCGGCGACCTCCAGCGCATTGCCGATGTTGTGGCCGAGAGGCTTGTCCATATCGGTGATGAGCGCCGCGACCTTGCGGCCATGCGCCGTGCCGATGGCGACCATCTGGCGGGCCAGCTCCAGCGCACCGTCCAGGTCCTTCATGAACGCGCCGTCGCCCATCGTGACATCGAGCAGGATCGCGTCCGAACCGGCGGCCAGCTTCTTGGACATGATGGAGGACGCGATCAGCGGGATGCAGCCGACGGTGGCGGTCACATCGCGCAGGGCGTACATCTTCTTGTCGGCGACGGCGATCTTGCCGCTTTGGCCGATGACCGAAATGCCGATCTCGTTGACCTGCCTGAAAAATTCTTCCTGCGTCAGCTCGTGCGGGTGCCGGGGACAGCCTCCATCTTGTCAATCGTGCCGCCCGTGTGGCCGAGGCCGCGCCCGCTCATCTTGGCGATCTTGACACCGCAGGCCGCCACGATGGGCGCAATGACCAGCGTCGTCTTGTCACCGACGCCGCCGGTGGAGTGCTTGTCGGCCTTGATGCCTGCGATGGCAGACAGATCGACCATGTCGCCGGAGTGGGCCATGACGTCGGTCAGCATGGCGGTTTCCTCGTCAGTCATGCCGCGCAGGTAGATGGCCATGAGAAGCGCCGACATCTGGTAGTCGGGCACATCACCTGCCACATAGCCGTTGACGGCGAAAGACAGTTCTTCATGGTCCAGCGTACCGCCGTCGCGCTTCTTGGCGATAATATCGTACATTCGCATAGTTTTTTCTCCTTGTAAAAGGCAGGCCGCCCGGCTGGGATACCGGGCGGCCTGCTGTGATTTGTGATTAACGGCTGCCCTTGTCGTAGGGAATGCCCTCGGCCTTCGGGGCCTGGGAGTTCTTGGAGGTGAAGATCAGCACGATCATCGTGACGATATACGGCAGCATCTGGTAGAAGTTCGAAATTTCCTTGACGCCCTCAAACTTCGGCAGGAAGGTCAGCGTGGCGTTCAGCGCAGCAATGACCTTGAACAGCGCGAAGAACAGCGACGCGCCGAGGATCGGCAGCGGCTTCCAGTTGCCGAAGATCATAACGGCCAGCGCCAGGAAGCCGTAGCGCCACGTCGGAGTTGAAGCCGGAGCCGGCTGCCAGCGTGTAGGCCAGGCCGCCGACGCGCCCAGGAAGCCGGAGATCAACACACCGGCGTAGCGCATCTTGTAGACGTTGATGCCGACAGAGTCCGCCGCCTGGGGATGCTCACCGCAGGCGCGCAGCCGCAGACCGAAGCGGGTCTTGTACATCACGATGTAGGCCGCGATGAACAGGACGATGGCAACGGGGGTCGTCAGGTAGAAATACTTGAAAATCAGGTTGTTCCAGAAGCTGGGGCCGTCCACCGGGGCGAGGCCGAAGGTATCGCGGGTGATGCGCACCCAGTTGGGAATGAAGATCGTGGTCAAGCCCTGGCCCTGGATGGCCCAGGTCATGACGACGGCGAAGGCGGGCGCAAACTGGTTCAGCGCCGTGCCGCCGATGGTCTGGTCGGCCTTCAAGTTGATGGCCGCAAAGCCCAGCAGCAGCGAAAAAATCATGCCGGTGACGCCCGCCACCAGAATGGCAATGAACATCGACAGCTGCGGATGTGCGGGACCGAAGCCGCTCTGGTCCAGGCCCTGCAGCGTAAAGCAGGCGAACAGCGCGCCAATGATCATCATGCCCTCAAGTGCGATGTTGATGACGCCGGAATGCTCACTGAACATGCCGCCCATGGCGACGAGCAGCAGCGGCACTGCGAACAAAATGGTCATACTGATAATGTTGGCAGCGATCATCATTTTGCAGCACCTTCCTTTCCCTTATGGCCGGAGACCGCCTTGGTAATGATGCCGCGCATCAGCAGGGCAAAGGCCGCCAGATAGATGATGACGGCAATGACGATGTCAATGGTCTCGGACGAGTAGGCGGGCTGCATGGCGGCACCGCCGACCTGGATATAGCTGATAAAGAGCGACGCAAAAATCGTGCCGATGGGGTTGGAGCTGGCCAGCAGGGCGACAGGGATGCCGTTGAAGCCCATGCCGAGGATGGATTTTCCAGCACGTATTGGCCCGTACCGGCCAGGTAGTAGATGCCGCCGCCGATGCCGGACAGCGCGCCGGAGATGACCATGGACAGCACGATGTTGCGCTTGGAGTTGATGCCCGCGTACTGGGCAGCGTCGCGGCTCAGGCCGCAGGCCTTCAGCTCATAGCCGAAGGTCGTCTTTTGCAGGATGACCCAGACGAGGATGGCAAAAATAATCGTGATGATGATGGAAATATTGATCCAGCTCGAGTTGCCGAACAGTGCCGCAAACGGCCCCCTGGGCAGGATCGCACCGGGGTTTGCAACGTTCAGCGCGGCGGTGCGATCCGAGTTAGACGCGCCCCAGCCGGAGGCCAGCATATTGGGCATGTTGGCCAGCAGCAGATTGACGAGGTACATGCCGATCCAGTTGAACATGATGGCGGTGATGACCTCATTGACGTTGAAATACGCCTTGAACAGGCCCGGGAAAATGCCCCAGATCGCACCGCCGACAGCGCCCGCCAGCAGGCAGACGTACCACGGCAGCTGGAATTGAATGGCGCACAGCAGCGAGAAGAAAGCGCCCATCGTGTATTGGCCGGACGCACCAATGTTGAACAGGCCCGTCTTGAACGCAAAGCCGACGGACAGGCCGCACATCATCAGGGGTGCCGCCTGGTACAGCACCTTGCCGAGTTTGTCCATGCTGGAAAAGCCGGTGGCCAGCATAGCTCTCATGCCGCCCACGGCGCGCCGGGATTCAGCAGGACCAGCAGTACAAAGCCCAGCACCAGACCGACGACGATGGACAAAAGGCTGGCCAGGACCCCTACAACGGCGGGACGCTGCAGAAGCGACTGTTTATTCTGTTTGCTCATGCTTTCGCCTCCCCTTGCTTTTTGGCACCGGCCATATACAGGCCCAGTTCCTCGACAGTGGTCTTTTTCGGGTCGAATTCGCCGACGATCTCCCCCTCGTAAATCACGAGGATGCGGTCAGACAGGTTCATGACCTCGTCCAGCTCAAGGCTGACGAGCAGGACCGCACGGCCCTTGTCGCGCTCGGCCACGATCTGTTTGTGGATATACTCGATCGCGCCGACGTCAAGGCCGCGGGTGGGCTGCACGGCAACGAGCAGCTGCGGGTCCTTATCGACCTCGCGGGCGATGATAGCCTTCTGCTGGTTGCCGCCGGACATGCTGCGGGCAATCGTCGCAGGGCCCTGGCCGCTGCGGACATCGTATTGCTTTATCAGGCGCTCGGCGTACTGCAATACGGCGTTCTTTTTAATAAAGCCGTGGTTCTGGAACTCCGGCTGCCAGTAACGCTGCAGAACCATGTTGTCGGCCAGCGTGTAATCCAGCACCAGACCGTGCTTGTGGCGGTCCTCCGGGATGTGGCTCATACCGGCCTTGCTGCGCTCGCGGATGGGGGCATTCGTGATGTCCCTGCCCTCGAGTCTGATGGTGCCGGACGTGGGCTTTTCGAGGCCCGTAATACCGTAGATCAGCTCGCTCTGGCCGTTGCCGTCGATACCGGCAACGCAGACGATCTCGCCCGCGCGGACGTTGAAGCTGACGCCGCGGACGGGCATTGTTCTTGTGGACCTTGCTCGGCACGACGAGGTTCTCGACTTCCAGGATCGGCTTGCGACCTCGCAGGGCTTCTTATCGACGGCAAACTGCACGTCGCGGCCAACCATCATCTTGGACAGTTCCTCTTTCGTGGTGTCCTTGATGTCAACGGTGCCGATATACCTGCCCTTGCGCAGGACAGAGCAGCGGTCAGAGACCGCCATGATCTCGTTGAGCTTGTGGGTGATGAACAGGATGCTCTTGCCCTCGGCCTTGAAGCCGCGCATGATGTCCATGAGCTCGTCGATTTCCTGCGGGGTCAGAACCGCCGTAGGCTCGTCGAAAATCAAAATTTCATTGTCGCGGTAGAGCATTTTCAGGATCTCGACACGCTGCTGCATGCCGACGGAGATGTCGCTGACCAGCGCGTCCGGGTCGACCTTCAGGCCGTACTTTTCGCTCAGGGCCATGACCTTTTTGCGGGCCTCGTCCTTCTGCAAAAGCCGTGCTTTGTGTCCTCAACACCCAGGATGATGTTGTCGAGCACCGTGAAGCACTCCACCAGCTTGAAATGCTGATGCACCATGCCGATGCCCAGTGCGTTGGCATCGTTCGGGTTGTTGATCTTGACCTCCTGTCCGTTTTTCCGTATCGTACCCTGCTCCGGCTGATACAGACCGAACAGCACACTCATCAAGGTGGACTTACCGGCGCCGTTTTCGCCCAGCAGGGCGTGGATCTCACCCTTGCGCAGCTGCAGGGTGATGTCGTCGTTGGCTTTGATGCCGGGGAACTCCTTGGTAATGTGCAGCATTTCGATGACATAATTATCTGCCAATCGTTGCACTCCCCTTTCAATGTGTACGGGCTTGTACACAAATTCTTATACTATATTATACAGAAAAATTGCGCCATGTACAATAGAATCCGCGCAAAAAGTAGTCGAAATTTGGCAAAACAGAACAAAAACCACCCTGCGCGAGGTGCGCAGGGTGGTTAAAATTCATACTTTTAAAGTCTTATCAGCTCTGGTAGTCAACCGTGATGGTGGTGACCGCAGGCTTGACATCGGCGTCATAGCTGTCGTCGATGGCCAGGGTGCCGTCCACGATGGAGGCGTACATGGAATCGTACTGCTCCTGGGTGAACTTGGTGAACTTGGAGGTGCTCATCGGCAGACCGACACAGTTCTCGGCAGCGCCGAGCTTGGTCTCCTTGCCGGAGTAGGTCTCGCTGAACTTCCAGCCGTTGTTCATGCATCGGTCAGAGCCTCGTTCACGGACTCGGCCAGGCCCTTCATAGCGGAGGTGATGACCGTGTCGAACTGGCCGGACTGGTCAACGTCAACGCCGATCATCTTGCCGCCGTTGGCCTTAGCAGCAGCGTCGCAGCTCGTGCAGACGGGACCGCCGCAGGCAAAGACGACCTCGGTACCCTCGGAGTACCAGCCGTCCATCTTGTTCTTGACCTCATCGGTAGCTGCAAAGCCGCCGGAGTACCAGTACTTGATGTTGACATCCGTAGCGCCGATCTCCTTGGCAGCGGCGTCAGCGCCCTGCACGAAGCCGTAGCCGTAGCGGATAACTGCGGGGACAGCCATGCCGCCCAGGAAGCCCAGCTCCTTGTAGCCGTCATAGACAGCGGCATAACCGGCCAGGTAGCCGGCCTGCTCCTCTTTATAGGTGATCAGAGCGGTGTTGGCGGTGGGAGCCTTGTCGCCCAGGTCGCTGGCAGAAACGTCCAGAGCCAGGAACTGCACGTCAGGGTACTTCTCCTGAGCCTCGGCGATGGCATTGCCGAACAGGTAGCCGGCGACGACGATGGACTTAGCACCGTCGTTGACAGCGTTGTCCATCTGCTCCAGACGGGCGGCGTCGGAGTCTCGGTGGGACGGTAGTAGTTGGCGTTCAGGCTGTTGGCAGAGCAGAAATCCTGCACGCCCTGCCAGGTGTACTGGTTGAAGGACTGGTCATCGATGTTGCCGACGTCGGTAACAAAGGCGACATCGGTCTTGCTGCCGGAGGTGGAAGCGGCAGCCTCAGAGGTAGCCTCCGTCGTGGTGCTCGTGGCGGTGCTGGCGGAAGAACCGCCGCAGGCAGCCAGAGAGAGCGCCATGCTGGCAGCCATTACAAAAGCGAGAAACTTTTTCATGGTTTTGATCTCCTTAGGTTGTTTTCAGTTGCGCAGCAGGGCGGTTCCCTGCCGCTTTGCTTTCAGTATACCGCATTTGCGCTGTTAATTCAATGACAAAACGGCGTAAAAAACATTACAAAAGCATAACAAAGCGCAGTCTCCTGCCTCTCTCGGCGAGGGAGGTGCCCCGCAGGGGCGGAGCCCTCTCACAGAGGGGCCAAGTGGGGGGTTACAGCAGGCGGTCCACCGTGACGTTCGGGGTTTCCGGCAGCGTATCCAGATCCGAGTAGGCATCCACCTTCAGGACGCTGGTGCGCAGATCCTCATACAGCGTGCGGTAGTCGTCCTGCGTGAAGCTGTCAAACCGCCAGGCGCCCCGGCCTCCAGCGCGACTTCGCCGTTCGTGAAGCCGGCCTTCTCGGTCTGGCCGCCGGTCTGGCCATTCCAGGTGCCCGCCGCAAAGAAGGTGTACAGCTGACGCTGCACGGCAGCGTTGTAGCACTTGATGGCGCTGCCCAGCACGCGGTCTCCCAGCTCTGTGTTGTCGTAATCCGTCGTGATCGCCTTGCCGCCGGTCTGGTTGACGGCGTCGGACACCCCCTCGTACAGGTTGCCGCCGCTGACCATAATAAGCGACGTACCGTTATTATACCAGTCGATCATCCGCTGGGTAATCGCGTCGTTATTCTCATAGGTATCGGTGAACCAGGTCTGCAGGGTGACATACTCGCCCTGCAGCTCTGCAGCGGCCTCCGCGCCCTGCAGAAAGCCGGTGCAGTACCGCACAATGCCCGGTACCTCCCGCGCGCCGATGAAGCCGAGCGTGGTGTAGCCATCGGTCACAGCGGCGTACCCGGCCAGATACCCGGCCTGTTCCTCCTGAAAGAGGACGCAATGGACAAGGCTGGCCGTATTGTAAGCGCTATAGTCGTCGCTGTGGGGCTCGCTGTCAAACAGCAGGTAATGGACGTCAGGGTAGTTTTCCTGCATGCGGTAGAGCGCCGCGCCCATGGTGTCGCCGCGGCAGACCACGAGCTTTGCGCCGCTCTCGGCGGC
>ENA-OUNI01001188-OUNI01001188.1-human-gut-metagenome-genome-assembly--contig:-NODE-1188-length-10591-cov-2.385417_pt1 | contig 10591 bp, 9 predicted proteins | sample MGYA00242499_ERZ504580 | MGnify/ENA primary metagenome ERZ504580 (study PRJEB26092, sample SAMD00036315) | human gut metagenome | host: Homo sapiens | study: EMG produced TPA metagenomics assembly of... | reverse complement strand
TGGAATTTGGAGATTCGGCTGGAAGGTGCGTTTTTGCCGTACCATCTGGAGAGCTCTTTTAAGTCAAGCTCCATGATGTAAGCGGAAGTACGCATGCTCAGCTCGTTTTGGATTATCGTATGCTGCTTTTCCGAAGTATCCGATTTCTGTACCCTCGCAGATACTTTCACTGCCTGATACGGATGCAGGAAGGATTTCTGAACCGGCTCGTAGGTGAACTCAATGTCCATGCTCTCGGCGATGGTGTTGGCGATGCCTTCATAGTGAAGAAGCTCTCGTTGTTTCCGAAGGTTCCGACGCAGAGAACTTTTCTCTCATCCGGGTAGGATGTCAGCGGCAGGGACTCCGGAATGTAGATGCTTGCTACCTCGAACAGTCTTCCTTCAAGGGTGCCCTGTTTCTCATTTCTGGAAATGGCATTCAGCATGGAAGCTGCCAGTGTGGTACGCATCAGGGACAGATCCTGGTTGATCGGGTTGATGATCTCGATGGCATTTCTCTCTTTGCATCTGCCGGCAGTTTCAAAAGATCCAGATCTGCAGGGGAGAAGAAGGAGTAATGCATGCACTCGTAGATACCATGGTGCATAAGGTATTCTTCAGTGCCAGCTCGCCTTTCTGCTCTTCATTGTAGCCGCCCATCGTTACCTGTGCAGCGGAAAGGAAGGTATCGGTTACGTGATCGTAGCCGTACATACGGATGACTTCCTCTGCCACGTCCGGATAGCGCTCGACATCGTTCTCTCCCTCCGGCAGCATATCCTCACGGTAAGCCGGAACCTGGATGGTCAGCTCATCGCCGTTGATTTCCGGTGCAAAGTTCAGGTTTTTCATAATGCGGAGAATCTCTGCTTCCGGAACTTCGATACCGAGTACGCCGTTTACTTTGCTGACACTGACGGTCATCGGAGTCGGATCGATGGAGTTTCCGGTGTTCACATCGAAATGGGTACGGGAAACTTTACCGCAGCCAAGCTCTTCCATCAGATGCAGCGCACGTTTCATACCAAGTACGGTTGAATACTCGTCCACGCCTTTCTCATATCTTGCACTGGCATCCGTCGCTTTTCCAAGCGCACGGGCTGTCTTTCTGACGTTGTCGCGTGCGAATTTTGCGGACTCAAACATAACAGCCTCTGTCGTGTCGCGGATCTCGGAGTTTAAGCCTCCCATGACACCGGCAAGTGCAACCGGTTTTACGCCGTCGCAGATCACGAGGTTGTTCTCATTCATTGTGTATTCCTGCTCATCGAGGGTCACAATCTTTTCATTTTCTTTTGCTCTTCTGACACAGATTTCATTGCCTTCCAGATAAGAGCAGTCAAAAGCATGCATCGGCTGGCCGATCTCTTTTAAGACGTAGTTTGTGATATCAACCACGTTGGAGATCGCGGACATGCCGACGAGTGCCAGACGGCGTTTCATCCATGCCGGGGACTCTCCGATTTTTACGTCATATACGTAATGAGCGCTGTAACGCGGGCAGAGTTCCGGAGCTTCCACGCGGACAGAGAAGCCTTCTTTTTCCACATCCGTCTCGGTGTAATCGGTTGCCGGCATTTTTAAAGGTTTTTCCAGCATCGCCGATACTTCTCTTGCGATACCGAGGATACTCTGGCAGTCCGGTCTGTTTGCAGTCAGGGAGATATCAAAGATCCAGTCGTCAAGACCTGTCAGCTCTTTGACATCTGCGCCAAGCTCGGCATCTTCCGGCAGAACAAGCAGTCCGTTGTAGCCTGCGCCCGGGTACAGATCCTCGGTAAGGCCGAGCTCCACGCCGGAGCAGAGCATTCCGCAGGCTCATATCCTCTTAATTTTCCTTTTTGATGGTCATAACACCCTCGATGGTCTTATGATCTTTTGCTGTTGCATAAACAGAAGCGCCAGGAAGGGCAACCGGGAATTTTCCGCCGGTGTGCACGTTGTCTGCGCCGCAGCAGATCTGCATGGTGCCGTGTTCTCCTGCATTTACCTGGCACACATGAAGATGGGTCTCCGGGATCGGCTCGCAGCCCTCCACCAGACCGACAACAACATTGCTGATGTCTTTTCCCACCTGATAACGCTCTTCTACTTCAAAACCGCCGTCGAACAGTTTTTTCTCCAGTTCTTCCGGGGTAACATCGATATCTACATATTCTTTCAGCCAACTTAACGGTACTAACATATTAAACCTCCAAATTCAAACTGTTTCGTCTTTATTTCTCGTTAATCTGATTTAAAACCCGCAGATCGGAACCGAATAACAGTTTGATGTTGTTGATTCCGTATTTCAGCATGGCGATACGCTCCAGGCCGATACCAAAAGCGAAGCCGCTGTACTCTTCTGAATCAATGCCGCAGTTCTCCAGCACACGTTTGTTTACGATACCTGCTCCAAGGACCTCGATCCAGCCGGTTCCCTTGCAGAGGCTGCATCCTTTTCCGCCGCAGGCGAAGCAGCTGCAGTCTACCTCAACGGACGGCTCCGTGAACGGGAAGTAAGACGGACGGAGACGGGTTGTGGTTCCCTCGCCGTAGATCTTCTGTACGAGTACGTCGAGCATTCCTTTCAGGTCGCAGAGGGTGATGTTTTTGTCGACAACGAGTCCCTCCATCTGATGGAACATCGGAGAATGGGTTGCGTCGTCATCAGACCGAAAAACACGTCCCGGGGAAAGGATCTTGATCGGCGGCTTTTTGTTTTCCATGACATGAATCTGGCCTGCCGATGTCTGGGTACGAAGCAGGAATTCCGGGGAGAGATAGAAGGTATCCTGCATATCTCTTGCCGGGTGATCCTGTGGTGTATTCAGTGCAGTAAAGTTGTAGTAATCGGTCTCGATTTCTCTTCCTCGTATACCTCAAAGCCCATGCCTGCAAAGATGTCGATGAGCTGTTTGCGGATCAGGGTAACCGGATGAAGGTTTCCGATCGCTGTCTCTTCTGCCGGAAGGGTCAGGTCGATTTTCTCGGACTCATATTTCTTCTGCAGCTCGCGCTCTTTCATCTCCTCTTCCACTTTCTGGAAGCGGCCAAGCGCCCACTCTTTTAACTCATTGACGGATTTACCGTAGTTTGCGCGCTCTTCCGGGGCAATGTTTTTCATTTCTTTCATCAGCCCGCTGATCTTACTTTTCTTTCCTTCCAGATACTCGCTCTTAAATTCATACAGTTCTTTGGAGCTTTTCAGCTCTTCCAGTCCATTTTCAATCTTCTGTTTTAATTCAGACAGATGGCCGGTTAATACACTTTTTTCCTGCATTTGACTCTCCTACTTTCTTTTTCTTGCTTGTTTGATGGTAAATGTGAAAAACAGTCAGATACCCCGCTGCAAACAGCGGAGCATCTGATTTTCGTGGCAGTCGCCAAATATCCATGCAAGCATGGCTGTCTGGCTCGTTGCTCACAAAAAAAAGACCCCGCCCCACAAAGGGACGAGATCTGAAATTTCGCGGTACCACCCTGATTTCTGCAGATACTTCCTGCAGACACTCATAACCGGTGCTGTAACGTACACCAAACGTCTGTCCCTACTTGCATTTCCAGTATCCTGCTATACGTTCCGGACATCTGCTCCAATGCGAAATTTGAAATATTCCTGAACCTGAAGGAGCTTGCAGCCGATGACTCCCTCTCTCTGGCGGAAAAAATATTTCTCTGAACATCTTCACAGCATTTTTCCTGTTAGATTATTTATAAAACTTTCATAAACAATATTTATTGTACCGTCTTGACCCCCGGATGTCAAGCCATTATTTTCCCGCTTCTTTATTCGTCTCTTTATTTTCCATAAAATGCTCGATCGCCGCGTTCTGCAGTTTCCGCAGTTTATCCTCAAAATACGCGTTGATCTCCGCGCCGATCAGAAGGATCCACATGCAGAAATACATCCAGATCATGATAAACACGATCATCGTCAGACTGCCGTACATATTGGACGCCGCAAGCGCGATGTCGAGGTACATGGAAAATGCAAGGGAAAAAATAGACCAGGCAAGGGATGAGATCAGTGCGCCCGGGCACTGGCTCTTAAAGCTCGCCTTCCGGTTTGGAATACATTTATACAGTACAAGAAACAGAAGAGCCAGCACGCCTGTCGTGATCAGGGTACGCATTCCCATGATAGAGGATGTCACACGCGCCACCATCGGCAGATGTTCCGTCAGCTTATTCTGAATGCGGGTTCCGAAGACCAGAAGCACCAGACTGGTGAGGAATGCAACGACAAATATCAAGGTATATGCCATGCCCCGCAGCCGGTTGATGATGTAATTACGTGTCTCTGTTACGTGATAAATGCTGTTCAGCCCATTTGTCAGCGCCGCAATGCCCTTTCCCGCCGACCACAGCGTTGTGATGATCGTAATCGGCATATAAGCAACGGACTGATAAAAGATCTCATTTACAATACCGCCCACGTAGCTCTGAAACTCCGTGGGCAGCATATTGATCAGAACGCTGTAAACATCGTCGCGTGTCAGCGGCGTATATTTTACAAGCGTAACAACCAGAAGAACAAACGGAATAAAGGAAAGAAGAATGAAATACGCGCTCTGCGCTGCATAAGCACCGACATGGTCCTCATTCAGGCGCTTCATAAAACCGCGGATTGTTTTTATCATCTGGCAAAACCGCCTTTTCTTTGTTTTCGTGAATCTATCCCATTATTGCACACATCTTGTATTGCAGGATAGCCTACAAAGCATATCATACTTTTCTTTCCTTCGCAAGGGATTTCAATCCCATTTGCGGTAATACCATGCGTAACCGCGGGCTGGAACCGGAACACCGCGCAGAACGCGTTTTTCGCCGGTAAACAGATCCTTCCAGGTGAACTCTCCCATATCGATCCATGCGGTACGGTCCTCGTTGCTGAAGTTGAAGATTCCCGTCACCATCTCATTGCCGGATTTTCTGCAGACGCAGAGAAGTGCGGTATCGTACGTTTCCTCGGTCCAGACATCCGCCTCCCCATCAAACGGACGATATTTGAATTTGAGCTCTTCCATCTTCTTCATCGAAGCAAAAATCCGATTCTGTACCGTTCCTTTTTATCCTTCTCCGGTTCCAGATCCCAGCGGAAGTGGCCGCGGTGAATATAACGGCTGTCGGATCTGCGGTCGTAGTCCTCGCTCTCCTTGTAGGAGTAATCGTTGACCTGGCCGATCTCGTCACCGCTGTAGATGACCGGAATACCGGACTGGATGAAGAGGTATGCATTCAGCATTTCGATTCTCTGGATGGCCTGTGCCGCCTTCTCTTCATTCTGCTCAAAGCCTGCCGCCTCAAGACCGCAGAGAGAAGCCGTCGTTCCGCAGAGACGCGCATCCTGCAGAACAGGATCGTCGTTGTAGAGCTCTCCTCTTGCATCGCTTCCCTCCACATAGCCGCGGAAGTAATCATTCAGATATTTTTTATGCGGTGCCTCGGCGATGCCGAACTGTTTCAGCCATTCGTAATCGAGGCCCCAGCCGATATCATCGTGGCATCTCAGATAGTTCAGGAAGACATAGTCCTTCGGCAGTCTCGTCACAATATCCATCTGATGTTTCAGCAGGCGGGTATCTGCCGTTGCAATGGTGTGCCAGGTGGATGCCATCGTCGTTACGTTGTACAGCATATGGCACTCCGGTTTTCCAGAGTTCCGAAGTACGGAACAACCTTTTCCGGCTCCATGACAACCTCGCCGAGCAGCAGAACGCCCGGGCAGACGATCTCGGTGATCATACGCATCATGCGGACAATGGTATGTACCTGCGGCAGGTTACGGCAGGTGGTGCCGAGCTGTTTCCAGATGTATGGAACGGCATCGATGCGGACGATATCGATTCCCTGGTTGACGAGATAGAGCATGTTGTTGACCATCTCATTGAAGACAACCGGGTTCGCATAGTTCAGATCCCACTGGTACGGTAGAATGTTGTCATGACAATTTGTGACAGTCCTCTCTCCAGGTAAGTTGCCCGGTGCCGTTGTCGGGAATACCTGCGGGCAGGTTTTCTCATATTCGGACGGAATGTCGTAGTTATCGAAAAAGAAGTAGCGGTCCTGATACTCTTTTTCTCCGGCAAGTGCACGTCTGGCCCACTCATGATCCTCGGAAGTGTGGTTCATAACGAAATCCATGCAGAGACTCATGCCCTGGTCGTGGCATTTTTCAGAGAGTGCAGCCAGATCCTCCATCGTTCCAAGGGACGGCTGTACGGTACGGTAATCGGCAACGGCATAGCCGCCGTCACTCTTTCCTTTCGGAGTGGCAAGGAACGGCATCAGGTGCAGATAATTCACGTTGCACGCTTTTAAGTAATCCAGCTTCTCCTCAAGGCCGCTGATGTTGTCTGCGAATGCATCGATGTACAGCATCATGCCGAGCATTTTCTGGCTCTTATACCAGTTCTTCTGTTTTTCTCTCTTACGGTCGAGTGCTTTCCATTTTTTATTCCGCTCTTTGTACCACTGCTCCATGCTCGCACAGAGCTCTTCAAATCTTCCCTGTCCGTTTGGATACAGCTCGCAGTAGAGCCATTTCAGCTCATCATAGTGTTTCTCGAGTCTTCTCTGATATTCCACTGTCATGTTGTTCGTTCTCCTTTATCTTATTCTTTATCCTGTCACAGCGTTCCGGCAACGGAAAATCTGTGTTACGTTTCTTTCACTTGCAGTATACCGTTGCCGCAATTATATGTCAACCGTTTACATACTGTATTTTTCAACAAATTTCAGCCTTTTTCTTTGTCTTTTTTTACCATTTTCTGTCTATCGTTTACTTTCTGGAACAGAAAAAGACTCCGCAGCTTATTTTTTCCGCGGAGTCTCTCTCTTTTTTTCTGTTTCACGCCGAACCACGCACCACAAGGCTCACCGGCATGGTCGTCACATTCGGCACCATCTCTCCCTTTCTTCTCCGGTCGATATACGCAATGGAAAGCTCCGACATTTCCTCAATCGGCTGATGAATCGTCGTGATGGAAGGCGTGGTAATCCCGGCGATCACAGTGTCATCAAACCCGACAACTTTAATATCCTCCGGCACCCGTTTTCCCATGGCGTAAAGGCGCTGGAGTACCTGTGCGGCAATCAGGTCACTGCTTGCAAAATGCCGTCCGTCTCCGGGTGCTCCAGAAGGCCCTTTTCAATATAGGATTCATAGTGCATGGAGCCGTAGCTTAAGCGGTCACTCAAAAGAACTTCCCCTTCAATCCCCCGCTCCCGGCAGACGCGCAGGAATCCATCCGCACGCCGGTCCGCCGGCATATCTCTTCCGACGATTCCGCCGAAATGAAGCAGATGGCGGCAGCCGCAGTCCGCAAGATGCGATGCTGCAAGCGCTCCTCCCTGCTCGTTGTCACACTGGATTGTAATGGCCTCCGTATTTTCCTCCCGCTCGAAATTGACGATCGGAATTTTCAGATCATGAAACTTTTCAATCTGCACATCGCGGCTTGCCATCACAACGCCGGTTACACGGTTGGAGATGAACATATCGAGATATTCGGTTTCTTTCTCCGGCTGATCTTTCGAGTTGCAGAGCAGAATCTTGTAGCCCCGCTTTGCCGCCGCGCTCTCGAGTGCACTGATCATTTTACTGAAAAACGGGTGCGAGATGTGCGGAACGATAACCCCGATCGTATTGGAATGCGCTTTTGCCAGGGAACGCGCCAGCTCATTCGGCTGGTAATTCATCTCCTGCATCGCCTGCGTTACTTTTTTTCTTGTCTCTTCACTGATGTATCCGCGGTTGTTGATCACGCGGGAAACCGTCGTCGCCGTAACGCCGGCGCGTGCCGCTATGTCCTTGATTGTCGCCATGTTTCTCTCCTCGTCATTTTCTAACTGTTTTTCACTTTCGCCCATTATAGCACAAAAAATCTGTTTTCGGTGATTTTTTAAAAAAGGGAACGGCAGTCGCCGATTTCGATGTTCTGGTAAAAATAGCGGAGAATCTCCTCATACGATTTTCCCTGCTCTGCCAGATGTTTCGCACCGTTCTGTGACATGCCGACGCCGTGGCCGTAGCCGCCGCCGTAAAATGTAAAGGAGACAGCCGTTTCCCCTTCTTTTTCCGGAACCACGATAAAGCAGGCACTCGGAAGCAGCTCCATCTCACAGCTTACAGTTCCGTCATTTTTCTGAATCGGCCAGCCTTTCGCCGAGAGGAACTTTCGGATCTGATACTCTCCCTCGATTTCCATGGATCCTTTTTCTCCCTCGATACGGACGGTTTCTGCCGCACCTCCCTCTGACCGCCGCCGCACCTCAATCCCCGTGATCTCCCCGATTTTTTGATCCGCTGCCCGTTCTGACAGCACATCCGCCGGAATCGTCACCTGCCAGCGGTACCAGCCGTCCTCCACTTCCAGACTTGTGCTGTCCCTTTTGGTGATAAACGATGCAAACGCCTCCTCCGTCTCCGGTTCCTGCTTCTCCCCGCCTACCGTCACGCTCTTCAGATATTCTGCCGTCTCCGCCGTATTCCACACTTCATCCGTACTCGTCTTCCCGCAGGAGGTTGAGAAAAAATACGCCTGAATTGGTTCCCCGCCGCAGGTAATGATTTTCCTTCTGTCTCCGCCACCGCAGCGTCTGTCTCCGGCTGCGCTTCCATATTGTGGTAGACCTGACTTTCCACGCTGTCGTCTACATCCGCGTGGTAGTTCTCCCACGTTTTTTCACGAATCCTGGCACACGCATACGTTCTCGCACAGACCGCCTGTGCTTTTAATGCCTCCTTTTCATAGGAGGACGGCATCTCACTCGGCACGACATACCGAAGATACATTTCCAGATCAAGTTCATTTACAACGAGAAGTCCCTCTTCGCTTTTATAGATGACAAAACTTCCCGGATAAACCGTCTCGTCTTCCGGCTTTCCCGTCAGGGAAACCGCCGTTCCCGCCGTCTCATCGGCCGGCACCACATGCACAACTTCCCCGCATTCCTGTTCCGTCACACAGATCGTCTCCTGCGGGGAAGCTATGTATGCGCCGTCGTTCATGGAAAGGCTTGCGTTTCCACGCAGGGACACCTGTTTCTGTGCGTATCCCAGCTTTCCGCAGTCCGTCAGAAGGACACGGATCTGTACCGGTCCGGCTGCCGTTGTTTCTTTTTGTTCTTCCTTTTTACTGTTCAGAAAAGCCGCGTTTTCCTGTTCCATGTTCTGTATCGTCTCCTCCTGCTTTTTGCCTTCCATCGTCTCCGTCCTGCTTTCTGCTGTCGCTGTCTCTTCCGGCGCATCCAGACGGCGCTTCACAACAAACAATAACAGTAGCAGGAGAATCCCCCACTCCTAACAGTATCAATTCCAATTTATCATTTTTTCTCTTCATATCTCATTCTATGCACACGGCTTTTTGTCCGATTCCTTTTCTTTTTGCGATTTTTCCTTGACAAATACCGCCCTATGGTATATAGTACGGTTGTGTATAAATTTCATATCAACATCCAGAGTGCATCAAAAGAAGATCCGTCTTTTGGTGAGAGAGGGAATTCAGGTGAGATTCCTGGGCGATCCGGTCACTGTAATCAGGGAGTGAAGCATAACAAATCCATTGTATGTCCGCAACATATGAGAAGGAATGTGGAACGATGATCTGTAAGTCAGGAACCTGCTCTGTATGCATAGGGTTGATGCTTCCGATGAAAGCTTCCATTCAAAGACTATTATGGGATATGGAATGTCTGAAAATTTTCGATTAGATTTTTAGAAACCTTCGAGCGAGATTTATGCATTGCATTAAACGGCCGGGTAAACCGTTTCAGATTCTGGTTTCGCCTGTTCTTAGTCAGGCGCCATCCTCCGCTTAAAGGTGTCTGCTATTCCGCTTGCAGGTTGATTCAGATGGCGAAGCGGTTACCCACCTCTGAAAAGAATATGACATAACTGGTAAGATTCTGTTGGATTCGAAAACAGGGTCTTTTCTTTTTCTGTTTTTTCAGAATTCGTTTTCTGCATATTTTCCCATAAAAAGGCTCCCCGCCTGCGCTCCTGTTTTCACAGGACGCTGCAGGAAGGGAGCTTTTTTATGCTGTTTCTATAGCAAGACCCGAAAATAATGCAAAAAAGGCAGTGCTGCAGAGCGCGAATTGCAAGGAACAGATTTGAAGGCGTACCGAGGTACGACGAAAATCTGTGACGCAGTAATTCACGCTCTGCGGTGCTGAATTTTTTGCATTATTTTCGAGGATTGCTATAAAATAGGATCTTAGAAAATGAATTTGTATACGGTTGTGGTGTCGTAAGTATCGCCTGCCTCAAGGATCGGTTTCTCCTCACCCTCCTGGTTGATGGCATTCGGCACATACTGAGATTCCAGGCAGAAGCCGTTGCGTTTGTCATAGAATACCCCATTCTTTCCGGTAACCGGAGCAATGAAGTTTCCGGCGTAGAACTGAACGCATGGCAGATCCGTGAAGGCTTCCATGGTGATGCCACTCTCTTTGCAGGATGCGACTGCCATCAGCTCAATGCTTCCCTCGACAGCCTTGTCCAGTATAAGTTGTGGTCGTAGCCGCCGGTCAGTTTGAGCTGTTCGAAATCTGCTTCGATCTCTGCTCCGATTGCTTTCTCGCTGGTGAAATCCATCGGGGTTCCCTGTACCGGTGCATGCTCG
>ENA-OUNI01001187-OUNI01001187.1-human-gut-metagenome-genome-assembly--contig:-NODE-1187-length-10591-cov-8.126147_pt1 | contig 10591 bp, 11 predicted proteins | sample MGYA00242499_ERZ504580 | MGnify/ENA primary metagenome ERZ504580 (study PRJEB26092, sample SAMD00036315) | human gut metagenome | host: Homo sapiens | study: EMG produced TPA metagenomics assembly of... | reverse complement strand
GTTGCGTCGGGCCTCGGCTTCGGGCGGCGGCTCGCGGACCGTGCCGCTGTGCCGCGCCTGGTGTTTTTGGTGTTGTTTCCCCTGATGTTTTTCTTGGCGGCCGTACCGGGCCGGCGGTTGCGTTGCTTGCCGCCGTTCCGTCCTCCGGTCCGCCCGGTGTTGTTCCCCTGCTTCTTACGTGTTGTCATCGTCCGACATTGTAGCGCGGGGATATGTTGGATGCGCGGACTGGCCGTGCGCGGCGACGGGGGAGAGCCGCGCACAGCGCTATTTGCCGAGCGTTTTCTTGATTCGCTGCAAGCTGACCGGCTTCGCGGTGCCAAGCTCCTGGCCCACAGAGAGACGTAGAACTCCTCCAGCATCCAGCGCGCGTCGTCGGCCTGTTTCGTCAGTGCTCATGGCGTGGGCCCGCGGGCTCCGTCTTGGCACGCTGAACGGCCTTGTCGACCAGCTGTCGCGCCTCGTCGGCCTCCCAGGCCCATCGCACGTCGCGGTTCTTGTCGTTCTTCGCCTTGGTGAGACGGATCAGGTCGGCCTCCAGATACTTCGGTATGCGCGGCAGGGCGGCGGGCGGCGTCGCGCCGATGAACCCGGGGAACACCAGCGTGGCGATATGTTCGCGCACCGATTGCAGCACCGACAGCATCGGCAGGTCGGCCTTGCCGGAGGTCGCCTTGTCGACATTCGCGTACGCGCGCAGGATGGCGATGACATCATGGGCGAGTGCGTAGACGGTGTCCTCGTAGACCTCGGTCACCCCCATCACCGCATCGGCGAGCGCATCGTCGTCGGGGAGCGTGTCGATGTTCGGCAGCAGACGTTTGACGGTGGCCAGCTGCAGGTCCTCCACCAGCGCTTGGTGGAGGGGTATGGCGCCGACGCGAGCATCAGCGCCTCGGCACCGAGCCACCGAGACGAGATACGCTCCGAAGGCATGCGCAGCGCGTCCAGGGCGCCCCGCCACAGCATCACCGCGCGCGACTCGCTCGTCGCCCCGGCCTTGTGCAGCAGGTTGGCCTGTTCGACCAGTTTGCCCCGGCTGGCGGCCTGTTCCGCCTTGTGTTCGACCATGCGCCGGCGGATGCCTCCGCCTGTTCGGCGAACTGCCGTTGCAACGCGGTCAGGGATTTGCCCGAACCCAGTACCTTCACCGGGCCACGTGCATGCCGCCGCCCGCGTGCGTTGCGCGGCGCGGGGAGTTGCTGCTCGATGGAGAACGTCATCCGCAGATAGGCGGGCAGCTTCTCCCATAGTTCGCCGGTCAGCACCTCCGGGTGGATCTGAGCGTTCACGGTGTCGATCGCCGCCTGGGTGAACACGTGCGGCAGGTCGGGCCATGCGTGGCCCTGGCCGTCGGACGTGCCGGTGCCGGGCAGGGCCGGATACCGGTCGTCTATCCATGCGCGGATCTTGCGCGCGGTGTCCGGTGCGGGCACGAACTGCACGCGCAGTGATTTCGGCAGGGACTTGATCAGCCCCACGATCAGCTCGTCGAGCAGTCCGGGAACGTTCCATGTGAACTGTTCCGGTGTCAGACGGGACAGCGCCTTGAGCGGCACGTGCACGGTCACGCCGTCGGCGGGGTCGTGCGGGTCGTAGATGTAGCTGAGCCGCAGGTCGATCGGCTGGCCGTCCGTGCCGAGCGCATGCCAATGGTCCGGATAGTCGGCGAGGCTCACCGACTCCGCCGATGACAGGCGTTCGACCTTGTCCGGGTCGAAATCGAGCAGATGCGGGTGTTCGCCGTGCTCGCGCTTCCACCATTTCGCCAGGTCGGCGACGCAGGTCACGTCATTGGGGATGACCGACTGGTAGAAGTCGTAGAGGTCCTCGTCGCTGACGGACTGCGAGACCTGCCTGGTGCGACTGGCGTCCTCGGCCGCCTCGTCCAGGATGTCGCGGTTTCGGGCCAGAAAATCGTCATAGCTGAACCGCTGCTGGACGTCCCCCTCGACAAGGCCCTGCCGGATCAGGAAGTCGCGGGCCTCCATGGGGTTGATGCGTCCCCATTGCACGGTGCGGTCCGCGATGATCGGCAGACCGTACAGCAGCACCTTCGCCGTGGCGACGGCGGAGCCGCGCGAACCAGACCAGTGCGGCTCCGCATACGTGGTGCGGGTCAGCTGCCCGGCCAGCGGCTCGGCCCACGCCGGGTCGATGGCGGCGCTGTACCTCGCCCACAGGCGGCTCGTCTCCACCAGTTCCGTGCTCATCACCCACTGCGGGGTGGATTTGGCCACGGCCGAGGCCGGGAACAATGCGAAATGAGTGCCTCGCGCGCCCTGATAGTCGTTCTTCGCCATCTTCTGAGCCCGCTTGATGGCCTTGGCCTTCGCCGCGCCCTTGAGACCGGCGAAATCGGAGGCCTTCGGCTCGCGCACGATCTGCATGCCCATCATCGACAGCAGGCCGGAGAGCATCGACGTGTGAATGCCGCGGTCGTCCCACGAGCAGCACAGCGAATGGGCCGCCTGCTGGTTGATCGGCAGCTGGCGTACCGCCAGATCGGGGCGGGAGACCGGCTGCGGGGAGCCGACCTTGAACTTGAGTTCGCGGCACATCTCCGTCAGCTGATTGACCAGGTCCTTCCACTGGCGTACGCGCAGCCAGCTGAAATACTCGCTCTTGCAGATACGGCGCAGCGCATTGTTGCTCGGCTCGCCATCGGCCTGGAAGATACGGTCCCAGATGTTCAGCGCGGTCAGATAGTCGCTGGACGGGTCCGCATACCGGTTGTGGATGCGGTCGGCCTCATCCCGGGCCTCGTCCGGGCGTCACGCGGATCCTGAAGCTCAGGAACGCCACGATCACCAGCACGGCAGCCAACGTGTCGGGCGTGCTGGATTTCGCGGCCTCGATCACCATGCGGCCGAGACGGACATCGATGGGGATACGGGCGAGCTGCCGTCCGACATGCGTCAGCGTCACCTCGCCGCGCTTGCGGCCGATCGCCTTGAGCTCCGTCAGCTCGTTGAAGCCGTCGGAGACCGCCTTCATGTCCGGCGGGTCGATGAACCGAAATTCGTCACATCCTCGGCCGTACGGGCGACGCCCACCGACAGCATGTGCAGCACCACGGCACCCAGCGATGTGCGCAGGATCTCCGGCTCGGTGAACCGAGGACGGTTCTCGTAGTCCTCACGCGAATACAGGCGGATGGCGATGCCGTCCGCGATACGGCCGCACCGGCCGGACCGCTGGTCGGCGCTCGCCTGGCTGATCGGCTCGATGGGCAGCCGCTGCACCTTGGCGGTCTTCGAATACCGGCTGATGCGGGCCGTGCCCGGGTCGACCACGTAGCGGATGCCCGGCACGGTCAGTGACGTTTCGGCCACGTTCGTGGCGATGACGATGCGCTGGTGCGTGTGCGGCTCGAAGACGCGGTGCTGCTCCTTGGACGACAGGCGGGCGAACAGCGGCATGATCTCGATGGCGTCGGGGTGGCGCATGTCGTCGGCGCGCGGGCCGTAATGGCGGCGCAGCGCGTTCTCGAACTCGTGGATGTCGCGCTCGCCGGAGGCGAACACGAGGATGTCGCGGGCGCCGCGCTCATGGCTGGAATGGATGATGAGCTCCGCGCACGCCCTGGCGACCGCCGTGGGCATGTCCATGTCGGGTTCGCGAGATGAGCCACGGTCCCGGCCGCCGTCGGAGGGTGCCGCCGACAGTTCGGCATACGATTCCTCGCCGGGCATCGCGCCGGTCTCGAATCCGGGCACGTGCCGCATCAGCGCGGGCGCGGTGCCCAGCGGCTCGTAGACGACCTGCACGGGGTAGGTGCGGCCGGAGACCTCGATGACTGGAACCTTCTCGTGCAGCGCATGCTCGAAATGCTCCTGAAACTTCACCGAATCGATGGTCGCCGAGGTGATGATCAGCTTCAGGTCGCGACGTTTCGGCAGCAGCGCGGTGAGGTATCCGAGCAGGAAGTCGATGTTCAGGCTGCGCTCATGCGCCTCGTCGATGACGATCGTGTCGTATTGCCGCAGCTGGGGGTCGCGCTGGATCTGCGCCAGCAGGATGCCGTCGGTGACGACGCGCAGCCTGGTCTTCGGCGACGTCTCGTCGGTGAACCGCACCTGATAGCCGATCTCGTCGCCAGATGGACGCCCATTTCAGAGGCGATGCGTTCGGCGACGGTTCGCGCGGCGAGCCTGCGCGGCTGCGTGTGCACAATCTGCCGGCCGTGCGTACCGCGGCCGAGCTCCAGCAGGATCTTCGGCAGCTGCGTGGTCTTGCCCGAACCGGTCTGGCCCGAGACGATGACGACCTGGCTTGATGACACCGCCTTGGCGATGTCATCGCGAGCCGCCGAGACCGGCAGCTCGGAAGGATATGTGAATTTCATCCGTTTACTTGTTCCTCAACACTTCAATGACGCGATATCCCTTCGCGGAATGATACTTCGACACCTCATAATCGTCGCCCAGCGCGGTGGCGAGCCAGGGGATCAGCGAGTCGGCGCCCAAGTTTTTCTGCACCACCAGGTACGCGGCGCCTGCGGGGGTGAGCCGCGGCAGCCACGTCATCAGCAGGTCGTGCAGCGCGTCCTTGCCGATGCGGATCGGCGGGTTCGACCAGATCGCGTCGAACGTCAGATCGGCCGGCACCTGCTCCGGCGACGCGGCATGGATGTGCTCGCAGCCGTTGGACTTGGCGTTGGCGCGGGTCAGGTCGAGCGCGCGTTCGTTCACGTCCACGGCCCAGACGTCGGCCTTGGGCGAGGCGACGCCAGCGCAAGCGACACGGGTCCCCATCCGCAGCCAGATCCAGCAGCGTCCCCGTCTCCGGCGGCTCCGGCACCTCGCGCAGCAGCACCGACGTGCCAGATCCAGGCGCGAGCCGGAGAACACGCCGTTCGACACCTCGACCACGGCATCCTGCCCGCGCAGCGTCACCTTCATGCGACGGCGAACGTCCTCGGAGGACGGTTCGGCGGCGAAATACTGTTCGGTGGCGTTCCCGTCCCGCTTCGAGGCGTCCGAGGCATGCTGCGTTTTCATTCGTTCTCCCGCATATAGATGAGTGATGGCTTTCGACTTGGAACCATGATAGTCAAAGGCATGGTTAGCGGGGGGAGGGCTGCGGATTCCTATGCCTTCGAGAGCGCTGCGCCTCTTCGAGAATGCTTTCTGGCGCAATTATCCGGTAGATATCTACCGCAGTGACATTGCGTGGTGCACAATGCAATTGTCGGGCGGATGGATTCCGCCATCAATGGCGAAAGGATGGGATCATGAGTGGTGCGGATAAACTGGGATACCTGATTCGTGCGCTTTCGAGGACGAAGCGCAAGGATTACGAGAATTACGTCGTCAATGCCATATGGAACCGGTTGGCGATGGGCGATGTCAAGCCGGTCACGCAACAGCTGGTGTTGTGGCCTGACGGGCGTCGGTCGTTCGTGGACCTGTATTTTCCTCAGGCGATGATCGGGGTGGAATGCGATGAGGCCTATCATCAGGGGCAACGGGAACGTGACCGTGAGCGCGAGATAACCATCACGGACGTGCTGCGTCAGATTCGCGGCGAGGACTATCGGGCGTTGCATGTGGATGTTTCCGGATCGTATGAGCAGGTGGAGCGATCCATCGACGACTGCGTGCGGCGGATACGTGCAGAGATCGAACGGCGCAGGCAGGCGAACGAGTTCACGCCGTGGACGGAAGCCTACGTCGATTACAAGGAGTTCTACAAGACGAGGGACGCCGTCAGCGTTGCGGATGACGTCGGCTTTCCCCGAATCGCCGACGCGGTCAACACGCTGTGCGGTTCCGAGTACAAGAGATTTCAGGAATCCTGGTTCGTCCCCAGCGTGATGCGCCAATGGTACGGCGACCGATATCGAGTCTGGTTCCCGAAGCTCGCCATAGGCGGGAAGGCCGTGGCGAACGGTTGGAACAACCGGCTGTCCGATGACGGCACCTATATCTACGAATACAACGAGGACGCCGATCTGGTGGATCCGGTCGGCGACGACGGCGACCCCAATGACATCCGTATAACGTTCGCCAAGTCCGCCGACCCGGTGACGCGGATTCAGGCGTATCGATTCGTTGGCGTGTTCCGCCGGATCTCGAACAGCGAGGACGGAACACGGAAGCGGTACCAGCGCATCGAAACCGTCTTCCCGATTCATCGCACGCCTTGTCTGCCAATCCACAGATAATGACAAGCGTTTGGAGAACGTCGTTCCGTACTCACCATCGTGCATGCGATGCGGATCACCTGCGATGCGGATCACCTGCGATGCGGATCACCGTGGTGTGGTTCATGCCTGCAGGGGCGTTTCGTGTCGGATGCCGAGTGACAGATGTCGAGTGACGGATACCGAGTGGCGGATGACGAGCAGAGAGCATGAGTGACAGCAGAGGTGCCATTGAGCCAACAGAATACCGTTGATGCGAATCAGGCCGGTCAGCCGGGCGAACAGGAAGAGCCGGTGCTGACCGGTGTGCTGGCCGACCAGTCGGACGTACTGCTGGACGAGAACGGCGATGGGCACGTCGGGCAACGGGACGCCGAGGAGTGGGAGGAGCGCGAATCCCGCAACCAGCTCAAGCATGTCGCGGGTCTCGGGGAGCTGCAGGACGTCACCGAAGTCGAATACCGCAAGGTCCGCCTTGAGCGTGTGGTGCTGGTGGGCGTGTGGTCCAGCATGACCACCACCGCGGCTCAGGCCGAGGAGTCGCTTCGCGAGCTCGCCGCACTGGCCGAGACCGCCGGAGCGGTGGTGTGCGATGGTCTGCTGCAGCATCGGTACAAGCCCGACTCCGCCACATACGTGGGTTCGGGCAAGGCCCGCGAGCTGGCCGACATCGTCGCCGTGAACGAGGCTGACACCATCGTCGTCGACGATGATCTGCCGCCCAGCCAGCGGCGTGCGTTGGAGGATGCCACCAAGGTCAAGGTGGTGGATCGCACCGCGGTGATACTCGACATCTTCGCCCAGCACGCCACCAGCCGTGAAGGCAAGGCACAGGTGGAGCTCGCGCAGCTTGAATACATGCTGCCGCGTCTGCGCGGTTGGGGCGGGTCGCTGTCGCGTCAGGCGGGTGGCCGTGCGGCCGGGCCAACGCGGGCATCGGATCGCGAGGCCCGGGCGAGACGAAGATCGAGATGGACCGTCGCGTCATCCGGAGCCGGATAGCCAGATTGCGGCGCCAGATCGCGCAGATGGCCCCGGCCCGTGAGGTCAAGCGCGGTTCGCGTCGACGGTACGGGCTGCCGACCATCGCCGTTGTCGGATATACGAACGCCGGCAAATCCTCACTGACGAATCGTCTCACCGGTTCCGCGGAGCTGGTCGAGAACGCCCTGTTCGCCACGCTCGACACTGCGGTGCGTCGAGCCCGGGCCAAGGACGGGCGACTGTACGCCTACGTCGATACCGTCGGCTTCGTGCGAAACCTGCCGACCCAGCTGATCGAGGCGTTCAAATCCACGTTGGAGGAGGTCGCCGAAGCCGACATCATCCTACATGTGGTCGACGGTTCGCACCCCGACCCGTTCTCGCAGATTGACGCCGTCAACGACGTGCTCGCCGACATCGAAGGGGCCGAGGAGATACCGCGCGTCGTCGTGTTCAACAAGATCGACCGAATCGATGCGGCCACACGCGAGCGGCTGGCGGCGCTCGAACCGGAGGCGAGTCTGGTGTCCGCCGCCACGGGAGAGGGTCTTGACGACCTGCTGCGGCGCATCGAATCGATGCTGCCCGTTCCGGGCGTGCACGTGTCTGCGCTGCTGCCCTACGACGCCGGTTCGCTGCTGTCGCGCGTGCGCGAATACGGCAACGTCGATTCCGTCGACTATCGCGCCGATGGCATATGGATCGAGGCGGATGTGGACCGCCGACTCGCCGCCCAGATCGTCGATAGGGCGATCGATGAGACGGACGGTGATGGCAGCGATCACATCGATGCCGAGCATGATGTCGATTGAGTGTTCTACCCATTGCCGCTGACGCAATGTCTGTGAGCGTTCACAACAATGTGACGCAAATCACCTTGCCTTCGGGGCGATAATGACTACGGCAATCAGCGCAAACGTCATCATGTGTAGATACAGTAAGTGTGTTGTCAAAATGAACCCCGCCAAACACGGGGCACTGTGCTAAGAGAGGTCTAGCAAACATGGTGGATTCACCCATTAAGCCCACAAAGCTCGCCATCGTCGGTGCCGGCGCAGTCGGTTCCACGCTCGCCTTCGCCGCCGCCCAGCGCGGTGTCGCCCGTCAGATCGTCCTCGAAGACATCGCCAAGGAGCACGTCGAAGCCGAAGTCCTCGACATGCAGCACGGCTCCAGCTTCTACCCCACCGTCTCCATCGACGGTTCCGATGACCCTGAGATCTGCCGTGACGCCGACATGGTCGTCATCACCGCAGGTGCCCGTCAGAAGCCCGGCCAGTCCCGCCTCGACCTCGCCGCGCGACCATCAACATCATGAAGTCCATCATCCCGAACATGATGAAGGTCGCCCCGAACGCCATCTACATGCTCATCACCAACCCGGTGGACGTCGTCACGCACGTGTGCCAGAAGCTGTCCGACCTGCCGACCAACCAGATCTTCGGTTCCGGCACCAACCTGGACTCCGCTCGTCTGCGCTTCCTGATCGCCCAGCAGACCGGCGTCAACGTCAAGAACGTGCACGCCTACATCGCCGGCGAGCACGGTGACTCCGAAGTCCCGCTGTGGGCCTCCGCCACCATCGGTGGCGTCCCCATGTGCGATTGGACCCCGCTGCCCGGTCACGAGCCGCTCGATGCCGCCAAGCGCGAGGAGATCCACCAGGAAGTCAAGAACGCCGCCTACAAGATCATCAACGGCAAGGGCGCCACCAACTACGCCATCGCCATGTCCGGCGTCGACATCATCGAGGCCATCCTGCGCGACTCCAACCGCATCCTGCCCGTCAGCTCCATGCTGAAGGACTTCCACGGCATTTCCGACGTGTGCATGTCCGTGCCGACGCTGCTCAACCGTAAGGGCGTCAACACCGCCATCAACACCCCTGTCTCCGACCGCGAGCTTGCCGCCCTGAAGCGCTCCGCTGAGACGCTGAAGGAAACCGCTGCCCAGTTCGGCTTCTGATATCGGATTGATTGACGGGGCGCCGGTGCAGATCGGCGCATGAACCGCCCTCAGTCTTGCTTCGCGCCTTGCCATGCTGGCGCGGCTGTCGGCCAGGAGCCGGTGGTGCTCTCATCTTGCCCCCGGCGGGAAGGTCATCGAGTGAAGCGAGACTGGGGGTGGTTTTGTTTATCGGCAGGGGGTCCTCCTCGTCCTGGTATTCGCCCGTATCTGCTCACAGAGAACGTCGGCGCGCCGTTCGATTCGGTGTATAGTGAACCCTGTTGTTTGAAAACCTCGGCTTCGGCCGAGGTTTTCGTCGTTCTAGGGCTATTGAAAATGATTGTAGGAAACAGTTTCACATAGCAGGCAGAAGGAGAGGTACACTATGCCGCACACGCATGGAACGGTGAACGAGGTGACGCGCGGCAGCAAGGCGCACCAGCGACGGCTTATGATGACGCTGACCTTGACCGGCACGGTGTTCGTGGCGGAGATCGTCGGCGCCATCATCACCGGATCACTGGCATTGCTGGTGGATGCCGGGCATATGCTCACGGACATGTCGGTGCTGATTGCATCGACGGTGACGGCGGTGCTTATGCGTCGAAAGCCCAACAGCTCCCGCACCTGGGGTTGGGCCCGGCTTGAGGTGCTGACCGCGGAGGCGGGAGCGATGATCCTGCTGTTCGTCGGATTGTATGCGCTGATCGAGGCGGGGATGCGACTGTTCGGAGGATCCGCCGAACATGTGGCGGACAGTGGGCTGCTGCTGTTCTTCGGCGTTCTGGGTCTGGCTGCCAATGTCGGTTCGATCATCATCTTGCCGGGCAGCATAACGACAACATGAACATGAAAGCCGCGTTCCTCGAAGTGGTGAATGATGCCCTGGGCTCGGTGGCGGTCATAGCGTCGGCCGTGGTCATGATGCTCACCGGGTGGGATGCTTCGATGCCATCGCCGGCGGCCTGATCGCGCTGCTGATGATTCCACGTGCGGTGAAGCTGTTGCGCGATGCGCTGAAAGTGCTGCTGGAGGAGACCCCGGACGGATTGAATCTCGACGAAGTACGTACGCATCTGGAGAATATCCCCCGCGTCGTGGCCGTCCATGATCTGCATGCGAGCACCGTGTCCACCGGCATGCCCATGCTCATGGCGCATGTCGTGGTGGAACCCGGCATGAGCATGGATCAGGCGGCGAATGTGCTCAGCCAACTGCAGGACTGCCTGCGCGAGCATTTCCCCGTCTCGATTCCCCACACCACGTTCCAGCTCGAACCGCAGGGGTACCGTTCGCCCAGCGCCGAACAGCTGCACTCCTGAATGGGACGCCGCATTGCGCGCTGATACGACAATGGTTGTAATCGCCCGATTTCAGGCAATCACCCAACCCATTGTCGTATCAAGCCGCGAGTGTATTGAGTTGCAAGGTCCGGGACGGTTGCTGCGGTCAGAGTCGACGCAGCACGCTGACGACCTTGCCCATGATCTGCGCGTGGGTGCATCGATGGGG
>ENA-OUNI01001186-OUNI01001186.1-human-gut-metagenome-genome-assembly--contig:-NODE-1186-length-10594-cov-7.294354_pt1 | contig 10594 bp, 14 predicted proteins | sample MGYA00242499_ERZ504580 | MGnify/ENA primary metagenome ERZ504580 (study PRJEB26092, sample SAMD00036315) | human gut metagenome | host: Homo sapiens | study: EMG produced TPA metagenomics assembly of... | reverse complement strand
GTCGGGTCGACCGCGGCGATTCTCGCGCAGGCCGGCATCATGTCCCGCCCGTTCATGGCCGCCGTCCTTGCGTCATCGGCGTCTTGCTGGCCTGGAGGCGTCCTATGGCGGTTTCGCGGGATTGCGGGCGGCCCATGCCCGGCGTATTGGATCAGCAGGCCGACGGCCTTGGGATGGCCGAGGCGCTTGTTGCGCCAGTAGACGGCGTGCAGCTGCCAGATCAGGTCCGCGTGCCCGTCGAGCTGCGGGTTGGCGAGGAGGAATTCGCTGAAGCCCGCCTCGGAACAGTCGATGCGCGTGGTCATGCCGTCGCCTCCCCTCCGGCCGTCGCGTCCTGGCCGTCCAATTCGGCCAGCGTCTCCACGGCCCAGTCGGGCAGCCATGGCGCAGCATCCGGTTCCGGCGCGGCCGCCGGAACCGTCTGCGCGTGTGCGTCGCCGTCTGTGCGGCGGCGGCGAGGATCATGTCGTCGTTGAGTTCGTCCCAGTGTCTGGCGAGGGCCCGGCCGGTGCGGATGCGTTTGGGCCACCAATCGCGTTCATGGCGAAGCTGATCGCGTCGACCATCACGAGGGTGGGCCATTGCGCTCCCTGGTCGACGAGCCTGCGGTACAGGCCGATGATGGCCTTGCGGTCGGCTTTGGTCGGTGAGGGCGTGGCCAGGCCGAGCATCGAGCGCTGCTCGCCGAGCGAGGCGAGGACCCGTCCGGCCGCTTCGGCGATCTCGGTGTCGTCCTCGTCGAGTTGTTCTTTTTCGGCGGCGGTCGCCCCGCTTGCGGGGAGATGCCCCGTAGGGGCAGAGGGGAAGGAGGGTTTACTAGGAGGGTTTACCTGGAGGGTTTTATCCTTATATATACAGCTCTGCGAGATTTGCAGTGCTGGGGGTGCGGCATTTGCAGTGCTGGGGGTGCAGCTCTCGCAGTGCTGGCCCTGCGGGATTTGCAGTGCCGGTTCCGGCCCTTTTTCCAGCCCTGCGAGATTTGCAGTGCTGGGAATCGGCTTGGTTCCAACGTTTTCCGGCAGCACGTCCTCGGATTCGCCGTTCTCGAACACGGTTCCGGCCTCCGGGTCCACGGTCTTGCCCATGGTCGCGGGATCCCGTTCCGCGGTGTGCGTCTCCCCGATCCACTTGAGGGTCGACGGGTCGGTCTCCACCGCGAGGTCCCACACGATCTGGCAGTACTGGGGCAGGCGGTTCCGTCCGCCTTTGCCGAGGCGCGCGTACCGTTGGTCGCCGCGGCGGATGAAGCCGCGCTCCTGGAGCGTCTTCAAAGCGGTGCGCACGGTGCGTTCCGAGAGTTCGGTGACGTTGACGATGGTCGCGATCTTTGGATAGCTGCGGTGCCGTCGTCGTCCGCGCGGTCCGCGAGGTAGACGAGCACGGCCTTCGCGCTGGCGTTGCGACATGGCATTTGAAGGCCCATGACAGTGCGATGTTGCTCACGGTCGCCCCTCCTCACGCTGCTGGGCGGCACGTCGCCCGTCGGCCAATCTGGCGGCCATCTCGTCGCCGAGACGTGCCGTCCGGCACAGGGCCAGCGTCATCATCCATGAGAACGCGACGAACACGATCAATGCGATTGCGAGCCAGTTCACGCGAGTCTCCCTTCCATGGACGGGTGCGCCATCATCGACGCCAGGCGACGGGAATCGACGGAGCCGGACCGTTGTGGCGGGCGAACGCCACCACGACCGGGAACGTCCAAACCGGCGCGTGAAAATCCCGGTTACACTCGGGAAACACAGAGCAAGACATGCGGAATGCTTTAGTAAAGTCGTTCATGTGTGATCACTACTCCAAGACAATGCATTGGGCGGCCACGGACCGGGATCCGGCAAGATACGGGATCCGCGGCCGCTCGGAATATTGGTTGCACCGCCCGTCCCCGACGTTCCAGCATCGGGAACGGGCGTTTCTTTTAGTTGCAGAGAAAGAGAAAAAATCGAATGGGATCAGACCATCGCACCACCTCCCTCGCCGTCGACGGGCCACGCGCCGCCGCAACGGATGGCGAGGCAAAGGCAATCAAGAGCCTGCTCGTCAGGGACATCAAAGACTTCGATCAAAGCGTCCCAGCAGTCGTCAGACACGATGATGGAACGATCAGGCCTACGTACATAGGCGTATGGGGACAGGACCGTCTGATAGGCGCGGCCTCATCCAGCCAGCCTTTGCGTAGCCGAGACGCTCATATACCGCACCGGGACGAGCGGGGTCCATGCCGCACAGATACGAGAGGCTTTCGCCGAGCATGCAGCCATCATCGAAGGGATCGCGGTCGTCAGGAAGCATCGGCGCGAAGGCATCGGATTGCAGATCAAGGTGTTCTGCGACTCCTGGGCGGCAGACCACGGCGCTGAGCTGATACTCAGCATCCCCACCAACGAGGGCGCGCGCCTGCTCAACGAGAAAGCCGGATACACGGTCGTACCGCCCGACGGATATCTCACCATCAAGGTATTTGACGCTCAGGGACAGCCTCTTCACATTCCCTACGCCGACCAGCGGACCCAGGACAGAGGCACTAGCATGTGGGCGTACAAGCTCGTAGGGCAACGCACACAGCACTTCGAGATTGGCGTTCTCACCGCCTCCTGAAGTTCCGAAGACCATACCGTCGATGAATGTTCCCGACGGGTCGCGGGAGAAAACAAGTCTTCCGGCTTCGTCGCTCATGCCACCGGCACCGGAATCCATGGCCAGTACCCCTACACCGTCAATCGCCATCAGACCAACACCTCCTTTATCGATTCAGAGAAAGAGAAAACCAAATGAAATCAACCCCTCGCACCACCTCCCTCAACGAACCTGATATTCGTCCGGCGAGAAACCACGCCGAGGCAGAGGAAATCGGAAGTCTCCTGCTCGAAGAAATCGCGCATCCAGGATTCATTCCTGGACCAGAGTTCGTCTGGCAGGGTCAAGGCTTTCTCAGGCCGACGCTCATAGGCGCATGGTCCCAGAACCGCTTGGTAGGTGGTGCCTCGCTCAGTCCATACATGGAACACACCAAGGCCTTTTTGGGGATTGGTCGAGCAGACGCAGCGAAGGCGGTCACACGGCTGATAGCTGAAACTGACGGCATTGCCGTCAGACCCGACCATCGGCGTGAAGGCATCGGACGAAAGATCAAGCTGTTCTGCGACTCCTTCGCGGCACAGCACCACGCTGCGATCATGGTCTCCGTCACCACCAACGAAGCAGCGGCAGGCCTCAACCACGAAGCGGGCCACATCGTCTTTGAACGGTGCGACGGCCTCGTCATCAAATACGTAGACACGGTCGGCAAGCCACTCATATGGCTTCATGACCTGGATGGGACGATCCCCGAAGCGGCATGGTCCGTCTCCGTACTCGGCAAAACGTATGGGCCGACCATAGTCGTCGGTGAGCAACGGGCCATACGGCGTGGAAACACATCCCAAGACAACGGCGTGCAATGGATCCTTGCCGTTGATGCATTTGGCAGCGACATCAACGCCTAGCTTCTCCGGGTCGATGACAATCGGCTCGTCAAAGGCGAAGTCGTCCGCCTTCCTCACCTTCACATCGAAGGACTTGCCACCGCCGGACGTGCCGAGTACATAGCCATTGAATAACTTCATGCCGCCCTCCCCTCGGTCAACAGCAGGTTCGCCACCACCCGTTCGCGGGTGGAGAGCTGTGCATCGACCTCCCGGAAGCATGCGTGTAGGCATGCGTGGGGCGGAGCCAGGTGTCGGCCAGCCCGCAGGTCTCGCCAAGGCGCAGCGCGAGCAAGGCGCAGGCCGGGCAGAGGTTCAGAATCCGGGAATCGAGCTGGTCGATGTAGTCGCGCCAGCCGTTTTCGGCGAGAAACGCGTCGAAGCCGTCAGACGTCTCCTCGTTCCAGCGGGTCGACCAGATTGCTGTGTGGCATCCGTCGCACACCTCCACATAATCGCTCCGGCCCTCCGGCCAGTTATACTGCTCGAAAATTCCACCAGCCATCACATAACCTCCTGTACACCATTGGGGAAAGCTGTCTCATATGGAATGAGATCCTGAACGAAATCGGCTGAGAGACCATACTGTTCGCGGAGAACGGCACAGTCTCTGCGCTGCCAATGTGTATGCAGATTGACTTTCTGAGTCACGCTGGCCGGCGACTGATGGAGCTGAACAGCAAGCTGGCGATGAGTTAATCCCACCTCCGCCATCCACCTCTTCATATTCGACATCGTTAACCCCATTTCAGCTAAGTTAAAATTTCTAACCTCAGTATATGGGTTGGTTTTTTTAACCTCAAGTTAGGCTAATTTACGGCGTGTCGAAATTTAAAAACCGCATCCCCACAATGCGGTTTCAGCACTAGAGAAAGGAAGCTTTTAAATCAAAGATAAAATTGAGCCACCATGACGGCCCATTCCTGCAAAGGTCTTTTCACAGAAGCAATCAGACGAGGCTTTTGTCCATCCAGAATATCCTCATCTATACAAAAGTTTCCGAATAACGCATCACAATATGCGCAACCATTTGACATATAACGCCCCGCCTACGCGAAGATCGATATTTAATTTGCTTCGCGGCGGGATGCCCAGCAATTTCCAAAAGCTCCTTAGCATAACACATATCTATGCTTTCCCAAGCTTCCACCAAGGAAATACCACTTTCGCAGTCAAGGGGACAAAGATTAGTAATTGCCACAGAGGTCCGTCCACATCTCCAACAGGATCGATCAATGCCATATATCCCTATATCTACGACCTCCCCCAAGCGATGCAACGTTTTTTGAGCAGCAGGAAGAAAAACATTCGACAACATGAGTTCGCCCATGCAGACATTTTTTCGCCCCGTAAATGCAAACATGCCCAATAGGTTAGCAATATTAAACATTGTTTGATATAGTTATCTTTATTTGGAAAGGATTAACCGATGGAAGTCACGGAAACTTCAGAACAGGTGAAGATAGAAGCGCAACGTTTTGAAGACGTAGCGCGTTACAACATTCGCCGCTATATGCGATTGACCGGCAAGATTCAGAAAGACTTAGCCCACGCCTTAGGAGTTTCGAGGCCTACTATCACCCTGATGCTTAAAGGAGAAACAAAACTTAATTTGCGGCAAGTGTTCCTTATTGCCAAAGCTCTTGGCGTGACAGTCGAAGATCTCATCGATGATACTTATTATTGCCAAGATGAAGAGTTTATGAAAAAGCTGAAACCGACGACTGATGCGAGAAGCCAGGTGCTTTGGTAGGTGCCGGTGCGCCCAGGTTCCTTGTCAGTCCCTTCAACCCCGACGCTCCGGTCGAGGCGGAATCTCGGGTGCGGCTAAAGGTGCCTTGGCTGGTTTCGTGCCATCCGGAGTCCTGTCCGGTTCGGGATCCCCGTCCATGCCCTCAAAGCATGACGGGATTGGGGTTCCCGGCCGGTCTCAAGCCCATGAGACACTTAGGACCATGACTACCATCATCATGCGCACCTCCGAAGGTGACATCACCATCAACCTGTTCGACGATCAGACGCCCGTGACCGTGAAGAACTTCCTCGGTCTGGCGACCGGCGAGAAGGAATGGACGGACCCGTTCACCGGCCAACCGTCCCATGAGCCGTTCTATAACGGCCTGACCTTCCACCGCATCATCAAGGACTTCATGATCCAGGGCGGCTGCCCGCTGGGCAATGGCACCGGTGGCCCCGGCTACGACTTCGACGACGAGATCGTCCCCGAACTCACGTTCGACCGGCCGTATCTGCTGGCCATGGCGAACGCCGGCCTGCGTCGCGGCCGCGACGGCAAGGCGCATGGCACCAACGGCTCCCAGTTCTTCATCACCACCGTGCCGACCCCGTGGCTCGACGGACACCACACGATCTTCGGCGAGGTCGCCGACGACGAGTCCAAGGCCGTGGTCGACAAGCTTGAGGCCGTGCCGACCGACCGTTCCGACGCGCCGCTCGAACCTGCCGGCATCATGTCCATCGAAGTGGTGAAGTAAGCGCGGCGGCAATTCGAAGCCGACACTCCGATACACATGGAAGAGCCCTGAACCCTCGTCGGGTCAGGGCTCTTCGTATGCGTGCCGGGTCTGTTACCACCCTCCGGCGCTGCGCGCCACCTCCCGCCAGCGGGAGGGGAGGGAGCTACAGGACGTTGAAGTGCTTGAGCGCGTTCATGATGCCGTCGTGGTCGACGTCATCGGTGATGTAGTCGGCCGCGGCCTTCGCCGGTTCGGTCGCATTGCCCATCGCCACGCCGATGCCGGCGAAGGCGAGCATGTCGGCGTCGTTGCCGCCGTCTCCGAACGCGATGGTCTGCTCGCGCGTCCAGCCGTAATGCCGCATGAACCGCTTCATTCCCTCGGGTTTGCCGCCGTCGGCGGGAATCAGGTCGGTGAAGTCCGGATGCCAGCGCACGCCTCTGACATTGCGACACATGCCGGACAGCTTCGCTTCATCTTCAAAGCTGATGTACGGGCTGATCTGGAACGTCTCATGCTTCAGCGCCCTCTCGTGCGGATCGTCGATGTTCACGGTCGGTGCGGTCTTGCCGAGTTGGCGCCACGTGGCCCGCATCGCGTCGGTGATCTGGTTGAAGTAGACGTAATCCTTCTCGCAGTAGTTCGCCACCACGTCGGGGTGCTCGTCAAGCCAGCGGGTGATGGTGACGATGTCCTCGGGCAGCAGCGACTCCTTCTCCAGGAGCCCGTGGTCGTCGAAGCAGTACTGCCCGTTCAGCGCGATGATGCCGTCGAAGTGCACCGGCATCATGTCGAGCACGACGGTCATGTGCGACGGCGCCCGACCGGAGCAGATGAACACCTTCACCCCGCGATCCTGCAGCTCGTGCAGCGCTCGATGGAGGACTGCGGGATCACATGCGTCACGAAACTCGTCAGCGTGCCGTCGATGTCGAAGAACGCCGCCTTGATGTCGGCTCGCACGGTGGCCGTCGCGCCTCCGGCGCCCGCTGTCATGATGTCGTCCGATGCCATGTACGCAACCTCCGCGATACGAAATTCGGTCATCCCCAGTGTATGAATAGCGCTGGATGGCATCCCGTAACGCGTTATCAGACCCGCCCCGCGACTGCCGCCGTCGCTGCCGTATGGTGGGCGTTGTCAACCAATCAGAGTGGGAACGAACATGACAGCAGCAACACAACAGGCGGGCTCTCCCGACAATGAGCCGGTGCGCGTCAACCATACCGTGCGCAACATCGTCATCGCACTCATCGTGGTCGCCGTGATGAGCGCGGCCGGGTCGTGGAGCGCGGAGATGTGTGCAACGTGTTCGCGGCACCCCAGCAGGCGGTGACCAAGCGGTTCATCGACACGGTATCCGGTTCGGCCATCGGCTCGATCACCTACGAGTTCTCGGGCGACGATGCGCTGGTGCGCGACTTTCTCGGGGGAGCTGTCACGTTCCAGCGATGTCATCGACTTCGGCACGGCGGCGGACCCCATAGCTACGAGGACGCCATCGCCGCAGCCGGATTGGATGCCGTCCGCGGCAGACAAGGAGGAGACGCGATGAGTCCCTGGTCCCATGCGTACGACATCGCCGGCCACAGACCGACTGGACGGTTATCAGAAATTCGACCAGACGGTGATCTGGACGGCCGTGATCATCATGATCGTGCTGGTCCAGATCGTGCAGGGCATCGCGAACGCCATCGCCAAGCGTATATTGAAGCTACAGAGGTAACATGGCATGACATCTCGCGGGGAAGGAACGTAAATCATGGTCGAACATGTCGGGGTCACGGACGAGCTGATCGGCATACGGCATTATCTGCATCAGCATCCCGAACGCAGCTTCAAGGAGGTCGAGACCAGCGCGTATCTGGCCCGTCTGCTGCGCGGGCATGGCATAGACGTGCTCGACACGACGTTGGAGACCGGCGTCGTCGCGCTCATCGAGGGAGAGGTGCCGGGACCGCGCATCGCGCTGCGCGCCGACATCGACGGCCTGCCGATCACCGAGGACACTGGCCTGCCGTTCAGCTCGCTGAACCCCGGCGTGATGCACGGCTGCGGCCATGACCTGCACATGACCGGGCTTTTGGGCGCGGCGTTCTGGCTGGCCGATCACCGCGACCGCATCGCAGGCAGCGTGAAGATCGTCTTCCAGCCGGCCGAGGAGGTGGGCCTGGGCGCCCGCACGGTCGTGGAATCCGGCGCGACGGATGACGTGAAGGCCATCATCGGCACGCATAACAACCCGAACTACGCCCCCGGACAGATCGCCATCGGCCCGCAGCCGATGATGGCCGGCTGCGTGAAGTTCAAGGTCACGCTGCACGCCCAGGGCACCCATGCCGGGTACCCGCAGAAGGGCACCGGCCCCATCGAGCGCTCGCCTCGATGATCCTCGCCCTGCAGACCATCGTGAGCCGCAACATCTCGCCGTTCCACGCCGTGGTGCTGTCCATCACCGAAGTGCATGGCGGGCACGTGTGGAACGTCGTGCCCGCCGAAGCGGGATTCCAGGGCACCGTGCGCTTCTTCGACCAGAACGACGAACGGCTGGTCCACCGGCGTTTCGTGGCGGAGGTCGAGCACACGGCCGAAGCGTACGGGATCGCGGCCGACGTGGACTGGGACTGCATCCAGGTGCCGCTGGTCGGCGACGAGGAGCTGTCCGAGGCGGTCGCGGCCGACGTGCCCTCCTATGCGGCGCTCAAGCCGATACATCCAGCATGGCGGGGGAGGATTTCGTGGAGTTCTCGGGATGCGGGGCCCGTCTGGTGTTCGCGTTCATCGGCTCGAACGGGGAACCGGGGTGCGCCGACTGGCACAGTCCGCACTTCGTCGGCGTGGACGGCGCGATCGGGCCCGCCGTTGACTTCTACGTCACGCCTCGCTGCGGGTGCTCGCCGAGCTTCGCTGACGGGCGGTGGAACGGATCATCCCGCGTGACGGCATGTGCCGCCCCTGTCGTCCGTCATCTCGGCTGGGTACTATAGGCACTATGACCCATCTTCGTTTTGCCCTTGCCCAGATCGACACCTGCGTCGGCGACCTCGACGGCAACGCCGACAAAATCATGCACTACGCGCATCTCGCCGCGCATGAAGGCGCCCACGTCGTCATCTTCCCGGAAATGACGCTGACCGGATACCCCATCGAGGATCTGGCGTTGCGCCGCACGTTCCGCAAGGCGGCGTGGGACAAGGCGAACTGGCTGGCGACCGAGCTGGAGGCCGACGGATTGGGCGACCTGTATGTCGCCGTCGGCACGGTCGGCACCGACCACGCGTCCGACAAACCTCGCAACCGCATGGTCGTGCTGCACGACGGCATGGTCTGGGCCGGCTACGACAAGCATTTCCTGCCGAACTACGGCGTGTTCGACGAGTTCCGCATCTTCGCGGCCGGCGACCGCACCGTCGTGCTCGACATCGACGGCGTGCGCATCGGCGTGGCGATCTGCGAGGACATCTGGCAGGACGGCGGGCCGGTCGCCCGGCTCGCCGACGAGCATATCGACGTGCTGATGACGATGAACGGCTCGCCGTACGAGGAGGGCAAGACCCATACGCGTTACGACCTCGCGGTCAGGCGCGCGGCCGAGGTCGGCGCCCCGATGATCTACGTGAACCAGGTCGGCGGTCAGGATGACCTGGTGTTCGACGGCGGCAGCTTCGTTGTCGACCGCGACGGCACGCTGCTGGAACGTTCCCCGATGTTCATGGAGCATCTGGGACTCTTCGACCTCGACACGGACGCCGAGCATCAGACGACGGGCGACATCGCGGACCTTCCCGACCCGGACGAGGAGGTGTACACCGCCTGCGTGCTGGGCCTGAAGGACTACATGGCGAAGAACCGGTTCTCCGGCGTGTGCCTGGGCCTGTCCGGCGGCATCGACTCCGCGCTGGTGGCGGCGATGGCCGCGACGCCTGCGGCGGACGCAACGTGCATGGCATCTCGATGCCGAGCATGTATTCCTCCATCGGTTCCAAGGACGACGCCGCCGACCTGGCGGCCAACATCGGCGCACATTACGACGTGCAGCCGATCGAGCCCATGTTCAATGTGTACCAGGGCCAGCTCAAGCTCGAAGGCGTGGCCGCGGAGAACCTGCAGGCCCGCATCCGCGGCGTCATCGTCATGGCGTACTCCAACAGCTCGGTCTGCTCGCCGTCGCCACGGGCAACAAGTCCGAGCTGGCGTGCGGCTATTCGACCATCTACGGCGACGCCGTCGGCGGATACGCGCCGATCAAGGACCTGCTCAAGACCCGTGTCTGGGAACTGTCCCGCTGGCGCAACCGGGCCGCTGCCGCAGGCGTCGGCATCGGCGGGCTGCGCATCGTCGGCAATGAGAACGGCGATGCCGGAACGCCGCTGCCCGGCGGCGTGATGATTCCGGTCAGCAGCATCGAGAAGCGCCGAGCGCCGAGCTGCGCCCGGGCAGAAGGATTCCGATTCGCTGCCCGAATACGAACTGCTCGACAAGGTGCTCGCCGCATACATCGAGCATGCGCACGGTCGCGCCGACCTGCTGGCCGACGGCTTCGACGAGAAGACCGTCGACACGGTGATGCGACTGGTGGACCGCGCGGAGTGGAAGCGCCGCCAGTATCCGCTCGGGCCGAAGGTCACCGCGCTCGCGTTCGGCCGCGACCGG
>ENA-OUNI01001184-OUNI01001184.1-human-gut-metagenome-genome-assembly--contig:-NODE-1184-length-10600-cov-1.869569_pt1 | contig 10600 bp, 12 predicted proteins | sample MGYA00242499_ERZ504580 | MGnify/ENA primary metagenome ERZ504580 (study PRJEB26092, sample SAMD00036315) | human gut metagenome | host: Homo sapiens | study: EMG produced TPA metagenomics assembly of... | reverse complement strand
TCAAATGCCATCCGCGCATCCAGAGGGCGACATACCCTCTCCGTCATCGATGACTTTGATAAGCTCCTTGCCCCCGTTGCGATAACTCACGGTGATGGCTGTCGCACCGCGTCCACGGAGTTTTCCATCATCTCCTTGACCACCGATGCGGGACGGTTCACCACTTCTCCCGCCGCAATTTGGCTTGCGACGGTATCGGGCAGCAATCTTATCTTGTCTGGCATCCTGTAAACTGCGGAAAATTAAAACGGTCAACTGATTACCCACACCACGGCCACGACCAGCGCAGCGAGTATCACCAGCAGGAAAAGCACGCTTCCCGTCCTTCTCCTGCCGCGCCGGCGGCCGGCCTCCGACTCCATCATGCGCTGCATTCTCCGCCGGCGCAGCATATCGCCGGGAACATACTCCCCCTCAGTTGCGGGACGCGCTCCGAGCAGCTCTTCGCGCCGCTTCTCAAGCGCCTCCTTCTCCGGGTCATAATAACGCGGCCGGTAATCGAACTGTCGCGGTTTGGGCGTATAAAAGAATCTTGCCATACTTCTGCGGGGTTACGTGACGTTGCCTTCGGTCCGAACGGTCATAATAACGCGCGTCCGTACCGTTCAAGTATCCGCTGCCGGAACCGAAAGTGCACGAACGCCGCTGTGACCGAACAAATATACTCCTTATCTGAAGAAATTCCGCATGCGCTCGAATATATTTTGTTCCGGCCGCGAGTTGTCGGGCGTGCCGAACGACGGACTCTGCGCAAGCTGTTCGACCGTCTTCCGCTCCTCAACAGAGAGTTTCGACGCACGTCGATGTCAACCACGACCAGAATGTCGCCCCGGCCCCGGCCATTGATATCCGGAATACCCTTCCCGCGCAGGCGCAATACGCTCCCCGCCTTGGTCCCGGCCGCTACCTTCACCTTCGCACGGCCTTCCACGGTCGGAACCTCTATCGTTCCGCCCAGCACCGCCGTCGGTATCGAAATTTTATGGCTGTGCAGCAAGTCGTTGCCGTCGCGCACGAGCTGCGGGTCGCGCTCCTCCTCGATGACCACCAGCAAATCGCCGTTGATGCCGCCTCTGCGGGCCGCATTCCCCTTGCCGCTGACCGACAGCTGCATGCCTTCGCCCACACCGGCAGGTATCTTTATCTCCACGACCTCCTCGCCGCGTACAACACCTTCCCCCTTGCACTTGGGACACGGGTCGGTAATGACCTCGCCGCTGCCCTGACATGTAGGACAGGCACGCTGCGTCTGCGTCCGCCCGAAGAAGCTGTCAACCACCTCGGTCACCACACCCGTTCCGTTGCAGGTCTTGCATTTGGAAACTCCCGAAGGGGTACGGGCCCCGCTGCCACCGCACTGGTCGCAGACGACGAACTTGCTTATCTTCAACTTCTTCGTCGTCCCGTTCACGATTTCCTTAAGCGTCAGCCGTACCTTTACCCGCAGGTCGGAACCCCGGTTCACCCGACGGGCTCCGCCGGCCGAACCGCCAAAACCGCCAAAACCGCTGAAGCCTCCGAAACCGCCGCCGAAGTGACCGCCGAATATATCGCCGAACTGGCTGAATATATCCTCCATGGAGAATCCGCCGCTGCTGTACGTTCCGCCGCCCGCCGGGCCGTTCATGCCTGCGTGTCCGAACTGGTCGTAACGCGCCTTCTTGTCCGGATTGCTCAGGACATCATACGCCTCGGCCGCCTCCTTGAACTTCTCCTCAGCCTCCTTGTCTCCCGGATTCTTGTCCGATGGTATTTCAGGGCGGCCTTCCGATACGCCTTTTTTATCTCATCTGCGCTGGCGCTACGTTCCACGCCCAGCACCTCATAGTAATCCCTTTTTGCCATATCAAATCACGGGACGCAACGTCCCCGCCTCTTATCTTCTCTTTTACGATACCCGCCGCCGGGCCGGCTTTCCGTCCGGATACGGCGCTACTCGCCTACCACCACCTTGCTGTGGCGTATGACCTTGTCGTGCAGTTTGTACCCTTTCTGTACGACATCGACGATTTTCCCCTTCTGTTTCTTGTCCGGAGCCGGTATCTTCGCTACGGCTTCATGAAATCGGTATCGAGCTCCTGCCGAAAGCCTCTATCTCCGACAGCCCTTTGGTACGGAGCGTATCCCTCAACTTGTTCGAGATAAGCACCACTCCCTCACGGACAGCCTCCACGTCCGACGCCTTCTGCGTGGCATCAAGGGCCCGTTCAAGGTCGTCCATAACCGGCAACAATGCCTTGATGACATCCTCGCCAGCGGAAGAGATAAGGTCCATCTTCTCCTTCAGCGTCCGTTTGCGGTAGTTATCGAACTCGGCCGAAAGCCTGACGTACTTATCGCGCCACTGCGCAGCCTCTTCTGCCATTTTACAGCAGCGGAGTCCTTTTCAGCCTCCTCTTCTGCCATCTTGACACCGGCGCCTCCGTCGCTTCCTGCGGACCGTTTTCGGCGGCATCGGCAGGTTGTTCCTTAACTTCCTCTTGTTCTGACTTTTTCGTCTCCTTATCCTTACTCATGGCTATCTGTTTGATTTTTTCCGCCCTTACAGGCTCAAAATATATACCAAGCACACGCGGCCCACAATCATGCCACATGGAGCAGGCAGAGTGCAAAATAACGGAAAATTAACGGGTTTAGAAAATTTCAGCCGAGGCCTTTCCTCCGGGGATGCAAAAAACACGTTCCGGGAGGTATATTCCCGGAACGACACAACACAACTAAAACTGATAAAATCTGACACAGACCGCCGTATACGGACGGCCTATCTCTTTGCTGCAAAACCTTTTCCTTTCTTTTACAGTATCCCTCTCACACTGCATCCGCACGACATACTCCGGTAAAGCACGGGATTACCGCCACAAAAATAATCTGTTTTTCTCGACTTTCAAATATTATTTATCGTTAATCAATAATAATATATCAAATTCCGCATCATACCATCCCCGCATTCCGCACCTGCGCATCCTGCCGCATCGAGACGACCGGAAAACTGTACACCGCCGTATTTTAATAGACGGACAACCTCTCTTTCCTATAACAACCGAAAGAGATAATTTTCTCATACGCACTATATGCGATACATAATAATATTTATTGCAAATATAAATAAATAACAATATACTATGCAATACACACAATACATTTTTTCGATAAAAAACACGAAAAATGTTGCGGGAATAAAAATTTAGCCCTATTTTTGCTCCGCTTTTTCAAGGAATATTGGGCTATGGTGTAATGGTAACACTACAGATTCTGGTCCTGTCATTCTTGGTTCGAATCCAGGTAGCCCAACAGGAAAAGCGAAAGGGAGGTACGGATATCGTATCTCCCTTTCTGTTATACGGGTGCGGCCCAGGCTCGTCCGCGCCGCAGCACATGCCCCCATGCACGACGGCCTGGGTCAGGAAACGGCCGAATGCCGCATGGAGTGTCGACGTCCGATACGAAAAACTGCCGCAATCACCACCGCTGTCAGAATCTCCGACAGGGGCAGGGCCAGCCAAATGCCCACTGCACCCAACGCTCTGGGGAGCAGAAATAAAGCTCGGTATCAGAAACATGAATCCGCGCAGCATGGCAAAACACGTAGCAGGCAGCACCTTCCCGATGCTTTGGTAATACCCTACCACGGCAAGTTCGCAATAAAGAAAATGAACCCCGCCCCGATATAGGGGAACCCCTCTATCGCAATACGTGCGGCGATATCGCGGGATTCAGGAAAAGTCCCACGAGCTGTTTCGGGAAAAGCACGAAAGCGGCCGTCGCCACCGTACCGCACATCAGAGCAGCAGTCAATGAAGCTCCCAGAGTCGCATGCACCCGTTCCGTCTTTCCGATGCCCGCGTTGAAACTGATAATCGGCTGGGCAGACTGCGCGATGGCATTTCCTATCATAAAGACGAAGGGCAGATAGTAACAGCTCACGCCGAAAGCCCCCACTCCATCGTCCCCGAGATACTGCATGAAGACGTGGTTCCCGACGAACATCAGCGTCGCCATCGTCGCCTCGCCCAGCAGCGCCGAAAATCCCAGCCGACATTGGCTGCCTATGTTCCGTCCGAAAAATGCGAAGGCCTTCTTGCCGAACCGCAGGCGGCACAGACGCAGGTGCCGCGCCCGAAACGTCAGATAACCCGCCGCGATGCACGTTCCCGTCAGGCAGCTTATCGAAGTCGCGAATGCCGCCCCCCTCACGCCCCAGCCGAAAGGAAAAATAAAGAGCCAGTCGAGCACCACATTGACGAAAGCAGCAAGCAGGCTGCACCACATGGCGAGTTTCGGAGCACCGTCCAGACGCAGGGCGAACATGGCGACCGCCGTCCACAACGTAAAGAGCATCGAAGGGGCGAACCAGACGAGATAATCCACCACCATCGGCAGCAAACGTTCGGAAGAGCCGAGCCAATAGGCCGTCCCCTCCGGAAAAAGCATGACGGCGCCGACCAAGGGCAGAGCGACGGCCGTCACGAAAAGCAGCGCCTGGGTGACATTCACACGCGCCATGCGGGCCCTGCCCCTCGAAAGGCAAAGGGATGCGGTTATCGAACTGCCCATTCCCACCATCAGCCGAACGCCGACTCAGCACCATCAGCAGCGGCACACAGATATTGACCGCCGCGATTCCATCGCTCCCCACGCCGTGTCCGATAAAGATGCCGTCTATCGTCGTCACTGCCGACACGCCAACATGCCGAGCAGGGTGGGAAAAAATACCTGCCCGAACAAGACCGAAATCTTCTCGGTACCCCATTCAATCGTCTTCTGTTTCATACTGCAACATTTCGGTTGGCAAGACGCCCGCCGCACCGCCCCAACGAGAAGTGCCGAATAAGCCGATTGGTTCTACCCAGCCATCTTATCCGGCACCTCCGCCCTCCGATGAGGATTACAAAACGTCCTGTTTTCGTTATGTCGCCGCAAAGATGGGTCAAATAATCCGGACGTCCAAACCCTCTTCCGACCCCGGCCGGCGGACCGCTGGCAGGGTATTTGATACCTGAACCGGAAACGACAAAACTCGAATCAAAAAAATACAGGCTATGAAAAAGGAAGAGAAGCTATCGGCGGAGCTCCGCGAGAAGGTGGCAGAGGTCAGACTCGACAATGAGGGAAAACCGGAAAACCAGAAGGTCACACGCAAAGAGGTCGCAGCGGAGGTCAAAAAGATAAACCCCGACTGCAACAGTCTCGACCGGGGATAACGACCGACGGCTACACGACCCGGAACATCCCGGCCGGCAGCGACAGCACTCCCGTCTCCGCAGTGTAAAGACGGCTGCCAAACTCCGCAGGCGGCGCGAAAACATTCGCGCCGCCTGTTCCGTATTGCGGCCGATAGGTCTCCGCGAAACACCCGCCGCCCGTCGGGGAAATAGGGCTTCCCCCTGCATTTTACGCAACCAATGCAACAAAACGCCTCCTTCATGCATCATACGGATAAACGGGATGTTCTACCCGCCCGTTAAACGAACCTAAACCGAATACCATGAACTTCAAAAGACTGTTCTCTGCGATGTTTGCTATCGCATGGGCTACCGCCTGTACCACCACCTGTCCACCACCTCCTCCGCCGCCTCCACCACCGCCACCGTCGGGGCCTCCCCTGTTCACCGAACTCTCCGGAGCAGAATATTACGGTGACAAGTTCGGCGGCGACGTCGGCTACTACCGTCTCACCTTCACCGAAGGGGATTACGAACTCCGAATAGGACTGTTCTCCTGCACGGTAGACGAAACCATCTTCGCCATCAGACTGGTCGCCGGCACCTACGAATATGCCGAGCGGGAGTCGCTTTGCATCAAAACCTTCTTTCCCGCCGATAACACGGCGGACGAAGGCTCGCTGCTCATGGACCACGGTACCCCCATACCCCTCACGGACGGACAGCTCTCCATCCTCTCCTCTGCGGGCGGCTACCTCATCCGTGGAGAGTTCTACGCCGGCGAACAGCTTATCCAATGCAAATACAGCGGTCCCATCCACATCGACGACCGGAGCGACCGGTTTCTGCACCGAGCCGACAGGCTCTCCCTCCGATACATGGGCGGATATCCGCTCCATGCACCGCGACACGGCCTGCTGCATATCGTCATGGAGCATTCCGAAACTCCCGGCGAAGGACTGCAGTTGGCCCTGACCGTTCCCTTGCCCGAAGAGGTAGCTACCGGCCGACAACGTGACGCTCCCGACGGGCATCTTCCACGTCTCCACGGATTGGGAGCGCACTTACAGAGTGCTGAAAAGTTATGCCAATGAATTTCAGACACTCGAATACACCCTTGTCGACGGAACAATCGCCTCCGGCATACTCATCGACGACGGCACCATCTCCATCACCGACGACGAAGGCGTCTATAAAATCTCTACCGAACTGACAGGCATCCGTTTCACCGTAACGGACGGTTCCATACATCTGCACCAACGGAGCGATATCATCCGTTGGGAGTTCGAAGGCGTACCGCCGACACACGCAATAGACATGACCGCTCCCGCCTCTTCGCTCGACAGCGACCTACAATTGACCGGTTTGTCACTTTTCCGGGCCGACACCGACGACTCATGGCCGCCCCGCGACAAAAAGGGAAACGTTCCGGGAAGATTCTGGCGCATCCTGCTATATGAAGAGGGAGTAACGGTTCTGACCGCCCCCGACGGTACCCTCTCCGTCAGCGGCGAGGGAGACCTGATAGGTATTCAGCTACTGGCCGACTCGGCCGCAACCCTACCGCTGGGCAGCTACCCGCTGTACGACCGGTACGAAATCCCCGAATCCGCGGGATATGCCCTGCCGGGAACTCCGGAGGTAAACTGCGGGCAGGCGTCGATATTCGATACGGGTGCCGGCTGCTGGTATGCGCACTTTGCCCCCGACAGCACGGAACATCCGCCCCGACTCTCCGTGCAGGAGCCGTCCAAGGCGAAACAATACTCTGCGAAACGGCCGACGGCCAATTGCAAATCGACCTTTCGCTGAAAGATAAATACGGCCACGCCGTGACGGGGAATTTCCTCTACCCTCTTTCTCCGGAGGAGGTGTTCCCACCAGCCGGAGAAGCACCGGAAGCACCCTGAACAGGCGACACGGCAGACGGAACCTGCGGCACAGCCTCTCCTACCGGGAAAAAAGCGGGCAGGCCCCGACGGACCTGCCCGATATAACCCGACGAATGTCACCGCAGGAAATGACTATTGGACGAACAGGGCCTCCGTCCTGCCGATGATATCCGTTTCGGAAGCCGTCAGAGGGAATACGATGGAGGTTTCAGATACCACATCTGCCGGCCCGCCTTGTAGCGTCTCTCCCCGCCTCCGGTCACGTTCAGCATGACGACATCCTCCTGCCTACCTTGCCCTGCTTCACGGCCTGTATCAGCGAATCCACCGCCACCGCAGCGGCATGGTGTATGTCGATGCCCTCCGTCTGCTCGAAAGTTTGGACGCCCGGCGAAGGGCCGCATTGGTCGAAACGAAGAAATCGCCGCCGCTCTCTTTCAAGGCATCGTACAATCCGCCCGCCAGACCGTAAGGGGGACGGCGGTTAGATAGCACCTTGCATCGATGATGCCCGCATCGCGGCGCGCGCGGTGGTCGTCGTAAGGCAACATGTGCCGCGAGTCGGCCCGCCACGCATCGTACATCGGAACGAAGGGAGCGTTCTGCGAAACCATGAGCTTCATGCGGTTGGGGCCGAAGCGACCGTCCGCCTCCAGGCGCATGGCCGCTTCCCATGCGGCGATGGCGCCCGTTCCACTGCCCACGGCCTGGAAATAGTAGTCCGGGATACGCCCGATGAAGGCCGCCGCAGAAAGCACCGTGGTCGCCATACCGTCGCGGCGCGCCACATTCTTGGCACCTCCTTCGGCGATGAAACGCCCCGATTTGAGCGCCACATTGCTCAGATGAATGGCATCGAAATAATCGCCACCCTTCTGGCGGCTATCAGCTTCACGCAGTCGTTGAGCGGTTCCTCGAACCACAGCGCATCGAGATTGTCCTCCGGTACGCTCAGCAGCAGCGGTATATTGTTTTCCGAACACACCTTCGCGAACGCACGCGCGGTATTGCCCGCCGAGGCCACGACAAGTATGCGTCCGGCCGACTCGTCGAAACGGCCGCATACGCTGTACGCCTCGGTCTCCTTGAAGGAACAGGTGGTCATCTCCGCCCCCTTTTCCGGAAAATAGCCGCTGAACGTAATATAGAGGTTATCGAGTCCCAGATGGGCGGCCAGTCCCTCACTTTTGTAGGTTACCGGTGCGGCCGACCCCTTCAGGGTACGCCGGACGGGAAGCCAGTCGCAGAACTTGTAAATTCCGCTGTCGTCGCTCCGTATATCGATGCACTTCACTTCATATTCGGTTCTGATAAGGGAAGGGGTATTACACTGCCTGTCCTCAAGCACCAGACCATCGTCTTCGAACACGCGTCCCGTAGCCACACAGCGCAGTTTATACTTCGTAGGCCGGAAATCTTCCATATCTATCTATTGGTTTGGACTGCAAATATAGCAAAATTATATTCGCTGAAATACGAAAGTGCATGTCGGGCCAAAGGCCGGCGCACGCTCGCAAAGCAATTCGTTTGAAGCAAATATAAAAAACATATTCGATGAAAACCGAAAACGGTCGTCGGGCGAAAACCCGGCCTGAGGTCGCTCTCCTCACGACATTCTGTCACGGAAATCGCGGTAACCGAACCGTTTTACCACTTCCAGCTTTCCGTTTTCATGCACAATGGCTATCGAGGGTGGGAAACCCCGTTGAACATCGTGGTCTTCACCATCGTGTAGTGTATCATATCCTCGAACACCACCCGGTCGCCCACCGAAGGTTCCGTATCGAACGCCAGTCGCCCTTGTAGTCGCCGCCAGGCAGCAGTTGCCGCCCATGCGCCAGCGCACCTCCGGGCCGGGGCTCGTGCGCCCCCACGATGGCGGGCTTGTAGGGCATCTCCAGCGTATCGGGCATGTGGCATGCGAACGAAACGTTCAGCATCGCCGTATTCACCCCGCCATTGCGGACAATATCCTCCACTGTCGCAACGAGCCATCCCGTACGCCATGTGAACGCACTCCCCGGTTCCAGAATGATGCGCAGGTGGGGATACCGCGCGCGGAACCCGCGCAGGATATCGATAAGTTCCTCCTCGTCGTAATCTTCCGCCGTCATCAGATGGCGCCGCCCATGTTCACCCACCGCACCTGCGGCAGCAGGTGGCCGAACCGCTCCTCGAACGCCCCGAGCGTCGCGCGCAGGTCGGCCGGCCGCGACTCGCAAAGTATGGAAATGAAGCCCCTCCACCCCTTCCGGCAGCCGGGGCAGGTCGCAGCCGGAATACCGAGCCGCGAATCGGGCGACGCCGGATTATAGAGGTCGGTCGCCACCGTCGAATAGGCCGGGTTCACCCGCAGCCCGCAGGATATGCCGTTCAGCAGGGCCCGGGCGCCGAAGCGCTCCCACTGTCCCAGCGAATTGAACGTAATGTGGTCGCTGCAACGCATTATCTCCGGAAAATCGTTTTCGGTATAGACAGGCGCATAGGTATGCGCCCGGCTGCCATACTCTTCGAGCACGAGGCGCGCTTCCGCCACGGAACTCGCCGTAGCCCCGTCGGAATGTTCCCGCAACAGCGGAATATGCGCCACATCGCACACGCCTTCAGCGCCACGATTATTTCTACACCCGCAGCCCGGCGCACCTTGTCGATGACCGCAAGTTCCTGCGCAACAGCCGTTCGTCGAGCACGAAGCAGGGCGACGGCACCTTATCGAAATCCACCATGACAACAATTTCTGCAAATATACGAATATTCGCCGAAGGCTGAAAGCGGTCTTCGGACGACAGCCCGACCCGCAGAGGCAGGCGCGATTCGGCCGAATCAGCCGGAACCATCCACCCGTAAACGCGTACGCAGCGCAAAGTGCGCTGCCGTACCGGTATCGGAAAGATATACCGGGCGGCCTTTCCCGGGTGCCGCCCGGCGCCCTGCGGGGCCAAGCGGCATTACTGTATGTCGGAATAATCGGGCCTGTCCGTTCCGGCAGCACCGGCTCCCCGGTACAAACCGGTACGCGCCTCACCTCCGTTTACGGTCACGTTCGTATAGCTATTGTTTTCATTGAACGTATATTCATACCAGTCGTTCCCGACCACAGGCTTTGCCTGACGTCCCGCACCGTCGGTATCCACAACACCCGTCAAATGCGTATTCTCGACCGAGCAGTTCTCGATGCGTCCCGTACAGCGTCCCGCAATACCGCCCGTATAGAACTCGGACCTGACAGCTATACCGCCACCAATCGAAGTACCACCGCGCCACGTATTGACCAACGCTGCATCGAATACCCGGCAATTTACAATCGACGACGCCGCACCCGCTTCACTGCCTGCATAATCCGTATTCTTTTCAAAAGAATCCACTCCGGTTTCCAGTGCACCTACGATACCACCTACATAACAGTTATATGCATTGGCATCTATCAGTGCAGTCATATTCGTAGACACGGACCCCGTGAACGAACAGTTCGCAGCCTCGAGTACCGCCCCCATAGGAACGAACCCTACCAGACCGCCCCCGAACACTGTGGTTCGGAGGTACACC
>ENA-OUNI01001183-OUNI01001183.1-human-gut-metagenome-genome-assembly--contig:-NODE-1183-length-10608-cov-2.476195_pt1 | contig 10608 bp, 15 predicted proteins | sample MGYA00242499_ERZ504580 | MGnify/ENA primary metagenome ERZ504580 (study PRJEB26092, sample SAMD00036315) | human gut metagenome | host: Homo sapiens | study: EMG produced TPA metagenomics assembly of... | reverse complement strand
AGCAGCAGATGATAGAGATAGACAAGCTCAAGAAAGAACTGATAGATATAAAATACGATGCCCTGACACGCAGTTCCGAACTGATGGAACGGAGCCGTCAATCGCGTATCGAGGAATACATCGCAACGAAAGAGAGCGATTTGCAGACTTCGACCAATCCGCCGTACTTAATCAAATAAGTACGGATAATGGTAAGCAAACCGATAAACAAGTAAACTGTAATATAGTATAATAGTAAATCGAAACAACCTTGGCAGTAAACAAGAAAAATATAATGACCCGCTACTTCTTCGTAGTCCTCGTCATGGGACTGATAGGAGTAGCTATTATCGTAAAAGGTACTGTCATCATGTTTGCCGAACGTCAGTACTGGCAAGATGTTGCCGACCGCTTTGTAAAGGAGAATGTTAGGGTGAAGCCCAACCGCGGCAATATCCTTTCATCGGACGGTAAATTAATGGCGAGCTCCCTACCGGAGTACCGTATTTACATGGACTTCAAAGCGGGTGGAGAGAAGAAAGACACCATGCTTATGAATCATCTGGGAGAAATCTGCGAAGGATTGCACCAGATATTCCCCGATAAAAGTGCCGCCGAATTTAAAAGACATCTGTTAAGAGGACGTAAAAAGGGTAGCCGCAATTACCTGATTTACCCGAAACGTATCTCCTATATCCAATACAAAGAAGTTAAAAGGCTGCCGGTATTCAAACTAAACAAATACAAAGGAGGCTTCCATGAACAGCCTTTCAACCAGCGTAAGAACCTTTCGGTTCTCTGGCGGCACGTACACTCGGCGACCTCTATGCCGATACAGCGCAAGGAGCCAAAAACGGTATTGAACTTGCCTTTGATACGCTGCTGAAAGGACGCGACGGTATCACCCATCGCCAGAAGGTGATGAACAAATACCTGAACATAGTGGACATTGCTCCCGTAGACGGTTGCGACATCATTTCCACCATCGACGTGGGTATGCAGGATATTTGCGAAAAAGCACTGATAGACAAGCTGAAAGAGATAAACGCCAGTGTGGGCGTTGCCGTATTGATGGAAGTGCAGACCGGAGAAGTAAAAGCCATTGTCAACATGATGAAAGCGGGCGACGGCAACTATTACGAAATGCGTAATAACGCCATCAGCGATATGCTGGAGCCGGGTTCCACATTCAAGACAGCCTCTATCATGGTAGCCCTTGAAGACGGAAAGATTACTCCTCATACGGAAGTCGACACAGGCAACGGCATCATGATGATGCACGGCCGCCCGATGAAAGACCATAACTGGCATCGGGGCGGATATGGCAAGATTGATGTGACACGTATTCTGGAAGTATCATCCAATATCGGCGTTTCATATCTTATCGACAAGCACTACAGCGACAACCCGCAGAAGTTCGTAGACGGATTGAAGCGTATCGGTATAGACCGCCCGCTCCACCTGCAAATAGCCGGAGAGGGCAAACCTAACATCCGCGGTCCGAAAGAACGGTATTTTGCCAAGACCACGTTACCCTGGATGAGTATAGGATATGAAACGCAGGTACCGCCACTGAACATACTGACTTTCTATAATGCCATTGCCAACAACGGTACAATGGTGCGCCCTAAATTCGTAAAAGCGGCAGTGAAAGACGGTGAGGTTGTCCGTGACTTTCCTACGGAAGTTATCAATCCGAAGATTTGCTCGGACAATACGCTGACACAGATACGGGAGATTCTGCGCAAAGTAGTTGCCGAAGTTTGGCCAAACCCGCCGGAAGCAAACAGTTTGCCGTAGCCGGCAAGACGGGTACGGCGCAGATTTCGCAAGGTGCCGCCGGTTATAAGGCGGGACGGGTGAATTATCTCGTCAGTTTCTGCGGATACTTCCCGGCAGAGGCTCCCAAATACAGTTGCATCGTTTCCATACAGAAGCCTGGACTTCCGGCATCGGGTGGCTTGATGGCGGGTAGCGTATTCAGCAAGATTGCAGAAGGTATATGCCAAGAATCTGCGGTTCGATATACGCAGTGCAATAGACAGCACCACCAATGTAATTCCTGCGGTAAAAGCCGGGGAGATGAACGAGGCATTATGCGTGCTCAACACATTGGATGTTCCGGTGCAGAAACAATTTGAGGTAGAAAACAAGAGAGAGTTGTGGGGACACAGCCAGGCTGCCCCGTCCGCCGTTATCCTGCAAAATCAGAAAGTTTCTGACGGCATAGTTCCCAGCGTAGTGGCATGGGGGCCAAGGATGCTGTTTATCTGCTGGAAAGCAAAGGACTTAGAGTACGCCTCAACGGCATCGGCAAGGTAAGAAACCAGTCCATCGCAGGCGGAAGCCGATTGATAAAAGGACAGACAATAGCCTTGACATTACGTTAATATAAGAATATACATTATTATATAATAAGGAATGAAATTAAGCGAACTATTAAAAGCGATACAACCGGTACAAATTATCGGCAGTACGGAGAAAGATATAACAGGAGTGAATATCGACTCCCGTTTAGTTGCGGCCGGACATTTGTTTATGGCAATGCGCGGTACGCAGACCGACGGTCACGCATATATCCCTACCGCCATTGAAAAAGGCGCTATAGCCGTACTGTGCGAAGACATGCCGGAAGAAACAAATCCTGATGTTACATATATCCAAGTAAAAGACAGCGAGAATGCGGTGGGTAAGGTTGCCACCACTTTCTACGGTGATCCCACTTCCAAAATGGAGCTGGTGGGCGTAACCGGCACTAATGGCAAAACAACCATTGCCACCTTATTATATAATACATTCCGTTATTTCGGATATAAAGTCGGACTGATTTCCACGGTATGCAACTACATTGACGACCGGCCCGTGCCGACCGAGCATACCACCCCCGACCCGATTACCCTTAACCGCCTGCTGGGTGAGATGGCAGACTCCGGATGCAAATACGCATTCATGGAAGTCAGCTCCCACTCTATCGCACAACAGCGTATCAGCGGTTTGAAGTTTGCCGGCGGCATCTTCACCAATCTTACGCGCGACCACCTGGATTATCACAAGACTGTCGAAAACTACCTCAAAGCAAAAAAGAAGTTCTTCGACGACATGCCTAAGAACGCGTTCAGCCTGACCAATCTGGACGACAAGAACGGGCTGGTCATGACCCAGAACACACGTTCGCGCGTATATACGTATTCATTGAGAAGCCTCAGCGATTTCAAGGGAAAAGTATTGGAGTCTCATTTTGAAGGCATGCTACTCGACTTCAACAACCATGAGCTGGCCGTACGCTTTATCGGCAAGTTCAATGCTTCCAACCTTCTTGCCGTATTCGGCGCAGCCGTACTGTTGGGAAAGAAAGAAGAAGATGTGCTCGTTGCCCTCAGCACTTTGCACCCTGTAGCAGGCAGATTCGACTCTATCCGCTCTCCGAAGGGCATTACCGCCATTGTGGATTATGCCCATACTCCGGATGCGTTGGTGAATGTGCTGAATGCCATCCACGGCGTACTGGAAGGCAAAGGCAAAGTGATTACCGTAGTCGGCGCAGGCGGCAACCGTGATAAAGGGAAACGTCCTATCATGCTAAGAAGTCGCCCGCTTGATGCGATCGTGTCATCATCACTTCCGACAATCCCCGCTTTGAAGAGCCGCAAGACATCATCAACGATATGCTGGCAGGGTTGGATAAGGACGATTTGCAGAAGACAATCAGTATCGCCGATAGAAAAGAAGCCATAAAGACCGCCTGCATGCTGCGCAACCGGGAGATGTCATTCTCGTAGCCGGCAAAGGACATGAAAATTATCAGGAGATAAAAGGAGTGAAGCATCATTTCGATGACAAAGAAGAACTAAAGGCGATAATGTTTTAAAGTGATAAAGTAAGAAATTATGTTATACTACTTATTCCAATGGTTAGATAAATACGACTTCCCCGGTGCGGGTATGTTCGGCTATACATCTTTCAGGGCATTGATGGCTATCATCCTGGCATTGCTCATTTCGAGCATCTGGGGTGACAAGTTCATCGACCTGCTGAAACGCAAACAGATTACCGAGACGCAACGGGATGCCAACATCGACCCGTTCGGCGTAAACAAGGTGGGCGTACCGAGCATGGGCGGAGTTATCATTATCTTTGCCATTCTGATTCCCTGCCTGTTGCTGGGCAAGCTGAATAATATCTATATGATTCTGATGCTTATCACCACTGTGTGGTTAGGTTCATTAGGATTTGCCGACGATTACATCAAGATATTCAAGAAAGACAAGGAAGGCCTGCACGGTAAGTTCAAGATTATCGGCCAGGTAGGCTTGGGACTCATTGTAGGGCTTACCCTGTATCTCAGTCCGCAGGTCGTTATCCGTGAAAACATCGAGGTAGAGAAACCGGGACAAGGCATCGAGGTAGTACATGCCGCCAAAGAAATCAAGTACACAGACTACCATCCCTTTCTTCAAGAGCAACAACCTTGACTATGCCGACCTCGTGTCTTTCATGGGAGAACACGCACAAACGGCGGGCTGGATACTGTTTGTGCTCGTCACCATATTCGTAGTAACCGCCGTTTCCAACGGCGCCAACCTGAATGACGGCATGGACGGCATGGCAGCGGGCAACTCCGCCATTATCGGTCTGACACTGGGCATACTGGCATACGTATCCAGCCATATCGAATATGCCGGTTACCTGAACATCATGTACATACCGGGTTCGGAAGAGCTGGTAATCTTTATCTGCGCTTTCATCGGTGCACTTATCGGCTTCCTCTGGTACAACGCCTACCCGGCACAGGTATTCATGGGCGATACAGGCAGTCTGACCATCGGCGGCATCATTGCCGTATACGCCATTATCATCCATAAAGAGCTGCTGATACCTATCCTATGCGGTATATTCCTTGTAGAGAACCTGTCGGTAATTCTGCAACGGGTATACTACAAAGCCGGCAAACGGAAAGGGGTAAAACAGCGTCTCTTCAAACGGACGCCGATACACGACCACTTCCGCACCGGCATGAATCTGATAGAGCCCGGCTGCAAAGTGGTATTTACCCAACCGGCACAATTGTTCCATGAATCGAAGATTACCGTCCGCTTCTGGATCGTAACCATTGTACTGGCAGCAATAACAATTATAACGTTAAAGATAAGATAACAACCCAATGAAGAATTATGAATGAAAAATGAAGAGTTACCGATCTTAATTATAATAGTATATGAGTAGAATTGTAGTTTTAGGAGCAGGCGAAAGCGGCGCGGGAGCTGCCGTACTTGCCAAGGTGAAAGGTTTCGACACGTTCGTATCCGACATGTCTGCCATTAAAGACAAATACAAGGAACTGCTGAACAAGCATGGCATTGCCTGGGAGGAAGGACAGCACACGGAAGAGTTGATACTGAATGCCGATGAAGTGGTAAAAAGTCCCGGCATCCCCAACGACGCTCCGCTGATTCTGAAATTGAAAGAAAAAGGCATCTCCATCATCTCCGAGATAGAGTTCGCCGGACGTTATACAAACGCCAAAATGATTTGCATCACCGGTTCTAACGGCAAGACTACCACCACCTCGCTCATTTACCACATCTTCAAGAGTGCGGGACTGAATGTAGGCTGGCAGGCAACATCGGCAACAGCCTTGCCTTGCAGGTGGCCATGGAGAAGCACGACTATTATGTTATCGAACTCAGCTCCTTCCAACTGGACAATATGTATAAGTTCCGCGCCAATATCGCCGTTCTGATGAACATTACCCCTGACCATCTGGACAGATACGATCACTGCATGCAGAAGTATGTGGATGCCAAATTCCGCATCACGCAAAACCAGACTCCGGAAGATGCTTTCATCTACTGGAACGACGACCCCATCATCCGCAGAGAGCTGGAAAAGCACGGCTTAAAAGCCCATCCCTATCCTTTTGCCGCCGTAAAGGAAGACGGCGCCATTGCTTATGTGGAAGACGGTGAAGTGGAAATCAACGAACCGATTGCTTTCAACATGGAGCAGGAAGAACTTGCCCTGCGAGGAACCCACAACCTGTATAACTCATTGGCTGCCGGCATTTCCGCCAACCTTGCAGGTATCCGCAAAGAAGATATCCGCAAAGCCTTGTCCGACTTCAAAGGTGTAGAACACCGTCTGGAAAAGGTAGCGACCGTACGCGGCGTCCAATTCATCAACGATTCCAAGGCAACCAATGTCAATTCCTGCTGGTACGCCCTGCAAAGCATGACAACCAAAACCGTGCTTATTCTCGGCGGCAAAGACAAGGGGAATGACTATACCGAAATAGAGGATTTGGTACGTAGCAAATGCTCCGCGCTGGTCTACCTGGGACTGCACAATGAAAAGCTGCACGGCTTTTTCGACCGCCTCGGTCTGCCGGTGGCCGATGTGCAGACCGGCATGAAAGACGCGGTAGACGCCGCTTTCAAATTAGCCCGGAAAGGCGAAACAGTATTATTGAGTCCCTGTTGCGCTTCCTTCGACCTCTTCAAGAGCTATGAAGACCGGGGCGACCAATTCAAGAAATACGTAAGAGAGTTATAAATGGATTTATTAAAAAGCATATTCAAAGGAGACAAAGTAATCTGGATTATTTTCCTCTTCCTCTGCCTCATCTCCATTACAGAGGTGTTCAGTGCTGCCAGTACGCTTACCTATAAGAGCGGCGACCATTGGGGGCCCATCACCCAGCACAGCATAATCCTGATGGTAGGCGCTGTGATTGTGGTCCTCATGCACAACATCCCCTATAAATGGTTTCAGGTATTCCCTGTCTTCCTGTTGCCGGCTTCCGCAATACTGCTGATACTGGTCATGATGATGGAACGTATCAACGGGGCGGCGCGCTGGATGACGTTCATGGGCATACAGTTCCAGCCCTCGGAGATAGCCAAAATGGCGGTTATCATAGTCACGGCTTTCATCCTGTCCAAAGGGCAGGATGAGGACGGCGCCAACCCGAAGGCTTTCAAGCGGATTATGATAATAACCGGAGTTATCTGCCTGCTCATTGCTCCGGAGAACTTATCCACGGCGGCATTGCTGTTCGGGGTAGTCTTTCTGATGATGTTCATAGGGCGTGTCTCTGCAAAACGACTGTTGATGCTGACCGGCAGCCTGGCATCGGTAGCATTGTTGCCGTAACTTTCCTGCTGATGACAAAGAACAGCGACATACCTTTCCTGCACCGGTTCGACACGTGGCGTGCCCGTATCGAGAAGTTTACGAGTGACGAGGTAGTGCCTGCCGCAAAATTCGATATAGACAAAGACGCCCAGATAGCCCACGCACGTATCGCCGTCGCCACCAGCAATGTCATCGGCAAGGGACCGGGCAACTCCGTACAGCGTGACTTCCTGAGCCAGGCATTCTCCGACTTCATCTTTGCCATTATCATCGAGGAACTCGGACTGGTAGGAGGAGTCATAGTCGTATTCCTCTACATCTGTCTGTTGATACGTGTAGGACGTATCGCAAAGAAATGCGACCGCACCTTCCCCGCCTTCCTCATCATCGGCATAGCCCTGCTGCTGGTGTCGCAGGCCATCTTCAACATGATGGTGGCCGTGGGACTGGCTCCCGTAACCGGGCAACCGCTGCCGCTTATCAGCAAAGGAGGTACTTCGACGTTGATAAACTGTGCCTATATCGGCATGATACTGAGTGTGAGCCGGTACACCGCCAAGCTGGAAGAACAGAGAGCGCACGATGCCCAAATCACCATGCAGGTGGAAACCGGCAACGGGAACGAAAGCACTTACAGCGAAGCGCAAAGCGCTGCCGAGCCGACAGCAAGATGCTGAACAGCGATGCCGAATTTGAATAAGATTAATTATCAGTAGTAGCAAGTAGATAAACTCAGATATGGAAACAAAGAACAACAAGCCGCGCATTATCATCAGCGGTGGCGGCACGGGCGGACACATTTTCCCGGCTGTATCCATTGCCAACGCGATTAAGGAATTGCGTCCTGATGCGGAAATCCTGTTCGTAGGTGCAGAAGGACGCATGGAAATGCAGCGTGTACCCGATGCCGGCTACAAGATTATCGGCCTGCCCGTGGCGGGCTTCGACCGCAAGCATTTGTGGAAGAACTTTGCCGTATTGGTGAAACTGGCACGCAGCCAATGGAAAGCGCGCAGCATCATCAAGCAATTCCGTCCGCAGGTGGCAGTAGGCGTGGGCGGCTATGCCAGCGGCCCTACTGAAAACGGCGGGAATGATGGGAGTGCCTACCTGATACAAGAGCAGAACTCCTATGCAGGTGTCACCAACAAGCTGCTTGCCAAGAAAGCCTGCAAGATATGCGTTGCCTACGAAGGCATGGAAAAGTTCTTCCCTGCAGAGAAGATTATCATGACCGGCAACCCCGTCCGCCAGAACTTGCTCGGACATGCCGTTGCGCACGAAGAAGCCGTAAGCTACTTCAGCCTGAACCCGTCCAAAAAGACCATCCTGATACTGGGCGGCAGCTCGGGGCACGCACCATTAACCGCACCCTGACCGCCGGCCTTGACGTCATCCGGCAGAACCCCGACATACAGTTCATCTGGCAGACCGGCAAAATATACATCGACCAGGTAAGGGACGCCATCACCGCGGCAACCGGTGAAGCCGTACACCACCCGCATATCAATGCCATACCCAACCTGTATGTGACGGATTTCATCAAAGACATGGCGAAGGCCTATGCGGCTGCCGATTTGGTAATCTCCCGTGCGGCGCCGGCTCCATTTCGGAATTCTGCCTGCTTCACAAGCCTGTAATCCTTGTCCCCTCGCCCAATGTGGCAGAAGACCACCAGACCAAGAACGCACTGGCGCTCGTCGATAAAGACGCCGCCATCTACGTAAAGGACGCGGAAGCCGAAGAGAAACTCCTGCCCGCAGCACTGGATACGGTAAAAGACAGTGATAAACTGAAAGAATTGAGCAACAACATCGCCCGATTGGCATTGCCCGACTCGGCAACCGTCATTGCCAAAGAGGTGCTGAAACTTATTAAATGACAAGTACATGAATATAGAAACCATAAAATCCGTTTATTTCGTCGGTGCCGGCGGCATCGGCATGAGCGCACTGATACGCTATTTTCTATCCAAAGGCAAGTTCGTGGCGGGATATGACCGTACGCCGAGCGAACTGACCGGGCATCTCATTGCAGAAGGTGCACAAATACATTATGAGGAAAACACCGGTCTCATCCCTGAAAATTGCAAGGACAAGGAAAGCACACTGGTGGTGTACACCCCTGCCATTCCTCAGGAGCATGCCGAACTGGCCTATTTCCGGGAGAATGGTTTCGAGATACATAAACGTTCCCAGGTATTGGGCACGATTACCCGCAGCAGCAAAGGACTCTGCGTTGCCGGTACGCATGGCAAGACCACCACAAGTACAATGGCGGCGCATCTCTTCCACCAGTCGCATGTGGGCTGCACGGCTTTTCTCGGAGGCATCTCCAAGAACTACGGAACAAACCTGCTCTTATCTCCGGCCAGTCCGTACACCGTAATCGAAGCCGACGATTCGACCGTTCGTTCCACTGGCTTTCTCCCTATATGAGCGTTATCACCTCTACCGACCCCGACCATTTGGACATATACGGTACGCGCGAGGCTTATCTTGAAAGCTTCCGCCACTATACCACCCTTATCCAACCGGGAGGGGCACTGATTATCCGGAAGGGGCTTGCCTTGCAGCCGGATGTACAGCCGGGCGTAAGAACTTATACCTACTCCCGCGACGAAGGAGACTTCCATGCCGAGAACATCCGCATCGGAAACGGTGAAATCGTCATCGACTTCATTGCTCCGGACACCCGCATCAACGATATCCGGCTCGGTGTACCTATCGGCATCAACATAGAGAACGGCGTGGCAGCCATGGCGCTTGCACACCTGAACGGGGTCACCGATGAGGAAATCAGACAGGGAATGGCCAGTTTCCGCGGCGTAGACCGCCGTTTCGACTTCAAGATAAAGACGGACAGACTCGTATTCCTCAGCGACTACGCCCATCATCCGCCGAAATCGCGCAAAGCGTGAAGTCTATCCGCGAACTTACCGGGACAAGAAGATAACGGCTATCTTCCAACCCCATCTCTATACCCGTACCAGAGACTTCTACAAAGACTTTGCAGACAGCCTCTCGCTACTGGACGAAGTGATTCTGACAGAGATATACCTGCCCGCGAGCAACCGATTCCCGGTGTCAGCAGCCAACTCATATACGACAACCTGCGCCCGGGCATCGAAAAGTGCATATGCAGGAAGGAAGACATTCCCGACCTGCTCTCGAAGAAACCGGTTGAAGTGCTGATAGTGCTGGGAGCCGGAGACCTGGACAACTATGTACCTTCCATAGCCCGGCTGCTCGAACAGCGCAGCAAAGCGTAAACCGTAAAACAGTAAACAGCAAATAAGCCTATGATTAAAAGGATTCTACTTTCTATCGTCCTGTTGCTCGTCCTTGCCTACCTGATAGTGGCCGTTACCGCTTTCAACCGGAAGCCGGCGGGTCAAGTGTGCCGTGATGTGGAGCTGGTTATCAAAGACACGGTATATGCCGGCTTCATCACGAAGAAGGAAGTAGCGCCATCTGGAAAAGAAAGGCGCCTGGTCCC
>ENA-OUNI01001182-OUNI01001182.1-human-gut-metagenome-genome-assembly--contig:-NODE-1182-length-10635-cov-2.919966_pt1 | contig 10635 bp, 14 predicted proteins | sample MGYA00242499_ERZ504580 | MGnify/ENA primary metagenome ERZ504580 (study PRJEB26092, sample SAMD00036315) | human gut metagenome | host: Homo sapiens | study: EMG produced TPA metagenomics assembly of... | reverse complement strand
GGCAACCCATAGTCTATGATGTGAGGTCCGAACTTTATTACATTGAATTTAAGTAAGGTGAAGAATCGTCTTAGAGTCCTACCTTAATGGCTATCCTTTCCATAGTCATAGTATTCTCTATAAAATCGTTCCATTCTCCAATACTACTTAATAATCTTTTGGAATTACCGTCTGACAGCGATATTGTTTTGATGTTTTTTTCCTCGGCTTATAAAATGGACACTACTTCAAATTATCACCCCTATACAACTTCAGATGATAGTGTAGAATTTGAACTTAAATCGTTAATATCTGATACTACAGTAAAGTCTCTAGGCCCTATTGACTTTTTCCCCGTTGATGATAATTATGAAATTGCTTTTTATATCACCTCAACAAATTTTACGGGGAGAAAGCATTTTAGCTTCTATATTGATTCTTATTATATCTATTTAGACGGGCAACTCTATACATATGATAACAAACAACTGTATAAGTTTGCGAAAGAAAAAGCAATACAGACGTGGGAACCAGCTAAAACTTGGAGGTGTTCACATGAAACATATGTTTTGCATACTTCCTAATTTATCAAAATTCTTTTGCTTAATCTGTATGTCTGTTATACTACTTGTTGCCCTTGTTCCCTCTGCGGGAGCAATATCAAATACGCAAGAAGATCTCACCACGGAAAAATCTCCAGACCATATGTCTTTCAAAAGCCCCCCAGAGAAAGAGTCATCGGCCGAATTCGTTTGTGATTTTGAAACGTAAACGGTTATAAAATTGCCACAATAAACGTTTTATGTCGAAGGAGTATTTTCACAAATTGATAACTGGTCGACAATAACGGATATAGATTTCGATACTAGCATTCAAAATGGGGAACTATATACTCTTGAGACTAGAAAGAATGGTGATTCAGCACATTATCCTAGTTTTTGGAAGTAAGCCAATGCAGATGGAACCAGACCTCTGTACGCAGACTATGTTTTCCGTATCAGACTAATGGACTTATTTCTTACTTCGGCGTGACATATTACAGGGATTAGAATTTTATTTCTCAAGAAAAATCTAATACATTTCTCTTTTTCCAGCAAAAGGGGCAAGGCTCCCCATGCAGATTACAGAAAATTACCGCATCATAGATGGGAGCCAGCGGGTAGGAATACGGCGGCCCGAGGAAGGTGTTTTCACAGGTCATCCAGGCCAAGGTGGTGCTGGGTGTACCGGCATCATAACTCAAGAATTCAAAGCATTTCCATATCAGTATTTCATGTTATCTCCGCATAAAATGCTAACAGCTTACACAGAAAAACACAAAAAACGTCCGAAACTCCCCTCAATTTGAGGGGAAGTTTCGAGCATTTAACTGAAAAATATCCGGTCGTCCAAGAGCGGTAAAGCCGCTGGCGGCGAACTCCGTCACCACCACATTGTTTGGCAGGTAGAATAAGTTTCGCAAAAAGACAAAGAGACATGGTTTGCAGATGTCTGGTAGAATGAAGTTGCGACACCACCATTCGAAAGGAGACAGCAAACCATGTCCGAAAAGATTGTACAGCTAAACGAAGAAGTTATCAAGGGGCAGCTCAAGGAACTTGTGCGCGGAAGCGTAGAGGAAACCCTCAACGAGCTGCTGGAGGCCGAAGCGGAGAAGCTGACCCAGGCGGCCCGGTACGAGCGCAATGAGCAACGCCAGGGCTACCGCAGCGGCCACTACAACCGCAACCTTACCACCACTTCTGGGGATGTCACACTCAAGATGCCCAAGCTCAAGGGGATCTCCTTTGAGACTGCCATCATTGAGCGGTATCGCCGCCGGGAGAGTAGCGTGGAAGAGGCTCTCATTGAGATGTACCTGGCTGGCGTATCCGTCCGGCGTGTAGAGGATATTACCGAGACTCTCTGGGGCAGTAAGGTCTCTCCCTCCACCATCAGTGAGCTGAACAAGAAAGCGTATGTCCACATCGAGGATTGGCGTAACCGTCCTCTGCAAGGCGGGCGGTATCCGTATGTCTATGTGGATGGGATCTATCTGCGCCGCAACTGGGGTGGAGAGTTTGAAAATGTGGCCATCCTGGTGGCAATCGCGGTCAATGAGGACGGATATCGTGAGGTTTTAGGTGCCGCCGAGGGCATGAAAGAGGACAAGGCCAGTTGGATCAACTTCTTCCAGTGGCTGCGTGGCCGTGGCCTGGACGGCGTGAAACTCATCGTTGGAGATAAGTGCCTTGGTATGCTGGAGGCCGTGGGCGAAGTGTTCCCTGAAGCCAAATACCAACGCTGCACCGTCCACTTTTACCGTAATGTGTTCTCTGTCACACCTCGCTCCAAGGTGAAACTGGTAGCCAAAATGCTCAAGGCGATCCACGCCCAGGAGAGCAAAAAAGCCGCTCGTGAAAAGGCCAGGGCCGTAGTGGAGGAGCTGTGTTCCATGAAGCTGAAAGAGGCTGCTAAGAAGGTGGAGGACAGCATCGAGGAGACTCTGACCTATTGTGATTTTCCCAGTGAGCATTGGACCCGTATCCGCACCAACAATGTCATTGAGAGGCTGAACCGGGAGATCCGCCGCCGTACTCGTGTAGTGGGCAGCTTCCCGGACGGCAACTCTGCCTTATGCTGGTCTGTGCCCGGCTACGCCATGTAGCTGGCTCCCAGTGGGGCAACAAAAAGTACATGAATATGAAGCACCTGGAGGCCGCCATTGAGGATGCCTCCATTGCCGGCTGACTTCATTCATGCCAGAGCTTGCAAACTAAAGTGCGAAAAAATCTTGACACGACCTCCACATTCGGCATCGTTTCAACACCTAAACCGAAAGCATACGCTGCAAAAGTACATATTACGCTAACAAAAACTATACTCATATCCTTACACCCTTTTCTAAAGAAAGTCTCCTTCATTTTGCTCTTGAAACGCATAGCCTAGCTATTCTCTTGGCCGACAGAGCCATCGGGAGAAAACGCAGCACTTTCGCCCGGCTGGCTGCTCTCTCCTCTCCTGGTGGCCACCAGCTTCTCAGGGCAGCTCTGCATTTCCTCCCCGGCCACTCCTGCCGTCTCCAGTAAACCGATAGCATCAGCTTCTGGTCGCTTCCTGAATCATGTTCCCGGTCGGCGGATAGCGGTAGAGCACATATTTCCCGCTTGGAGCATCAAGGCTTTCTCCGCCACGGCCCGTTACATCAAGAAGCAAGTCTTCAAAACCGGCTCCATCAAGCGTAGCGATGGAATACAGCTTACCATACAGCACTATACCTTCCTCGCCATCATCTTCTCCATAGTCTATCCAAACCCGCTCAAAGTGCATTTTATCTATGTCCGCCTGCGTTAGCTGCTCATTTGAGCACGGGTTATAGGTTTTGTTTTTCTTCTCTTCCTTTTTCCTCTGCTCTGTGAATACCGAAAGAATCTCCCCACTGCGATTCCGCAGAACTAGCGCATCCAGGTCATCATCAATCGGCTCAAACCACAGAGTCACTTCGTCATATTCCCTTACAATGCCATACTCGATCTTAAATTTTTTCATGGTAGTGTTCCCCTTCCCTGAATGTTGTCTCTGTCCGGCCCCTGGCACGGCCCCTGTCTCTCTCTTGGAGTCTGGCAATTACTTTTTCCGCTGCGCGTAACGCTCTGATCCGTTCCTGTGCCTCCGCCAATTCATTCTTTAGCTGCCCCACTTCCCTTTCTTTTTCCTTTATCAGCTCTTCAACCTTCTCCGGCGGTATGTCTGTTTTAATCTTCATCTGTTCAAGCCACTGTTTAGCCTGATAAAGTTTCGATAATTCACTTTGGTATTTTGTCTTAAAGCCTCGCTTAAATAGCGGGTTTTGCTTTTGGTATGCCTGGGCAACTGTCTCATATTTTTGGTAATCTCTCAGATATTCCTCTGCTTCCCTATAGTGGCCAATTTTCTGCTCCAGCGAATCTATCAGGTCTGATATACTATCGCACTTTTTTTCCAAATCGTCTGCGCTCTCCCTGAACTGATTTGGTGTCTTAATTCCCTCAATTCTGACAATTCTAAGTGCCGTTACAATTTCTTTCGTCGCAGCTAGATATACTTTTCTTTCCTATCCAATTTTCCGTCTGGGTAGATGCTCCATGTCCATGCTCATATGTCCCTTTTTCTTTCTGGTTTCCCTTGAAGCGTTCCCGCTCTGCTTCCTTCTCCTTAATTTCCTCATTGATCTTGTGCAAATGCTCATTGATAATTTCGAACTTTCTGTTCTCCTCACCCCGCATAGATGCTACTCCACGCCGTTCCATATTTGTCGCAGCAACACCCATATGTTGAGTCGGAATTTCAAATATCCCTTGGTCTTTATAGCTTCTATGATCTACTCGCACATCCAGCGATTTTGCCATCAATTCAGCGTTAATCGCATCAGCTAATTTACTACGGATTAGATTCATAAACTCTGAGCTATTCCACAAAGTAATTGTTGGATTCTGCCTATCATATTTACTTTTTTTAGGATTATTTTTTCCTTTTACTCTTACATACTCTTTGTATCTTAGATCGTGCTCTGCTTCCCATTTTGTAAGATAAACTGGACGGCAGATACTTTCCCATTTCTAAAATAAGGCAACTGTTTTTCCCATTCACCAGTTTCTTGTTCTTTTAACTCTTTTGCGGTAAATCCTCGTTTCTACTCCTTCTCTATTTTTGCAAAGATAAACTTTTCTCCATCTTTGATTCCCATTTCCCATTTCTATCTATCGGCCTCATGGTCAATAATATATGGCAATGTGGATTTCCGTCTCCCTTATCATGTATGGCAAAATCAGCGCACATTCCAATATTGACAAAGTTCTCATGAACAAAGGCTCTTACAAAATCTATCTGTTCTTCTGTCGATAGCTCGATTGGTAAGGCTATTTCAAATTCCCTTGCAAGTCTTGCTGCTGTATCACATTCTGTCTGCTCTATATTGTTCCAGAAGATTGCTCTACTCTTCCATTCCTCTGGAGCATTTTCGCATAACATGATTTCCTTATATACGATTCCTTTTTTCTTTCTATAGTCATGCGTTACTCCATCATAAGAGTTTGTGATCTTTTCACCACTGCGATAAGCTGCTGCGGCAACCGCAGACCGCCCTTGCCCTCTGCTGATAACCTGACAGTGGCAATGATAGATTGCCATATAACTCTCCTATCCGAGAAATAGATTGCTGGTAGCAATCTATAATCATAGCTTGCCTCCGGCAAGGCTCCCGAAGAGCGCACGACCATCCAAAGGATGGTCAGTAAGTGCGCCCTTCGGGATATTGCCGCCTCGATACTGCTCATATTATAATTCCCCTTCTTCTCTACTGTCAACGTATTATGTAATATTACTCCTTTTCTTGGCGGCAAAATCACACGTTTTGTAAAAATAAGGATACGCTGTAGCGTATCCTTATTTTGCGCGAAACGTCTATACAGAGATTGAATCTTCACATCATCTGTGCTAGACTAATCTAGACTAATAAAATAACTTATCATTAAGGAGAATTACTATGGCTGAACGCAAAAGCGAACAGGAAAGAATTAAACAAATTGACCAGCAGTTGGCCGAGCTCAAAGCCAAACGTAGAGCTCTTGCTGTTATGGCCGCGAAGAAGGAACGTGCTGCAAGAACACGGAGACTTATCCAGATCGGGGCATTAAGCGAAAAGTATCTCGACTGCTACAATACCTCGGTTGAAAATTATGAGATACTGATATCTCGGATTGTAAATCTACCTGCTGTGAAAGAACTCCTAAATACCTAGATATGCTTGGAGTGCTTTAAAAACAATCTCTCCCATTGACCGGCCCTGCTGGGCAGCAGCATTTTTTAAGCTACTATATTCCAAGTCAGGAATGTCCAAACCATATCAACCGCTGACCGAACCAGCGCAGATTTATCTTTCTCCTTTTTTCCTCGCCCAGTCTGCTCCTCTATCCTCACGAGCTCTTCTTCGTAGAAGTATATCGTAGTCTGGATCTTCTTCTGCTCACTGGTTTCTTTTTTCCTTCCGCGCTTAGGAGCTTCCACAACACTACTATCTGCTTCTTCTGGCCCTACACTATTCACAGCAGAAATAAATCTCTGTGCAGCGGCTTTGGGGTCAAATTTGGTGGACATATTACTCCTCCTCTTTTAGATACTCCTTAACAAAGGTATCATAATCTTTGGTTACGTTATTCTCCATTTTCTTGTCATAAGTAAATAGATCTTTACGCTCTGCCTGGGCCTTTTCAACAGAGACACTGCATCGGATAAAAGTTTTGAATACTTGTGTATCAATCGCATTACTCAGTTCTTCTGTCAGTTCCCTAATGTCCTTACTAATTGTTGTTCTCGGATCACATTTTGTCATCAGAATTCCAGCTATTTTTAATGCTGGGTTGCAATATTTTCTTACCGTCGCAATAGTGGAAAATAACTGCATAATGCCACTCGCTGCAAAGATGCTCGGTGTCGTTGGAATGATAACTTCATCTGCTGCTGTAAAGGCATTGATCGTCATAATTCCGAGGCTCGGCGGTGTGTCCAGAATGAGATAATCATAATCGCCTAATATCGGTTCTATACTTTCCTTCAGGCCGATACTCTTTTCCGGTTGCTGTAAACTCAAGGTCTGCTTCGCCAGTAAAATGTTGGCCGGTATAAGATCAAATGCTTCCATTTTCTGCACAGTCTCTCTCACCTGTGCCTTTGACTTTAGAATATCATAAATAGTCGGTCTGGATTGATTGTCCGCTCCTATACTCTCAGATAGATTTCCTTGTGGGTCTAGGTCAATCGCCAAGACCTTGTATCCCCGTATCGCAAGCCCTGCTGCTATAGCTCCTGTTGAGGTGGTTTTTGCTACACCACCTTTTTGGTTGGAGATTGCGACTACTTTGCATTTACCCATGGTTTCCTCCTCCTAGACATTTTGATGTTATAGTATCTTAATGTTAATTTGTTGTCGGATAAAATTATAACGCTATAATTTTATAACGTCAAGATATCAAAATATTTTAGTGTCTAATCTGATGCAATTTTCTTTGGTTCTAAAATATTATAATATTTTAATCCTTTGACCTCTAAATACTAAAGTATTAAAATGCTTTAGTATTCAGAGGTCTTATCTTATTTGCCCAGTAATGTCATCCGTCATTGGAGGGTGATGCAGCTCTCGTTGACCTCGCCCTGCTTCTCCATGTGGTAGGTGATGTTGATATGCTTCCCCTGCGTCCTTACTCACTAAGCCGTCACAATACAACCCCCCGCTCTTCCATGCGCGAGCCATGCACCACAGGAAGTTGTGCATCATGTCTGCAAAAGCCTCGTCTTCCATGTAGTATTTCAGCCTATCGGCATTATCCAGGCCGACAGAGAGATCACCATATTCGATGTCGCCGTCTGCAATGCCAAGGGCCAGCCAGCGGTTCAGGATGGTCTCGTCGTTGATGTTTCGGGCGATGAATTCCATTGCCTTCAACATTTTGATGCGCGCGATCGTGTTCATGCTACTGTCCTTTCTCCCCGTAGGCCCGGTAGGTCAGGCTTGCTTTGCTATTTGTTCATAACCTGCACTTTACGCCAGCTTGAATACGTTAAACAAAAATTCTCCGTCTTTGTCATAGACAGTCTCAATACCACTCGACCTTGATTTCTTTTCCCATGGTTTATCCTTTCTGCCTCGTAACCTCCGGGGCGGACGTCTCTGATTTAGTAATCGATTTGGTAGCCGTTGTAGGGGAAATCTCTAGCGGCCTTTGCAGCCTCGGTTAGCAGCTCCGCGAACGCCTCAGCTTCCTCTGGCTTAACCGCCCCGATGGCCGCCCAGTTGACGCCCATCTCGATCCCCCGCCGCTCCAGCGTGCTGCCCATATCCATGACCATGACCTGCCGGCCGAATCTCTCTTGCAGCTCCCGCAGGCCTTGTTGTATTCGTGATAGGATACTTTCTTCATGGTGCGCTCCTTTCTGCCCTCGTTACCTCCGGGGCGGGATGTGCGTTTTACTGTTAACAAAATTATAATACTATAATTTCATATCATTAAAATATTAAAATATTTTAATCGTTAATAATAAGAGGTATCAGCTTGGCCCTTCGCAGAGCTGCCGGCATCCATTAGGCTGCCAGGCTCTTTCACTGAGGCCCAGTGGAATCCGTTGGCCTTTAGCCAGGCTCGGAGGGTTTCGTCTGGCTGGGCGTCCTATATACCTCCTCAAATCGCCCGTCTATACTGTGATCCCACTCAATGCTCCCGTCAATGTACTGGATAATACCCTTGGCCGTAAACGTCCATCCGCTTTCGATATTTTGGAAGACGCCTGATACATTGCTGCAACCGCCGGCTGCATTCCAGAACATGGGCCCGTTGTCGGCCGGCGCGATGCACCGGAAGCGGCCGCCCCCACGGTTGGTATAAACCTCGCCGACAATCGGCTGAATGCGCTGGCCCTTGTCGATGGCCCAGATCCGCTCGTTGGTTCCGTCAGGGTGGAAGATAACTTCCCGCTCTTCGCCGGTGTCCAGGTAGGCGATGACGGAAACGGGGGTGCCTGTCTGCTGGGCACGGGCTTGGCCGCCCCCACGGCCTGCTCCCGGACGGGTGTGGTGCCGACAATCTGGTCGGCCTGCTTAATGGTAAAGCTGGTGATGTGCACGGTTCACTCCTTCTGCTCGTGACCTCCGGGGCGGGCTCGTTCTTACGCCAGCTTGAAAACTATAATTTTATGACATTAAAATATTAAAATATTTTAATCGTTAATAATGCCAAGTATCAGCCTGGCCCTTCGCAGAGCTGCCGGCGTCCGTTGGGTTTGCCAGGCTCCCTCACTCGGTGCCCAGCGGAATCCATTGGCCTTCAGCCTGGCCCGAAGGGTTTCATCTGGCTTGTCGTCGAAGATGATCTGCACCCGGTTGATTTCTTCGTTTGTCATAAGTACCCCGCCGGCAAATGGGATCTCGACGTGTTCCATGCCATCCACCCTCCGGAGCTGCTCGATGCGCTTCTTCAGTCGGCTGATTTCAGCGTTCCGGTTGGACAGTTGGAAGGCGGGAACCGGGTGGCGCAAGGCTTCACGCAGTCCTGCCAGTCCTACGTCGATTTTGGCCGCACCTTCGTCGCTGATGCCCTCGAAGCCCTTGACCGTTTTGTTCTTGCGGTAGTAGGTATTCAGCGCCTTATCCCGCTCCTGAGCGGCCTGGAGAGTAACCAGCTTCTTTTCCAACTTCTCCAGGGCCTCCGGATCGTCACCGCTGATAGCGGTGTTCTCGCGGACGGCATCTGCCCTACTCCGGAGGTAGTCGGCTTTGCGGTCGTTTTTAACACTGGCACCTATGAGCTTCCAGGAACGTTCCTGCGCCCTTCTCTGGGGGATTCCTCGGGCCCCGGGAAGAATGGGCTGCCCCGCAGGAATACCCCTCACAGCGTCTTCAGATCGGCGGAAGGCGTCGGCTGCTTTGCCGGCGGCCTTCTGGGCCCGCTCCTCCAGGCGGTCGGCCCGGGCTTCTCTGCGCTCCTCGTAGTCTTGGCGTCCTATTGACATGAATTTACCCTCCAATCAGTCATGCGTGGCCTTGAAATTTTCAATGGCCCATTTGTTTCCCGTGGCATAGACGGCCCTTCGCGTCCGCTCGGCCGGCCCCTCACGCCGGGGGATGGCTGCCAGGGCTTCCATCATCCCGCAGGTCGGCAGATGTCCGTCTTGTTATCCCGGCGGGAAAGCGCCGGGGGCTCTGTGTACCGCTGCCCACAGATGGGGCAGGTGCGCGTGATCTTCTCGCTCATAGCTTTCATCTTTTCGCTCAGATAATATAGATGTGGACATTTGGAAGGGTATCCTGCTCGTACTCGCTGCCCTCCGTAGCAAAGGTGGCCCAGGCAGCGATCTCGATAGCCTCCTCCCAGGGAAAGCCGTTGCCGTTTAAATATTCGGCGTTGTTTTCCTCGTCGCCACAGGAACAGTAGTGGTTGGCGTTTCCATTGTTGATTACCAGGGTGAGGTATTCGCTCTTCATACTGCGCCATCCTTTCTTTCTGTGCCCTGCCATCATCAGCCGGGTAGGGCGGCCCCCGGCGACGGGCCTCTGGCCCGTTTCGGCTAAATATTTTAGTATTTTAATTTCTAAATATTATAAATTTAAAGCACTAATCAATTTGATAGTAAATTCCAGCGTCATACCCATGTGCCTCCAGATAGTCCTTAGTAGCCTCTGCTGCGGCTGTCCGACTGTTCCCCTGTCCCGTTCCGGGGACAGGGAAGATATAGCTGCCGAAGCTGCTCCAGAAGGAGCAACTTCCGCCGGCCGCAACCGCAGCAGCCTCGACCATCTTCCGGTTCCAGCCCCGTAGACAGATAGTGGGGGCGTCAAAGTTGCAGGTGCCTCCATCATCCGTCCCTTGATGTTCCAGCCGTAGGCAAAGGCAGCCTTTAAATCCTCGGCCAGCTTCTTATAGCGGCCTTTGAGTTCTACGCCGGAATGGGCTAACTTGAAAAAACGAAATGTTGCCAGAGCCACTTCTTCTTCGTTGGTGATTGCCGACACAATTTCTTCTCCGTTCTGATCCAGTAGCATCGTTTCATACCTTCCATCAGGCAAGCGGGCTGTGCTTAGGAGTCCCAGTTGTCCATTCTTCAGCCAAATTCTTTCTTGCTGAATCCTTTCAATCTTCATAATGCTAT
>ENA-OUNI01001181-OUNI01001181.1-human-gut-metagenome-genome-assembly--contig:-NODE-1181-length-10640-cov-3.063350_pt1 | contig 10640 bp, 11 predicted proteins | sample MGYA00242499_ERZ504580 | MGnify/ENA primary metagenome ERZ504580 (study PRJEB26092, sample SAMD00036315) | human gut metagenome | host: Homo sapiens | study: EMG produced TPA metagenomics assembly of... | reverse complement strand
ATACGGTCAAAGACAAGGCAGGATTGTCCGACACCGCGACATTGACGGTGAACGTGGACGACAACGCCACCATGAACCGCCGACAGCATACGACTACCGTGTGCCATCTTCCGCGACGATCGATAAGAAATCCATCGACGTGGACGTTCGCAATGGATCGCGAATCCTTCCGGCAGCGCCGACGAACTGCAGGTGGCCGTGGATGATTCCGCCACCGGCCATGCGCATATCAAAGGCGGTGACAAGTCCACGACCATTAGCGTGGAATTGACGGATGAGGCACGAGCCGTGCCGTACACCGTGACCAACACGACATACAACATCACGTCCACTGCGTTCATCCAAGTGCCCGCGTACGGCGTGTTCCCGCCAACCCTTCGACCGAAGGCGCCGGCATTGAAGGTGAACGCACGCGAGACGATCACCATCAATATCGCCGATTATGTGCGCGTGGGCGCAGGCAAGATCGCGTATGTGGACGGCGCCGATTCGGTGAGCGCCACGAAGGCCGCGGACGGAGACCTGTATGTGAACGACCAGACGTTGAAGTTCACCGCATCAAAGGATTATTCCGGTCCAGCGTCCATCACCTTCACCGCGGTGGATGGCAAACGCGACAAGAACGATAATGTGAAAATCATCAATTCGGCGGTGTTGACGTTGCGATCACCGTGATCGGACGTGACATGCCCGCGCCGACGTCTCCTCGTCCACCATTGACGTGGTCGCAGGAGAAAGCGCCACCACCATCGATCTGACCGCGTTGACCCATTCGGCGTCCGACCTGTATGACGATGAGAAGCAGTACACGTATTCGGGTGGCACCGATTCCGACCAGGTGAGCGCCAAAGTGAGTTCGAACGGCAAGCTGACCGTGTCCGCCGACAAGACCGCTTCGCCGGGAACAACGGTGAGCGTGCCGATTTCGATTCAATATTCGAAGGGCACGGTGAGTGCGGGCGTCACGGTTCGTGTGACGGCCTCCAACAGGCCTTTGGCACGCATCAACGCGAAAACCGTGAAGGTCAAGGCAGGATCCAGTGAGGAAGTGAACCTGCTGTCCGATGCGTATAATCCGTTCCCCGATTCCGCATTGACCGTGACCGGATGCACGTCCGATGGCGCGTCGAAGCTGACCGTGGACTGCCCGTCCAACGGTGTGGTGTCGATCAGCGCCTCGTCCGATATCGGCGCGAGCACCAACAAGGTGATCGTCAACGTGCGCGATGCCACCAATACGAAGGAACGTGAGGTGACGGGCACCATCAACGTTTCGGTGATGGACAAGCCGGATGCGCCGCTGCTCTCCCCCATCGCCGGAGACCCGCAGGATGGCGCGGTGAATCTGAGTTGGACGGCCGGCTCTTCGAACGGCAGTCCGATCAGCGAATACAAGGTGTCGTGGGGCGGCGACGGTTCCGGCGAGAAATCGTGCGGATCCGTGACCTCCTGCCAAATCACCGGCTTGAAGAACGGCAAGACGTACTCGTTCAAGGTGCAGGCCAAGAATGAGGTCGGCTGGTCGAAGGAGTCGAATGGCGTGGAAGGCACGCCTGACAAGCTTCCGGACGCGCCGACCGATGTGAAGGCCGAAGCTAGCAAGAACACCATCACTGTCACATGGAAGGCTTTGGAGGGTAATTTCTCCGCCGTCGACAAGTATCAGGTGACGTTGAGCGGTCCGAATGTGGCGAATCCGGCCCAGGAAGTCACTGGCACCAGCATCACGTTCAAATTCGACGACAATGCGATCACCGACGGCGCATCCTATACCGCCACGGTCAAGGCGCATAACAAAGTGAACTGGAGCCAGCCCTCCACGGCATCCAATGCCGTTTCGCCTTGGGGCACGCCTGACAATCCGACTATTTCCGCCGATCAATCAGGCGACAAGATCGTGGTGAGAGGGCGGATCAATGACGCACGTAACTCGAAATACCAGTCGATTACGGTAAGCATCGAGGGCGAAGACAAATCCGTGGAGACAAGCGCCAAGGATTATTCCGTCGAATTCGACATTAAGAACGAGTGGTACTACAGAAAACTTAAGCCGACGATTACCGTGGTTACGGAACGCAGTGGCTCATTGCGCAACGAAGCGTCCGTTTCGACTTTCACAGCAGTCGATCCTCCAACCAATGTGAAGCTGGAACTCAACAACAACACATGTGTGGCGACCTGGTCCAGAAAAGGTGGACGCGTCACAGGTTTCGTTGTAAAGGCCAAGGGTTATTACGATGATGATGTTCATGAGAGCAGAGCCGAATGGCCGCTTTCCGGTGATTGGAGCACCTGCGATACGGTAAGCGTGCAACAGTACTTCATCGACACCTCACATCTCAGCGACCCAACAATCGCTACCGATAATACCGTCGGCAACAAAAAGCCAGCGGAAATCACACTGCCATCCTCATTGACGTGGGATACACAGAACGCCAACATCATTCATGTCAATGGCGGTAGTTGGGAGGCCCACGGGCGAAGTGTCAAAGGCCAGATCGTCATCACTCCGGCAGGGGAAAGCTCGCATACCTACGATTGGCCAGCTAACGGCACACTGGATGTTTCCGACATCACCAGTCCTTCCGGTACCAGATGCGATTGGGAGGTTCGCGTGATCACCACTGCCGGGGAACCAGAAATCAATGCGACCAAGAAAAGCTCTGATCCCGTGACCGGAGTCCGATACGAGGAGAAAACCCCCGATCCGGAACCGGGACCAACCCCTGATAATGGAGAGACGCAATCCTCGATAGACACCAATGCTTCAGCCATCTCATTACGAACAGGGTTGGCAGGAAAACAGGCGCGAGGCATCTCATTCACCGTCAAATAAGCAAATTCAACATCACAACCAATCATCAATACGATCAATAGAAGCAACCAAGGAGTACCTATGAGCAACGAAAACGACGACGCCACCCAGCTGGGTTCCATTGGGCGCCATATGAGCAAGCCGCAACAGCCCGGCAATCCGCAGGCACGCCCCGCATTCCAAGCTCCAAGCCTGCCGACGCATCCGCAGGAACAGGACGGAGACGAAGAGGCACGGTACTCAGCACGCATAACGCTACCCACTACGCCGCCAACACGTTCGACGCCGACGAGGAGGGCACGGTACTCAGCACGCATAACGCAACTCCTTCCAGGCCGACGAGGCCTACGGTTCCAATGGCGCAGCCCATGCAGGCGCAACCGACGCAATCCGCTCCAACACAACAGCCGCTACCACAATCGCAATCGGCTCCCGTAATGGCAACGCGCCAATTCCCGCAGACTACGGCACCAAGCGTCAAGCCCGCGCAGCCGGCCATGGCTTCTTCCATGATGTCCGCGCCGCAGGCCGACATCACCGAATTCCATGAACTGTTCGCCCAACTGGTCGGCAACGTCTCACAAGTCGTGGTCGGCAAGGAACAGCCGATCCGCCAATGCGCCACCGCCATGATCGTCGGTGGCCACATTCTGCTCGAAGACAATCCGGGGACCGGCAAAACGCAGCTGGCCCGCGGCCTCGCCAACTCCATCGACATGTCGTTCAAACGTATCCAGTTCACTCCGGATCTGCTGCGTCCGACGTGGTCGGCGTAACCTACTACGACCAAGAAGGAACGGCGAATTCGAATACCGCGAAGGTCCGATTTTCGCATCCATCGTGCTCGCCGACGAAATCAACCGAGCCTCGCCAAAAACGCAGTCCGCACTGCTCGAGGTCATGGAAGAGCAGAAAGTCACCGTCGACGGCGAAACCCATGCGGTACCGCAGCCGTTCATGGTCATCGCCACTCAGAACCCCATCGAGCAACTCGGCACCTACAAACTGCCTGAGGCGCAGATGGACCGTTTCCTCATCAAAACAACCATCGGCTATCCGAGCCATGACGTAAGCGTGAACATCCTCAAACAGGTCAACGTCACCGACCGTGCCTCCACCGTACATGCGGTGCTCACCGGCAATGACGTGCTGCGCATGCGCGCCATCAGCGAAACCGTGCGTCTCGACGACGCGATCATCGAATACATCGTGCGCTTGGTGGAAGCGACGCGCCACAACGAACGCATCCAAGTCGGATCGTCCATGCGAGGCGCGCTCGCACTGACCGATGCGCCCGCGTGTGGGCCGCGTCCAGCAATCGCGGATACGTGGTGCCCGACGATGTGAAGCAACTGGCCGTCGCCGTGCTCGCACACCGCATCACGCTCACCGCGGAGGCCACATTCGCGGGATCCACCCCCGAACAGATGATCGAACAGATCCTCAATGAAGTGCCTTCACCGACCGTGGGCGCCACCGCCTGAAACGCACGGCGCAGCCAGCCGCGTACGACACGGCACACGCAAAGCGCACACCCCACACGAAACGTTCGTAAACCCCCGAAAGGTCAAGCATGCGACAATCCAAAACCATGCAGCGCAGGAGAACCATGCAACGATCCCTGCGTCGCATCAAGCATCGCATCAAACGACTGGTCACCTCATACGTGTCGCCGCTCGGATGGGCCGTGACCGGACTCGCCATCGCCTCACTCATAGCGTTCACAATCCTCAGCTGGCATGAACTGCTGACCATGGCGATCGTGTTCGCATGCATGATGGTCGCCGCCATCATGCTGTCGCTCGGCAACACGTCGTTCACCGCCACCATAGACGTGTCCAGCAGGCGCGTCACCGTGTCAGACACGGTGAAAGTCGATGTGTGCGTCGACAATCCAGGGCGCACGCCAACCACATCAGCGCGCGGCGACCTGCCCATCGGAGACAGCCACGAACGATTCTCCATCCCCATGCTCGCCGCCGGCCAATCACGCCAAACCACCGTGGAATTCACCGCCGTCTCCCGCGCGGTACTGCCGGTCGGTCCCCTGTCCATACGCAAAGGCGACCCATTCGGACTCGTACGACACGAAAAGAAACTTGTCGACCAAATCAACGTGTTCATCCACCCGAAAACCGTTATGCTGAACACACTCAACGCCGGAATTCCGCGAGATCTCGAAGGCCAGCCAAGCGGCGAAATCGTCGACGACGACCTCGATTTCTACGGACTGCGTGAATACGAGCCAGGCGACGACGTACGCAACGTGCACTGGCTCAGCTCCGCAAAAACAGGCGCACTGATGATCCGTCAATACGAGGCGACCCGACGCACCGACACCGCATTGACCATCAGCGTGAACCCCGACGACTATGTGAGCTCCGACGAATTCGAACTGGCGGTATCCGTCCATGCCTCCATCGGCGTGCAATGCCTGCTCCAAAACCGACCGGTGACCTCACACGCGGGAACCGAACACATCATGCCACGCAACTCCACGGAATTCCTTGACGGCTGCAGCGCCATCTCCCCCGATATCAGCGACAATCCGAATCTGGCGCAAACCACCCTCGCCCATGCCCCCGACTCATCGTTCTACTACATCACCGTCGGCAGGCTCAAAAACATCGACGAAATCAAACACATGGCGCTCGCACTCCCCCGATCCGCAACCTGCGTGGTACTGCAAACCGCCATCGGACAGCCACGCGCCATCAAACGATACGCCGATTTCACCCTGGCGACCGTAGGAAACCTAGACGATCTCCCAATGATCATGGGGGTACTGGAATGAGCACCACAGGACTTTCCACCCACAACACCAACACCGGCGACACCGGCCGCACCACCGGATTCGGCAACACCTTCACCGGAACCGGCACCGCTCATGGGCCGACTCCACACACTCCGTCATCTGGATGTCACGAGACGGCAAATCACAGGCACTCCCCTACCTACGCCGGACACGCGCCTCGCAATACGCAAGCCTGCTCGTCGCAGCCCTACTCACCCTCGCCGCCGCCAGCAACCTCATCGACGTCTACGGATCGGCCACATCCTGGGCGCTCGCCGCCATTCCGGCCACCATCATCGGATCTCTCGTGGCGCTCGCAGGCACGGTTCCGGCACTTCGTCTCTGGTGGCAGATGCTGTTCATGGCCGTCGCCCAGCTGGTTGTCGGCCCTGTACTGTTCCTCAACGACACCACCATCGCCCATATTGTTCCGACCTTGCGCACGCTTACACAAGGCTGGATGAACATGCTCGGATCGTTCAAATTCATTCTGTCGGTCGAACCTCCTACCGGTACCGCCGATGGCTGTTTGCTGGCCGTATGGACCATCTGCCTGTGGTTCGCGCTACTGACCGGCATTTTCGCAGTGACTGAAGATGGGCGATTCACCATGATCGCCATTATTCCCGTTACCGCCAATCTTGCGATTTGCGCGCTGCTCGGCTCATCTTCCGGCTATTACCGCATGTTCGTAGGCACCATAATGGCGCTCATATTGGTGATTTGGATCAGCGCACGTTGGAAATTACTGGAATTGGGACGTTGGCTCAGTTCGTCGTGATCGTGGTGCTTTCCGTCGCATTGGCTATTGGAGGATGCCTCGTCGTCGATCAGGACCGCACCATTCTGCGCGACCATTATGATCCGCCGCTTAGCCCGTACAATTACACCAGTCCGTTAAGCGGCATGCGCTCGTACATTACAAACAGTAAGGACGATGTGCTCCTCACCGTCGAAAACCTGCCCGCTGGATCAAGCGTGCGACTAGCGGTCATGGACCGTTTCGACGGCAACGTATGGAATCTGTCCGACTCCACCATGTCATCGGACTCCTCCAATTACCGACGTGTCGGCACCTCCATCACCAACAATGCCGAAGGCAAGAAATTCACCGCCACATTCACCGTGGACAAAGGACTCAGCGACTACTGGCTGCCCATGGCCGGAGCCGCATCCAGCGTGACATTCGACAACAGCGAAAACTCCGACTCGTTCTACTACAACAGCGACACCATGTCGGCCATCTACCCCTCACGCACCTCCGAGGTCTCACCTACACGGAAACCGGCATCATGCCAACGGTTCCCACCGACAAACAGATCGCCAAAACAGACGCGGCCGCCATCAGCCAGCCAAAAGCCGAAGATGTGCCCGACTGCGTAGACAAACTCGCCACAGCCATCGCCGGAGGCCAATCCAAAGGCGGCGAAGCGGCCCAGGCCTTAGCCGAAAAGCTCAAAGAATCCGGTTGGTTCTCACACGGATTAAGCGGCGACTACCCGTCAACCGCAGGCCACGGCAACTACCGCATCGACCAACTGCTCGCCGGAACGGCCATGGTCGGAGACAGTGAACAATACGCCTCCGCCATGGCATTGATGGCACGCAGCCTAGGTCTTCCCAGCCGTGTGGTACTCGGATTCCTGCCAAAAGACGACGAAGGTGAAATCAGCGAAAGCCGCACCGAAGAACAAGGAACAACCACCATCACGAAATTCACCGGCAACGACGTGACCGCATGGGTGGAAATCAAACTGGACGGCTACGGTTGGGTGGCATTCTATCCAACGCCAAAGGAAACCAAAGTCCCCGACGAAAACCAGAACCTCACCCCACCGAATCCGCAAACCCTGGTACGCCAGCCCCCGGTACCACTCACCGACCCGCTACGCGACGACACCCAGGCCAAAGGCAAGTCCTCAATCGGCGGAAGCATGGCCGACGAAACCTCAGCCAACCTGTTCTGGCAGCATTTCGGCAGAATCGCAAGAAAAGTAGCCATCTACGGAAGCCCTCTATGGACGCTGCTCATCATATGCGGTCTCCTGCTCGCCATCAAAGCGATCGCACTGGCACGATCAAGAAAACACGGCAGCACGCAGCAGCGTGTGGCAGCCGGCTGGCAATCGGTCGCCGCGCTCGCACGGCAAAGCGGACTCGACATTCGAGGCACACGCAGCGAACAGGCGGTTTCGATCGCGAATCAGATGGATATTTCCCGCGAGACCTTGCTCGCTTTGGGCGCGCAAGCCGATTACGCGGCCTTCTCCGGTAATTTCGTCAACGAAGAGCATGTGCAGCAATATTGGCGCGATATTGCACAGGAACGCAAGTACATGCTCAAGTCATTGCCGACGTTACGCCGATGGCGTGCCAAACTTTCGCTTGCCGACGTTTTCCACTTCCGCAGCAACCGTAGCGGGCGGAACAACGGCAGCGATCGGAAGCACAATCGTAAGAAAGGACGGGACTCATGATCTTCCGTAGCATCGAGGCCGGCCTGAATAGCAATGTCGGGTGCAAAAGAAAAAACAACCAAGACAACGCTCTCGCCAGCCGTGGCGTATATGTCGTATGCGATGGCATGGGCGGCGGCAAAGGCGGCGAGCGGGCCAGCGCACAGGTGGCGGCATGTTTCTCGCAGCTTGCCGAACAGCCGTCGCGCAACCGTACGTCCATCGAACATGCGTTGAGCCAATCGCAGCAACAGGTGCTCGAACTTGGCCAGGAGCTTGGCGGCATCGCCGGAACCACCATCACCGGCGTGGTGCTGCCGACTCGCGTTGAAGATAGCGTGCATGAACAAGCCATCGATGAGTACTGCTACATCATCAATGTCGGAGATTCACGCACCTACCATATGCGCGCCGATGCGGAAGGCCATTGGATGGCGGAGTCGCTGACCCGGATCACACGTGACCATTCCGAACGGCAGAACGCCATCGACACCGGCGAAATGCTACCGGACGAGGCGAACCGATGCATACCGCGCAATATCATCACCCAATGCGTCGGCGCTCCTGACGGCATTCAGCCGGACTGGTATGCGGCGCGCTCCACGGGACGTTTCATCATCTGCTCGGATGGCCTGCACGCGCAGATCGATCGGGAACTGCTCGCCGATGTGGCGGCCGCATATGGCGATCCGCAAGTCGCCGCGGATATGCTGGTGCAGTCCGCGCTCGACGCGGGCGGCAACGACAACGTCACCGTGATTGTGCTTGATATATGCGGCAAATCATCGGATTATTCGGCAAATGACGATTGGAACGTCAGCAAAATCGACGATCACGAGGATATCGGCGATTTACAGGAAAGCACATTGCAAACGTTACGTGCCGTCCAATAATGCGCATGTTCTCGCAATGACAATCGTCAATAATCGGATTTGTCACGTTATATCAGCGTATTCAATACAATATTTACAGAACACGAGATAAGGAGATCATGATGGTCGATTTCGATGCCGCGGTGGCGGCCGTGCAGGATCCGAACGCAGATCCCGTGTTTCTGGCGAAAATCGCTTACGAAAATCCGGAATTCGGCGCGAATGTGGTTGCCAATCCGCGTGCGTACCCAGGCCTGAAGCGTTGGGTCGCCCAGTTCGGCGACGACGCGCACGTCAGCAGCTGGTCGCGATGGGGTGGCCGGTTCCACAGGACGGAATCATGCAGCAGGAGGCCGAGACGGCTTCTGAACAGACGCAATACCAGATGCCAAGCGAACAGGCGCAATACCAGCAGCCGCAGCAATCATCGGAAGTGCAATATCAGGCGCAGTACCAGCCGCCGGCAACCCAGCAATGCCAGCCTGAGCCGTTTGCGGCAACACCTGCATCGAATATGGCGAACGATGCTTCGACGGAATACGTCGACCCATATACCAACCCGCAGACCTGTCTGAAGTGGCTGATTTTTCGCCGATTCAGCCGCAAGAGCCAGTCGCGTCGAATGCTGGTTTCACCGCGGAATTGGCCATGACCACGGAAGATCAGATGCTGATGGCTGAAATCGCAAGCAAAGCTCCGGAGCTGCACCCCTTCCTTGCGCGCAATCCGCATATCTACCCGGATCTGCTCAACTGGCTTGCCAGTCTCAATGATTCCGCCATCAACGCAGCCATCCGTCTGCGACGGTAACCCTTGGTAGAACTTGGCAAAAGCCCGACGAAAGCCGCCAAACAAGGCCTAATAAGGCCTAATAAAAGCCGCTTGCATTGGTAAGCTTTCGTACCATAATATGTTCGTTGCGCCGTCATCCTCATTTATGGATTGACGACGCAACATGTATCGCGGCGCGAAGGAAATCAGCGCTGTTCGAAAGTGAAGAACTGGTCTCCGATACGCACCGTGCAAGGCGCGTCAAGCTTCATCGGCTTGCGTTCGACCTTGATCTCCTCATTGCCTTGAATGATGTACGTGCCGTTGAGCGAACCGTAATCCTCGATCCACAATACGCCCTCCTGATCGAAGCTGATCGCCGCATGATTGCGTGAGATGGTGCGCGTCGGATCCTCCAACTTCACGAATTCGCACCTTCCGGCACTTCAGCGGAAGGCTTGCGTCCCAGCAGCACACCCATATCGACGATCACTTCCTGGCCGGTCTGCTCGTTGTAAAGCACATACTCCAGCTTCGGCTGCTTCATGGTGAACGCCGAAGACAGCACCGTGCATCCCAGTCGATGTCATCATCGTCATTGACCGGTTCGACGTCGGACGGTTCCAGCGCTGCGGCAGCCTGTTCCACCGGCTGTATGTTCGCCGCATACGATTCCGCGGATTCCTGCACATTTTCCAATGCTTGGAATGCTTGGGATTCCGGTGATTCGTATGTTGGCTGCGATGTTGGCTGCGACTGCGCAGCCTCCGCCATGGCGGGCTCAACGAGAGAAGACATTACTGTGGCATCATCGTCATACCAACCTGGTTCAGGTGGAGGCGGATATGGAAGAAAGCTCATACCGTTCATTGTAATTTGCCATGCGATTTTGCGATGAAGATATCCGCTCTGCAATACGTACGGTTCCCGCA
>ENA-OUNI01001179-OUNI01001179.1-human-gut-metagenome-genome-assembly--contig:-NODE-1179-length-10664-cov-1.562874_pt1 | contig 10664 bp, 17 predicted proteins | sample MGYA00242499_ERZ504580 | MGnify/ENA primary metagenome ERZ504580 (study PRJEB26092, sample SAMD00036315) | human gut metagenome | host: Homo sapiens | study: EMG produced TPA metagenomics assembly of... | reverse complement strand
CACGTCTCCGGAAAAAACGGTCTTTTCTTGCGAATTTCGGACAGGAAACGATGGTATAGGCAGATTTTATCCGGTCATTGAAATTATTGATTGGTAAATGGTTGCTTTTTCGCTGCGATTCCGACCTGCCTGCGGGAAAACCGTTGCGGATGGTATGGATTTTGCCGTATCTGACATAAACAGAAAAAAACATGTTACACTTAATATCAATAACGTTATGACACATAAAATGCCGGAACTGCCCTACGCGAAAGATGCGTTGGAGCCCCATATCAGCAGGGAGACGATAGAATACCATTACGGAAAGCATCTGCAGGCTTACGTGGATAACCTCAACAAGCTCATCCCCGGTACGGAGTATGAGGATGTATCGCTGGAGGAGATTATTCGTCGGGCTGAGGGGCCGATTTTCAACAACGGCGCGCAGGTGTGGAACCACACCTTTTACTTCAATACCTTCTCGCCGAAGCCGCAGGAGAAACCGGAGGGAAAGCTGCTGGATGCGTTGGAGAAGAAATACGGTTCTTTCGATAATTTCAAGGCCGAATTCGAGAAGAAGGCTACCGGACTGTTCGGGTCGGGTTGGACATGGCTGGTGAAGGACGCGTCGGGTGCGCTCGATATCGTGAATGAATCCAATGCCGGTAATCCGATAAGAAACGGCCGGACACCGCTCATGGTGATGGACGTATGGGAACATGCCTACTATATCGACTATCGCAATCGCCGGGCCGATTCGGTCAAAGCCACCTGGCATGTCATCGACTGGAAAAAGGTCGGAGAGCGGTTTTAAGGCTGCGGCATAACATAAACATAAAAGAGGGGAACGCCGTTCGTGCGCTGCCCCTTTTTGCATGTGTCGTGTCGTTGTGGCGAGAGGGGAGGGTTGTCTACTGTCGGGGACATCGTGCGTCTCTACGGTCCGGAAACGGAGACGACGAAAAGGCAGGAGAATTTCTCCTGCCTTTTCTGTCATTCGCAGTTCGCCCGGGGCTTTAGAACGATTGGCCTATTCGGATGAACGAATCCGCTTCGAGGGCCGCTCCGCCGATGAGACCGCCGTCCACATCGGGTTTTGCGAAGAGTTCCTGGGCGTTGGAGGGTTTGCACGAGCCGCCGTAGAGTATCGGGGTGGCGTCGGCGGCAGCGCCGAATTTTTCGGCCAGCGTCCGACGGATGTGGGCGTGCATCTCTTCAGCCTGTTCCGATGTAGCCGTTTTGCCGGTACCTATCGCCCATACGGGTTCGTAGGCTACGACGAGCGAGGTGAACTGTTCGGGTGTCAGGTTATAGACCACCTCCCGGAGCTGTGCCCCGACGATGTCGAAGTGCCGGCCCGCTTCGCGTTCTTCGAGCTTTTCGCCCACGCAGTATATCGGAATGAGGTTGTTGGCGTATGCATGGCGAGTTTCCGGTTGAGCGTGGCACTCGTTTCACCGTAGTATTCGCGCCTTTCCGAGTGGCCGAGGATGACGTACTCCACGCCGAGTGCGGCCAGCATGGCGGCCGATACTTCGCCCGTGTAGGCTCCCTTCTCCTCGGCGGCACAGTTCTGCGCACCGACCGCTACGCCTTTGCCGCGCGTAGCCTTCACCACCTCGCTGAGGTGGGTGAACGGCGGACAGACGATGAGTTCCACGCTGCTGTCCGTTTCGTGGCGCCTGGCTGCGACGGCCTTGGCCAGTTCCACTCCCTCTGCGGGCAGGGTATTCATTTTCCAGTTGCCCGCAACGATTTTTTTTCTCATTATCCCAAGTTTTTGGTTTGTGATACGGTTTGAAGTTTCAGGAGTCTGCGGTGCCGGGGCGGCTGCTATTCCACCCACCCTTTCACCTCTTCCGCCGTGGGGTTCTTCAGCCCCAGCTTGTTCTTCTTGTTGAATCCGCACAGGTCGTTGAACAGTTTCCCTGCCGAGAGTTTCTTCAGCGAATCGACGGTCAGGAATCCCATTTTGTGCAGTACCGGCACCCACTCCTCCGGAATGCCTTTTTCGGCATACTTCTCCGGATTGTCTCGGACGACGCCTTTTCGGGTTTCATTTGCGGAAAGAGCAGGACGTCCTGAATGGAGGGCTGGTTGGTCATGAACATCGTCAGGCGGTCGATGCCCATGCCCATACCCGAGGTGGGGGGCATGCCGTATTCGAGGGCGCGGACAAAGTCCATGTCGATGAACATCGCCTCGTCGTCGCCCTTCTCGCTCAGCCGGAGCTGCTCCTGGAAGCGGCCGAGCTGGTCTATCGGGTCGTTGAGTTCGGAGTAGGCGTTGCAGAGCTCCTTGCCGGCCACGAAGAGTTCGAACCGTTCCGTCAGGTCGGGATTGTTGCGGTGGCGTTTCACCAGCGGCGACATCTCGATGGGGTAGTCCATGACGAAAGTGGGCTGAATGAGGTCGCGTTCGCAGTATTCGCCGAAGAGGGCGTCTATCAGCTTTCCCTTGCCCATTGTCTCGTCCGTTTCCACATGCAACCGGCGGCACGCTTCGCGCAGCTCCTCCTCGCTTTTGCCGGTAATGTCGAAACCGGTCTTCTCGCGGATGGCATCCGTCATCGTTATTCTGCGGAAAGGGCGGCGGAAGCTGACCTGCTGCCCCCATATTTCGAGTTCCGTGGTGCCGTTTACGGCGAGTGCCACCTGTTCGACCATCTCCTCGGTGAAGTCCATCATCCAGAGGTAATCCTTGTAGTGACGTATATCTCCATCACCGTGAATTCGGGGTTGTGGGTGCGGTCCATTCCCTCGTTGCGGAAATCCTTGGCGAATTCATAGACACCGTTGAAGCCCCCCACGATGAGCCTCTTGAGGTAGAGTTCGTTGGCGATGCGCAGGTAGAGGTCCGTATCGAGCGTATTGTGGTGCGTGATGAAGGGACGTGCCGCGGCGCCGCCCGGTATGGGCTGCAGAATGGGGGTCTCTACCTCCAGGTAGCCGCGTTCGTCGAAGAAACGGCGCATGGTGGCGATGATTTTGGCCCGCTTGGCGAATACTTCCCGTACCTGCGGGTTCACCACAAGGTCCACATAGCGCTGACGGTAACGCGTGTCGGGGTCGGTGAAGGCATCGTATACCTTGCCGTCCTTCTCCTTGACCACCGGCAGCGGACGGATGGATTTGCCCAATACGGTGAGTTCGCGGCAGTGTACCGAGAGTTCACCCGTCTGGGTGATGAAAGCGAAGCCCTTCACGCCGACGAAGTCGCCGATGTCGAGCAGTTTTTTGAATACGGTATTGTAGAGGGTCGGGTCACCTTCGGGACAGATATCGTCGCGGCGGATGTACACCTGTATGCGGCCCGTGTGGTCCTGTAGTTCGAAGAAGGAGCACTGCCCATGATGCGGCGCCCCATGATGCGGCCTGCGATGCTGACCTGCTGGAAGTTGCCTTTCTCCGGGTCGAAGTCTGCGGCTATTTCCGCAGCCGTGGCCGTGACGGGATATTCTGCGGCGGGATAGGGCTCGATACCGAGCTCCCGCAGTGCCGCCAGCGAATTGCGGCGCAGTTGTTCCTGTTCGCTGAGTTCGTTATATGACATGGCTGTTAATAATTTTCCGGGTGTTTCTCCAAAACACAAAATTAGGAAGAATTTCCCGCATTACGCAATTTGACTGGCGTATCGGGCGTTATATGGCAAATTTTTTGTCCCGGTACGGATAAAACGCGGGGAAAGACGGCGCTTTTCGGAACGTTTTCCCTATATTGCAGTACGGATGCCGTCTGTCGGCGGGGTTCCGGGATAACCGGGCCGAAGCGGACGGTTCCGTTCGTTTCCGGCAGGAAGCCGGATATGATTTAATGATTCTGTTGATGATGAGGAGTTATTTCTGTATTGACCTGAAGGGAAAATCGCTGTTTCTCCCCTTTTTGGCGGCGTGGGCGGCGGCTGTCGGCGGAACGCTGCTTTTCCTCCGTTTTGCGGAGCGGTATGCGTCGCCCGAACCGTTGCTGGATTGGTCGTTCGCGGCCTTTGCGGTGTGCTGCCTGCTGTTTGTTGTCGTGATGCAGGCGGCCTGCTGTTTCGCCCTCTACTTTTTCGTGCGGGCTACGGCGGGCGGCATGGCGCTCTCCGGCGAGCGGTTCGAGGCCGACTACCCGCCCCGGCGTTATGCGGCACTCTGTACGAAGGGTATCCTGCTCGGTACGGTGACACTGGGTGTCTACCTGCCCTGGTTCATCCGGGATGTGGTGCGTTATTTCGCCGAGGGGACTTCGTTCCGTTTCCATGCGCTGGAGTTCCGTGGGAGCGCTTCGGCCTTGTTCAGTTATGCGGTGCTTCTTTGCGTGGCTCCGGCTTTTGTCGTGTACTCGCTGGTGCCGGTCGTGATGATGCGGGCTTCGGCCGGGACGGAGGGGATGTATGTGCTTTGCTGGTTCCTCTATATTTTGCTGCTGGCTTTCGTCTGTGTGTACAGGGCGGTGGCCGTGAAATGGTTCGTTGATTTCACTTACGGCGGCAAACGGTTGCTCTCGACGGTGTGCGGCTGGCGGGCCGGATGTTTCGTTTTTGGACAGGCTCTGCTCGTGTTGGTCACGCTGGGCCTCTATTATCCATGGCCCTGCTTCGGGTGTGGCGGTATTATGTGGGGCGGCTGGTGCTCGGACGGGAGGAGGTTGAAGACCGGTTCGGATTCACCATGCAGCCCGGCCGCAACTACCTGTTCGTCCTCGGACAACTGTTGCTGACGGTCGTGACGCTCGGACTCTATTTCCCGTGGGCATACGCCCGTGTGGCCTCGCTTCTCGTGGGACGTTCCTATGTCGAGGTGCAGGAGGAGCGCGGCAGGGAGCCTATGCCGGAATGTACCTTGTGACGCTCCTGTCGGCGGTCCGGCTGACAGTCATCATGGATTTGTATCGGCAGAAGGGAAGTTGGCACATAATTTGTTTGAATATAAATGTCGATTTCTTCGGTGCGACGGCCTTGAAAAAGCCGAAAAGCGGATAATAAATTCGGATTATCCGCGTTTCCATACCGAAGACAATCCGTAAAGGTTTCTTCATTTATTTAAGTTTGGGTTAGTAGTTTTGGGTGTTATCCCCAAAAAAACAGGAGGCAATCGCGAAGATTCCCTCCTTGTTTTTTATGTTTGCCGCCTTTGTCTCCTCATTCGTGATGGTAAGGGGCATGGTGCAGGATGGAGAAGGCGCGGTAGAGCTGTTCGGTGAAGAGGTGCGTACGAGTTGGTGGGAGAAGGTCATGCGCGAAAGCGAAAGCATGGCATCGGCCCTGGCATAGACTTCGCCGGAGAAACCGTAGGGGCCTCCCACGATGAAACATATCCGTCGGGCACTGCCGGTGAGTTTTCCTCCGAGCCACGCGGCGAACTCCACCGAGCGCATCTCCGTTCCTTTTCGTCGAGCAGTACGACGTAGTCGCCCGGCGCTGTCTGTCGGAGTATCATCTCTCCTTCGGCCTGTTTCTGTATCTGTACGGGCAGTTTCCCGGCGTTGCGGACGTCGGGAAGAAAAACGACGGAGAATCTGGCGTATCGGCTGATGCGTTTCGAATAGTCCGCCATGAGGGCGGCTATCTCCGCCGAGTCGGTTTTGCCTACGAGTATGAGGTCTATTCCCATGGGTGTCTGTTGTTGTCTCCGACGCCGCAGCGGCTGTTGGGGGCGCTCGGCCGGGGCTTGTGCCGGTCAGCGGGTGAGGGGCAGGTCGTTGTTCCATTCTCCGCCGGCTCCGTCGTACAGTATCGGCCGGTTCGGGTCGCGGTTCGCAGCCACAGATAGGTGCGGTAGAGGTTGAATCCGTTGCCGCTCTGCCCGCCGAGCGACCATGCGACGATGCACGGATGGGTGTGGGAGCGGCGGAACATCGCCTGCGTCCGCTCCATGTATTCGGGCAGCCATGCCGGGTCGTTGCTCAGGCATCCTCCGATGCGCCGGTTCCCCGTCTCGTAGGAGGTGTTGATGTTGGCCTGGTCTATCACGTACATGCCGGTACGGTCGCAGATATCGTAAAACCACCAGGCTGCGGAGTGTCGGGCCATAGCGTGTTGAAGCCCTCTTTTTTCAGGGCGGCTATCTCGCGTCGCAGCGCTGCGGGCGTCGTCGCGTCGCAGCGTGCCGGGCGCAGTTCGACGGGTTTCCCGTTGCGATAGACTTTCCCTTCGGCATGGGAGACGGTGCCGAAGCCCACGTTTACGGGAACGTATTCGAGGATGCGGTCTTCCTTGCGGACGAAGAGGGTGAGTCGGTAGAGGGCGGGTTTCTCGGCGCTCCACAGCTTTTTTCCCGCTCCGTATATCGTGGCCCGCAGCGTGACCGTGTCGCGGTCTCCGGCCGGGAGCGTTACGCGTTTCGTGCCGTACTCTTCCACCCGTCCTTCGGGCGAGAAGACATCGAAACAGAGTGAAAAGGTCTCTTCAGAAGGGTAACGGTTCTCGACGACGACGCGGGCGGTCAGTTCGCCGTCACTGCCGGTCAGGACGGTGGACACGTCATAATCCCAGATGCGGGTGCGCGGCTGGGAATAGAGGAAACACGAGGTGAGGTCGGCCCGCTGCGGCGGAGTCCCGATTCGGTTCGTCCGTGTCGGCGGGCAGTTCGATGCGGAGCGTGTTCGTGCGGCCCGCTACGGCATTCGGCAGCTCGAACTCCGAGGGGGTGCCGCTGTCGCGGGCAGAGCCGACCGCCGTGCCGTTGACCGAGACGCGGTGGCTGTTGCGCCCCCCTTCGCAGTGCAGCATGATGATGCGGTCGGCCCAGACTCCGGCAGTTCCACCGTTGCCGTATAGACGATGTTTCCGTCGGCGGTACGGCTTTGGGTGAAGTTCTCTACCGGGAGATAGTTCCATTCGGCCTCCCGGTCGTCGTTCGCGGCGTTCTGTCGGATGGTGTAGCTCATGAATTCGCTGCGCAGAAGCCGTCCCTCGTATCCGGTGGCGGGGAGGGGCAGCGGGGCTTTCGCTGTCACCGCCGTCGTGTCGGCGGGGGAGGAAGCGTACATCGGGGAGAGGGCGGCTGCCGGGAGCATTGCCGCGAAGAGGTATCTGTAAAGTGGTTTCATTCTCGCTGTCAATCTGGTTCCGTATCCGGTTTGTGTCATGCACAGGTAGGCGGCTTTGCTGTTCATCGGATTCCCCGCACTGCCCGGAAATCCGCCATGCGTCCCTCGTCATCCGGCGCGTCGATGCCGTATCCTATGGCCATGGAGGCTCCTGTTCGGAGCGCATGTCGTCTGCCGCCATGGCGGCGAGTTTTGCTGCTGCGGCCGTACCCGCTTCGATGGCGCTTCGATGTCAACGGCTGTCGGACGGTGACCGAGCAGCTCCTCCAATCGGTGGAACGCCCACCCTGCGGCGTATTCACCGTACCGTTCGTGGGCCTTCTTCAGCGCGCCGCACACCTCCGCCGTCGAGGCAAGTTCTTCGGAGTCGATGCGGTCGAGAATGCCTTCCATTACCCGCAGCGGGATGTACATGCCTCCTGCATCGGCCATCGGCCGGTTCCGTCTGCATCAGGCTCTTTCCCGGCGGCCAACATCGCACCGAGGTACTTCTCCTGGGCGAGGCGGTAGAGTCGCAGTCCCCGGCGGAGCATGCCCGTCCGGATGCGGAGCCTGCGGTAGGTGCAGACGTCGCCCGTCTCCCTGCCGAGCAGTTCTTCGCAGGCGGCGATGGCGGCGTCCTTGATGGCGTCCACGGAGCAGAACCACTGCTCGGTGGCCCGGTAGATGATGGGGTGCTTGCACCGCCAGCAGTGGGGGTAGGAGTGGGTGATGTTCTCCTTGGCCACCAGGAAGCCCTCGGCCTCCAGATCGGCCACCACGATGTCGTTGCCCTTGGCGTAGAACTGGCCGTTGTAGCGCTCGTCGGTCATGACGCCCTTGGCGTTGACGGGCACGGGCACGCCGATGTGGGTCAGGCCGGCCTTGTCGTACTGCTGGCAAATCTGGAAGTCCTCCGCGCCGAAGCCGGGGGCGGTGTGGACGCAGCCGGAGCCGGCGTCCAGGGTGACGTGCTCGCTGTTGAGGATGACGCTCTCCCGGTCGAACAGGGGGTGCTTGGCGCGCATCAGCTCGAACTCGCTGCCCTTGAGGGTGGCCAGCACGGTGCAGGCGGCGTAGTCAATGCCCGCGGCCTTGCACACGCTCTCGGCCAGATCCTGAGCCAGCACGTACACATCGCCGCCCGGCACCTGGAGGAGCACGTAGTCGAACTCCGCGTTGAGGCAGATGGCGTAGTTGCCGGGGATCGTCCAGGGGGTGGTCGTCCAGATTACGAAGTAGGTGCGGGACAGGTCGGCATACTGGCCCAGCTTGCCCTTGTCGTCGGCCACGGGGAACTTGACGAAGATGGTGGTGCAGGGATCGTCGGCGTACTCAATCTCGGCCTCGGCCAGGGCGGTCTGGTCAAAGGGGCACCAGTACACCGGCTTCATGCCCTTGTAGATGAGGCCCTTCTCCGCCATCTTGCCGAAGACCTCGATCTGCTTGGCCTCAAACTCGGGCAGCAGGGTGATATAGGGGTTCTCCCACTCCCCCAGCACGCCCAGGCGCTGGAACTGGCCGGTCATCTTCTCGATGTAGCTCTCGGCGTACTCCCGGCACTTGGTGCGGAACTGGGCGGTGGTCATCTCGTCCCGCTTTACCTTCTTGTCCTTCAGAACGGCGGACTCGATGGGCAGGCCGTGGGTGTCCCAGCCGGCACATAGGGAGCGCACCAGCCGGTCATGTTGCGGTGCTTGACGATCATATCCTTGAGGATCTTGTTCAGGGCGGTGCCGATGTGGATGTTGCCGTTGGCATAGGGGGGGCCGTCGTGGAGGACAAAGGTGGGCTTGCCCTCGTTGCGCTTCACCATCTTGTGGTAGAGGTCGTGGTCATACATCTCCTGGAGCATCTCCGGCTCCCGCTTGGGCAGGCCCGCCCGCATGGGGAAGTCGGTCTGGGGCAGGTGGACGGTCTGGTTGTAGTCCATGGGTCAGTTCTCCTTTATCTTTGATATAAAACAGGTTGGTGTAAAGGCGTGCGCCCTTGCCGAAATTGGCAAAAACAAAACGCGCTTTGTCTCCTGTAAGAGACAAAGGCGCAAACCTCTGCGGTACCACTCTCATTGCCGCGGCGTGCCGCGGCCCCTCGAAGGCCGGTAACGGGGCCAGCCGTTCCCGCTTACTGCCCCAGGGGGATTCGGCGGGACGCTCGGAGGTGATCTTCCCAGCCCTTCCCTGTCCGCCTTGCACCAAAACGGCGGCTCTCTGCGCAGGGGCGGGGACGGTACTCGTCCTCTTCTCGGCGTTTTGCGAAATAAAAGATACTCGGAGACACGAAACAACGTGTCTCGAGTATCTTACCCGTTAAATGCCCTTCTGTCAAGGGGGTTTACTTGATTTCATAGTCCTTGCCGAACTGGAGGTGGTCAAAATCGATGCGGCGGGTGGCTCGGTGGGCTCGTCAGCCTCCTCCGGACTGTGGGAGCGGCTCAGCTCCAGCAGCTCGCATACAGGCCGCCGTCCTTCTCCTTGGCGCCGCCGCCGAGATCCACCGTGTCCTCCGCGTCCTCCTCCGGCGCTCACCGGCCACCAGCTTCTCCACGCTCTGGGAGATGTCCTGGGCGGCAGAGGCAACCTGGTCCACCACAGGCTCCGCCGGGGCGGAGAGCTTGGACAGTCCGTTGAGGTAGTCCATCTCGTGCTGATAGAGCTCCTTGAGCTTGCCCACATAGGCGGCGGTGGCGTTCTGGGCGGCGGTGAGGCGCATCTGCTCGCTGCGGATGTCCTGCTGCAGCTCCGCAATACGGGCCTTGGCCTCCGTCTCCGCGTTCTTCAGCAGCTCGGCCTTCTTGGCCTCCGCCTGGGCCACCAGCTCGTCGGCCATCTTCTGGGCGGTAAGCAGGGCCTTGCGCATGGCCTCCTCGGTGGAGCGGTACTCCTCCACCTTGTCCACCAGTACCTTCATCTTGGCCTTGAGGGTGGCGTTTTCCTTATAGAGCGTGGTGTAGTCCGCCGTCAGTACGTCCAGAAATTCATCCACCATCGCCATGTTATAGCCGCCGAAGGACGCCTTGGCAAAGGCGTGCTCGGAAACTTCCTGTGGTGTCAGCATAACGTCATTCCCCCGATTTGTTCATGTCTTCCCCACCCGATGCTCCGCATCGGGCGGGAACCCCCTCTTTGGCATCTGCCGGGCAATGTGGATTCGCCCGGCATCCGTGTTTTGGCGGTGCCAAACGCTTGAAACGCCGGACTCCCGGCGGGACAACCCGGACATTTTCCTGTCCTGAAGAGCAGTTCAGAAATACAGCCCGTTGTTCTCCAGTTCGTCAATCAGATCGCCTAAAATATCCACGTTGTAGGGCGTAATAATATAAGTAGAGATGGCCACCTTTTTGATTTTGCCTCATTGGCATAGGCCACACCGGAGAGGAAATCCAGCAGGCGGCGGGCGATATCCTTGTTGGTGGACTCCAGGTTGAGCACCACCGTGCGCTTCTCCCGCAGGTGGTCGGCGATCTCGCTGGCGTTCTCGAAGCGCTCGGGCTTGACCAGCACCACCTGAAGCTGGGTGGTGGTGTGGATATTGACCACCTTGTTGCTCCGGCGCTCGTTCTCCACGGGAAAGATGGGGCCGGTGCTGTCCTGGGCCTTGGGGGCCTTCCGCTCCAGGCGGTCGCCGCCGGTGCGGTCCATGCGCTCGCTGCGGGAGACGGGCTCGAAGTCGTCA
>ENA-OUNI01001178-OUNI01001178.1-human-gut-metagenome-genome-assembly--contig:-NODE-1178-length-10669-cov-1.918801_pt1 | contig 10669 bp, 12 predicted proteins | sample MGYA00242499_ERZ504580 | MGnify/ENA primary metagenome ERZ504580 (study PRJEB26092, sample SAMD00036315) | human gut metagenome | host: Homo sapiens | study: EMG produced TPA metagenomics assembly of... | reverse complement strand
CAGTACCGCAAGATTCATCATGCAGCCTCAAACTGAGACGGGTGCGTGTGCTTGGTTCATAAAATAAAGTAGCAAGTCTTTTGCCATCGCAGGCATGTGCATATTTCTCCGGTTCGTTTCATATCGTTCGCCAGATCCATTAACTGATCCAGTTCTTCGACCGAGAATCAAGGGGACTCATTAAGTGTCGCATATATTACCTCCTATGAAGATCCTTATTTTTGTTACCGTTCACAGTTTCCCTGCGAAATGTCTGAATCACTTTCTTACGCAGCGAAACAGCAGGTGTTTCACTGCTGAGTGAACAGTAACTTATTTTTTCTGTGTTCCACCTTAACACGAAAAACAGGATAAATGCAAGATAAAAAATGGCAGGAAAAAAGGTCGAAAAGCAGAGTAATATGAAATGTGAAAAAATAAAGTGAAATAGCAGTCAAAAAGGAAAAAGATTGTACAAAAGCCGAATTTCGGAAGATCTTTTCTTGTAAATTAAACGGAGATGGAGTAAAATATTGATATCTGCAACAAATGCAGAGTATCAGGAGGACCAGATATGCTAGACTTAGGAAAAATCCGCGACGAGATCGATGCCACCGATGACGAGATCGTCCGCCTGTTCCAGCACCGGATGGCGCTGACGGCGGAGGTTGCGCAGTACAAGATAGAGACAGGAAAAGCCGTTTTTGATGCGGAACGTGAGCGCCAGAAGCTGGAAAAGCTGACAGGCGAGGGAACAAATGCATTCAATATAAAAGGCATCCAGGAGCTGTTCCAGCAGATCATGTCGATCAGCCGGAAGCGTCAGTATCAGCTGCTGACAGAAAACGGCGGCGAGGAGATGACCGATTACACGCAGGTTGACCACCTCCCGACACACGGCAAAAGAGTTGTTTTCCAGGGTGTGGAGGGCGCCTACAGTTTCGGTGCGATGAAAGAATTTTTCGATGATACGATTACAAGCTTTCACGTAGATACCTGGAAAGAGGCGATGGAGGCGATTACGAGGGGCGAAGCCGATTATGCCGTGCTTCCGATCGAGAACTCCACAGCAGGCATTGTATCCGATATTTATGATCTTCTGGTGGAATATCCGCACTACATCGTCGGTGAGCAGGAATTGCCGGTGGAGCATGTGCTGATGGCACTGCCGGGAGCAAAGGCTGAGGAGATCCGCACCGTGATTTCCCATCCGCAGGCGCTGGCGCAGTGCCGCCGTTCCTGGATTCCAATGAAAACTGGAAGACGGAAGAGCGTCTCAATACAGCCGCCGCTGCAAAAGAAGTATCCGAGAGCGGTGATCTTACGATGGCAGCCGTCGGAAGTCCGTACGCTGCAGAGCATTTCGGACTGCAGATCTTAAAAGAAGGTATTTTTGATGCCCAGGGAAATACGACACGCTTTGTTATCATTTCTGGGCAGAAACGCTTTGTAAAAGATGCACAGAAAATCAGCGTATGCATGGAACTGCCGCATCAGAGCGGTTCTCTTTACAACGCACTGGCACATTTTATTTACAACGATCTGAACATGACCAAAATCGAGTCCCGCCCGATTCCGCAGCGGAAATGGGAGTACCGTTTCTTCGTGGATTTCGAGGGGAACTTAAGCGATCCGGCAGTCAAAAACGCACTGCGCGGATTGCAGGCAGAATCCGCGAAATTCCGGATTTTCGGAAATTATTAATCCAGAAGAGAGGGCCGTACCAAGCGGCCTTTTCGCATAAATAAAATGAAAAATGACAGGAAGGAAGAGACAAAAGATGATTAGAATAGAAGAATGTATCCTCTACCGCGATTTCGCAGAGGGGGAGGTACTGCGCGATATGACGATACTGGTGGAGACCTACAAAAAACTGGTCAATGCTCAGATTTCCCTGAAGGACCGCCGGTTCCGTGAGAATATGAGCGCATATGAGCCGCAGTTTTATGAGGCACTGAACCGCCTTGTCGAGATGGCAAACCGCTACGGCTTCTCCGGAAATCTCTGGCACGATTATCTGACATATCTTCTGGTCAACAAAGAAATGCATTTTCTACCTCCTGCGAGATTGTCGGAAAAGTCGAGGGAAGCATCAACCAGATGGCAAAACATGATTTTGTCCGTTTCAAAGAGCTGTTCGATTTCGATATCTGTGTTTTTGATGAGATTTTTGAGTCCGGCGATGCCTCTGTCATCAGTTCCTATGAGAACACGGACAGCCCGAATAAACTATTCAACAAAGAAGTCCGGGATCGTATCTGTGAGCTGGCCATCCGTCTGGCAAAGGCTGCATCCGCAGATGAATTTATGGCTGATATGGTTCAGTTTTACAAAGATTTCGGAGTGGGAAAACTGGGACTTCACAAGGCATTTCGTATTGCGCATACAGGAGAGAACGTTGAGATTATCCCGATTACCAACATTCCGGATGTGCGCCTTTCTGATCTTGTCGGCTACGAAATTCCAAAGCAGAAGCTGATCGACAACACGAAAGCGTTTGTCGAGGGCAAGAAAGCAAACAACTGTCTGCTTTTTGGCGATGCCGGAACCGGAAAATCCTCCAGCATTAAGGGTATCCTGAATGAATATTACGATCAGGACTGCGAATGATCGAGGTTTACAAGCATCAGTTTCAGGATCTAAATGAGCTGATTGCACAGATCAAAAACAGAAATTATAAATTCATTATTTACATGGATGACCTTTCCTTTGAAGAGTTTGAGATTGAGTACAAATACCTGAAAGCTGTCATTGAGGGAGGCCTGGAAAAACGTCCGGACAATATTCTTATTTATGCAACCTCCAATCGTCGCCATCTGATTAAAGAGGATTACAGTGATAAAGAAGGAACAAGACAGGATATGCATACTTCCGACACCGTACAGGAGAAACTATCCTTGGTATACCGTTTCGGCGTCAGCATCTATTTTGGTGCACCGGATAAGAAAGAATTCCAGAAGATTGTTTCCACACTGGCCGAACGATACGGCGTGACGCTGCGTGAGGAAGAGCTTTTGGCAGAAGCGAACAAATGGGAACTGTCCCACGGCGGTCTGTCCGGCCGTACCGCACAGCAGTTTATCGATTATCTGCTCGGAAAACAGTAAAAAGAAAAAGGTCAAAAAAGTCCGCTTGGTATTGGGAGCGGGGCTTTTTGGGATATCCTTTGAAAAAGAAGGAGGAAAAGCATATATGCAGTATTCCACATTTGCTGCCATTGATATCGGCAGCTACGACGTCATTCTGGAGATTTTCGAGATCTCCAAAAAACAGGGAATCCGAAGCGTGGATAAGATCTGTCATCGGATGGAGCTTGGAAAAGATACGTACACGTTGGGAAAAATTCGCCCTGAAATGGAAGAAGAGCTGTGCCGTGTACTCGCAGATTTTGTGCGGATTATGGAAGGCTATCGCGTGGACGATTACCGTGCAACGGCATCCAGTGCGATCAGTGAGGCGTCGAACAGTCTCTATGTCCTTGGAAAAATTCATCAGCTGACCGGTTTTTCTGTCACTGTTCTCTCCAACTCGGAGCAGCGTTTTCTTAGCTATAAAGCGCTCGCGGCGATGGAGGACAATTTTAACAAGATCATTGAAAAGGGAACTGCGATTCTCGATCTTGACGGTGGCAGTTTTCAGATTTCCCTGTTCGACAAGGATGCACTTGTCACAACACAGAACATCCGCATGGGAAGTCTTCGCATCCGCGAGCGTCTTGCCGGAATTCAGAGTGAGACGGAACATTACGAAGAGATGGTCGAAGAGCTGATTTGGAATGAAGTATCGAGCTTTAAAAAGATGTATCTGAAAGACCGTAAAATCGAAAACATTATGCTGATCGGCGATGTTTTCACCGACAGTGTTTATCAGAATATCGAAGAAAAAACGACAAAAATCATTTCCCGTGAAAACTTTAATACCTGGTATGAGAAAATTATCCGTCAGTCACCGATGGAGCTTGCTGTAAAACTTGGTATTCCGCTGGAAAACGCTTCACTGATGTACCCGTCTGCTGTGATTTATAAATGTCTGATTGATATGATGGGTGCGGAGCATATCTGGATTCCGGGCGTGCATATGACACGTGGTATTGCATACGAGTATGCGGAGCAGATGAAACTGCTGAAAGGCGGTCATAATTTCGAAAATGATATTCTGATGGCGGCAAAAAATATCGGAAAACGGTACGCGGTGAATCGCCCGCACGTCCAGAACCTGGAGATGACGGCCCTTGCCATGTTTGATGCGACGAAAAAGATGCACGGCATGAAAGAACGCGAGCGGCTGCTGCTTCGGATGGCGGTGATGCTGCACGATGTCGGAAAATACATCAGCCTTAATAATGTAGCGGATTCTTCCTATAATATTATCATGTCAAACGAAATCATCGGACTGTCCCATATTGAACGGGAGATGGTCGCACTGATTGCAAAATACAATACGGCAGTGCTTCCATCCTACGATGAGCTGGTGATGGAATCGTCGCTTAGTGCAGAACAGTATCTGACCGTATCGGAGCTGACAGCAATCGTCCGTCTGGCGAATGCACTAGATCGGAGTCACCTGCAGAAAATCCAGTCGATCCGCGCTGCCTTAAAGGAGAGAGAACTGCATCTGTCTCTGACGGTTGACCGTGATTTCACACTGGAGCAGGGACTGTGCCAGGATAAATTAGATTTTTTCAATGAGGTATTCAGCATACAGCCGATTATTAAGATGAAACGGCAGATGTAAGGAGGCGAACAAGATGGATATAACACCATATAAGAAACCGGAATATTTTCGAAACCGGGAATTGAGCTGGATCAGCTTCGACGAGCGTGTTTTAAACGAGGCGCGGGATAAGAGTATTCCGCTGTTTGAACGTCTGAAATTTATCAGCATTACCTCCTCCAACCTGGATGAGTTTTATATGGTTCGTGTGGCTTCACTAAAAGACCAGGTGCATGCAAACTATACGAAAAAGGATCTGTCCGGCATGGATGCGAAGGAGCAGCTTACCGAAATCAGCAAACGGACGCATGAGCTGGTGCAGCTGCAGTACAATACGTACAATCGCTCGGCGGTTCCGTCTCTGGAGCACGTTGGCCTTACGATTATCAGTGAGCACGAGAAGCTGACGAAGGAGCAGGCGGAGTATGTGGATTCCTATTTTGAGGAAAACATTTACCCGGTTCTGACCCCGATGGCCATGGATTCGGCCCGCCCGTTCCCGTTGATCCGGAACAAAACATTGAATATCGGTGCACTGGTGCAGAAGAAAGAGGATTCGCTTCTGAGCCGTGCGGAGGATAAGAAAGAGAAGAAAGGCAAGGAGAAGGAAAAGGAGAAAGAACTGGAATTTGCGACGGTTCAGGTTCCTTCGGTACTGCCGCGTTTTATTCTGCTTCCGCAGGATGAAAAGACGGGACAGCGGTATGTGATTCTTCTGGAGGAGATCATCGAGCGGAACATTGGAAAGCTGTTCTTAAGCTACGATGTGGTCTGCGCGCATCCGTACCGTGTTATGCGAATGCAGATCTTTCGATCGATGAGGATGAGGCTTCCGACCTGTTAAAAGAGATCCAGAAGCAGCTTAAAAAAACGTCAGTGGGGCGAAGTGATCCGTCTGGAAGTGGAAGATAAGATGGATAAGCGGCTCCTGAAGATGCTGGAAAAAGAGTTTGACATCGATGAAGACGACCTGTTCCGGATTCCGGGACCGCTCGATCTGACGTTTTTAATGAAAATGTATGGGCTCGACGGCTTGATGAGTATAAAATTCCAAAATACATTCCAGCAGCAGTTCCGGCGCTGATGAATGAGGATGACATTTTTACAAACATCCGAAAAGGAGACATCTTACTGCATCATCCTTATATGACGTTTGATCCGGTCGTGCAATTTGTACAACAGGCAGCAAAGGATCCGGATGTACTGGCAATCAAACAGACGCTGTACCGTGTGAGCGGCAATTCTCCGATTATCGCGGCACTGGCGCAGGCGGCGGAAAACGGCAAGCAGGTTTCCGTACTGGTGGAATTAAAGGCACGGTTCGACGAAGAAAACAATATTGTCTGGGCGAAGATGCTGGAAAAGGCGGGATGCCATGTGATTTATGGTCTTCTGGGACTGAAAACACACAGTAAGATTACACTGGTGGTTCGGCGCGAGGAGACAGGCATTCGCAGATATGTACATCTTGGCACGGGAAACTATAACGATTCTACGGCAAAGCTGTATACGGACTGTGGCCTGTTGACATGCAATGCAAAGATCGGTGAGGATGCAACAGCAGTATTTAACATGCTTTCGGGCTATTCGGAGCCGGATCACTGGAACAAACTGGTGGTTGCGCCACTCTGGATGAAAGACAGATTCCTGCATCTGATTGCTATGGAGGAGGAACACGCGAAGAAGGGACAGAAAGCGCATATTATTGCGAAGATGAACTCGTTATGCGACCGCGATATTATTGCGGCGCTTTACAGTGCTTCGGCAGCCGGAGTAAAGATTGACCTGATTATCCGGGGAATCTGTTGTCTGAAGGTTGGAATCCCGGGTGTCAGCGAGAATATTACCGTTCGCTCGATTGTCGGCAATTTCCTGGAACATGCGCGGATTTTCTACTTCTACAGTGGTGGAAATGAAGAGGTGTTTATGGGAAGCGCGGACTGGATGCCGCGAAATCTGGAAAACGGGTGGAGATTGTGTTCCCGGTTGAGGATGAGCAGATCAAGAAAGAAGTAATGCATATTCTTGATATCCAGATGAAGGATAATGTGAAAGCCAGTATTTTACAGGCAGACGGAACGTATACAAAGCCGGATAAGCGCGGAAAGATGCTGGTGAATTCACAGGAGTATTTCTGCAGGGAGGCAACGGAAAGAGCGGAAAAACCAAAAGAACAGGAAAACAGCAGGGTGTTTGTGCCGGCGGAACCGGTGGAATAGGTTTGGACGGACGCCCCGTAACGCACACAAGGGTGATGCGCGGTTTCGGGAGCTAGTAATTCTAAGGCTCTGTCATTTTGCTAAAACCATGCGCCAAAAATCAAAACTCGCTGTCGCTCAGACAGTTGATTTTTGCGCATAACGCAAAATGCCAGAACCTAAGAATTACACGCTCCCTGCAAATGCGCATCACCCTTGTGTGCGTTAAGGGGCTGTGTGAAGGACGGACACGGATGTGGGAGCGGGAGCGCCCACTGCGTTGACATGAAAGAAGAATATGGTATGTTGTGATGAGAAAGAGCTGCAGCTTTGAGAGTTGCGGCGTTTTTTTGTGTCAAAAATAATCTGTTGGGTATTGGGAAAAGGAATGGCTATTCAGAATTTGTTTTGAAAATTGGTTTTGCGGGTGATTTTCGGGGATTTTACAAAGAGTGATCTGGAAGAGTGGCTGGAAAAGAAGGGGATGGAGATAAGGGAAAATGTGGACATTTTTGTAAAGTAACCGGTTATTTTATTAACGGATATTTTACAAAGCGGTGGTAGTGGGCTTTACGGAAGGAAAGGTATAATGAGTCTCGACAAGACGAGGAGGAAGAAAAACGAATGTCAAATATTGTGTTGAAGAATGTCTGTAAATCTTATGATAAGGAACATTATGCGGTTCAGGATTTTTCGCTTGAAATACCGGATCGGGAGTTTGTGATTTTTGTTGGACCTTCCGGCTGCGGAAAATCGACGACGCTTCGGATGATTGCCGGTCTTGAGGAGATTACGAGCGGGGAGCTCTGGATTGATGGACAGCTTTGTAATTATGTAGAAGCAAAGGATCGCGATCTTTCGATGGTATTTCAGAACTACGCGCTTTATCCGAATATGACGGTATATGAAAACATGGCGTTTTCTCTGAAAATCCGGAAACAGCCCAAGGATGAAGTTGATAAAAAGGTACATGAGGCAGCTAAAATGCTTGGAATTGAGCATTTACTTGACCGGAGACCGGCAGCACTTTCCGGTGGTCAGAAACAAAGAGTTGCGATTGGAAGCGCAATTATGAGACGGCCGAAAGCATTTTTAATGGATGAGCCGCTTTCAAATCTGGATGCGAAGCTGCGGGCACAGATGCGGGTGGAGCTGGCAAAATTACATAAGGAACTGAAAACGACGGTGATTTATGTTACCCATGATCAGACGGAGGCGATGACGCTTGGTACAAAAATTATTGTTATGAAAGACGGTGTTGTGCAGCAGGCGGATGCACCGGAGCGGATTTACCGCCATCCGACAAACAAATTTGTGGCTGGTTTTATCGGAGCTCCGAGTATGAATTTTATGGAAACGATGGTGATGGAAAGAAACGGAGCGGTTTATCTGGAGGCAGACGGAGGAGTTACCCTTCGTGCAAAAGGAGAGAACGAAATGGTGCTTCGTCGCGCTTATCTCGGAAAAATGGTGATCTTAGGTCTGAGACCGGAGGATTTACAGGACGAAACAACCGCTTCCGCACATCGGATCTGTTACGAAGAGAATCAGTTGAAGGCATTTGTTGACCTGCGGGAGATGATCGGTGCAGAAGCGTATCTGCATATGAATACCGGAAAAAATCTGATTACAGCAAGAGTGCCTTCCGAGGTGCCGGTTACTGTAAAGGAAAGCATTACATTGTATGCAGATATGGAGAAAGCACAGATCTTTGATCCGTTTACAGAAGAAAAATATTTTATCTCTGCCGGTTGAAAAAGAAGAACGTGCAACAGCATAAGAAGGAGCAAAGAAGTGAAAAAAGTAATCGAAAAGTGTAAAAAAGCAGAAGTTTATATGTAATCTAATCCCGAAGTATGGTGAATCTTCAGCATCTTTCTGTTTTATCCGTTTTTAAACCATTTATCTGAGCCTGTATAAGACAAACAAGCTTGGAGAAGCGAAATTGTATGTGGGACTGGATAACTATAAAAGCTTATTATCGAATCCATCCTTTACAACAGTCTCTGGTTACGTACTGGAATTTGATTGGCGATTGTTGTAGTCGGAAGTATGGCGCTTGGCCTTCTGGGAGCAGTTCTTTGCAGCAAGGCTTTCCCGGGAATCCGGGTATTCAGTACTTCCTATGCACTCCCAATGGCAGTAGCATCGAGCTCAGGCGCCATGATTTTCAAGATTATTTTAAATCCCACGATCGGTATCGTAAACAAATTGCTGCATGTGAGCATTAACTGGGTCAGTGATCCGAAATATGCGCTGATCTGTGTGGCTGTCCTTACGGCATGGCTGAACAGTGGCATCAATTTCCTGTATTTTCGGCGGGACTTGGAAACATTGATGATTCGATTTATGAGCGTGCTTCTGTAGATGGAGCGAATGCAGTACAGAAATTTTTTAAGCTGACACTGCCGGGGCTTTCTCCGATCATGTTCTACACACTGGTTGTTAACATTATTCAGGCATTCCAGTCATTCGGACAGGTGAAAATCCTGACACAGGGAGGACCGGGAGAATCCACGAACCTGATTGTATATTCGATATACCGTGATGCGTTTTTTAATTACCGGTTTGGAAGCGCAGCCGCACAGTCCGTTGTTTTGTTTCTGATTGTCATGGCGCTTACCCTGGTTATGTTCCGCATGGAAAAGAGAGGAGTAAAATACTGATGTCTACAATAGCAACTACGATTGCCGGACCAAAAACTTATTCTGCAGAGGAGCTGCAGGCACTGCATCTGGCAATGAATGCAAAAGCAAAAAGAAAGAAAATGCTTCAGAAAACAGCGTTGGTTACCATGAACCTGATCGTTTGTCTGTTTATGCTGTTTCCGCTGCTTTATACCATCAGTGTAGCGTTTATGCCGTCCGGCGAGCTTTACACAATGGCAATGAACATCGTGCCAAAACATCCGACGCTGGAAAATTTCGTGGAAGCATTTCATAAAATTCCGCTGGTACGCTTTGTCCTGAACTCATTTTTGGTTGCGGGCAGCATTACGCTGGGTCAGATTGTAACGTGTTCTCTTGCGGCATTTGCCTTCTCTTTCCTGGATTTCAAAGGGAAAAATATTCTGTTTATGCTGGTAATGGCGACCATGATGGTGCCGGGTGAGGCAACCATTATTTCCAATTATCTGACGGTAGGAAGTCTCGGACTGCTCGATACCTATATTGTTCTGATTCTGCCTTCTCTTACCTCTGCAATGGGAATTTTCCTGTTCCGCCAGTTCTACATGACTTTTCCGGTTTCTCTTTATGAATCGGCGAAGCTGGACGCTGCGGGAATCTGCGGTTTATCGTAAAAATCCTGATGCCGCTGACAAAGTCAGCAATGGGAGCAATGGCGGTTTACACCTTTATCAATGCATGGAATATGTACATGTGGCCGCTGCTGGTTACAGGTTCGGACAGCAAGCGTACCGTACAGATTGGTATCAGTATGCTGAACAGCGTCGACGCACAGTCGATTACCCTGATGCTGGCGGGCGTGGTAATGATTATCATTCCATCCATTTCCATCTTTATCGTGGGCCAGAAGGCCTTAATCAAAGGAATGTTTTCGGGAGCAGTCAAGGGCTGATTCCTGTGACAGAAAAAAGAATAGAAAACTGTATGAAAAACGAGGAGAAAAAAATGAAGAAAAAAGTGATTGCATCAATTCTTGCGGCTTCTATGGCAGCTATGGCGCTTACCGGATGCGGAGGCGGAAAAACAACGAGTGAGGCACAGAGTGCGACAACAGATGAAACCACAGCCAGCACAGAGGCAGGAAGTACGGCA
>ENA-OUNI01001177-OUNI01001177.1-human-gut-metagenome-genome-assembly--contig:-NODE-1177-length-10669-cov-2.414058_pt1 | contig 10669 bp, 11 predicted proteins | sample MGYA00242499_ERZ504580 | MGnify/ENA primary metagenome ERZ504580 (study PRJEB26092, sample SAMD00036315) | human gut metagenome | host: Homo sapiens | study: EMG produced TPA metagenomics assembly of... | reverse complement strand
CTCGAGTTCTTTTAACGTCTGCAGGAGGGGCGTAATTCCTCCCATTGTGATAAATGCCACACTAATCTGGAATTGTTCACAGCGAAGTAGCTCTTCTTCAATAGAAGAAATAACTTTTTTACCCTCTTCTGGATTGTTTGATATAAAACTCGGTTTATATTCCAGATTTGAAGCAAGATTTCCATTGATATAGGCTGCTTCCAACCCTTGATTTATGTTTTGTATTATTTCTTCTTTCACCGTTTCATCCTCTCTGCTTCTAACTTTAAATTGTAACGTATTTGACTTTACAATTCAAATTTTTTCATCATTTTCCAGTTTTTACCATGCTTTATAACGTCTCCTGATACGCCCGATCAATCAGCTTCTTTGCCTTCTGAAAGTCTTCTGCCGTCTTGATTGAAACTTCTAGCTCCCCCGTTCCGTAATGTCCAATCCCGCGGGTATCTCTTGTGAATCCTTCTTCCAGTTCAACAGTGTCCGGGGCGAGTTTCATTCGGAGCAGGATCTGTTTGTTATAAATTTCAATGCAGAAAAATGTTTCTGCACTTTCTTATAGGCCAAATACAGCTTCAATTGGTTTGGAACAAGATCGTCTCCCAGCGATTCGATGTAGTCACAAAGCGCCGTATATAATGTTTTGAAATGGCTGCTTGCTGATGACAGCTTCTCTAAATGTGTTTTCTGTGTGTATGTACTACTTGTTGTTGAAATGGTTGATGTTTCCGTTACTGGCTTTGCCACCGGAGTATTCAAATGCTCAAACAGTAGCAAATCATCTCCGTATTTCCGATATTTCACCAACTTGATATTCCTCTGCATCTGATTCACTGCATGCACGTCGTATTTCGTAAAATCATTTGCAATACAAATCACACAAGGCACCGACCAATCAATCTGGTCTGCTACTTCCATACCCAATTTTTCAATCACAAGCAGTTTGAAATCCGCTTTGTGATCCAGAAGCCAATCCAGATAGAATAATCCCTGATTAATTACGTTCTCGCTCGAGCTTCTCTTATACTCAAAAATCACTGGCTATTATTTTCATCAATTCCGATGCTGTCCATTCTTCCGGATGTGATCATATATTCACTTTCAGAAAACGAACGCCGAAAAATGTCTCCATGTTCTGCTCTATCGTTGTTTGCAGTTGTTTCTCCAATACTACCGTGGAAGAGGTGCGCTCTTTCACAACCGTTCCGACCTCAAAAAGTTTTATTTCCGACACTGCAGTTTCTCCTTCCCTGTAGCAAGATATATGTTCATTATATCGTACCTTCTTACAAAATACTATTGTAAAACATTCTTTCCGCAGGCATTCCCATCAAAAAGGCCGCAGCTCCGCAAAGCTGTGACCTTTTCCCAATATTACCAATATGCTATTTCCGATACACCGTCTTCCCCCGTGCAACGACTTCCTGAATCTCTAGTCCCTGATCCAGTACGCAAAGATCCGCATCATATCCTTCCCGGACCTTGCCTTTTCCTTTCAGTGACAGAATCTCTGCCGGGTTTGCCGTAATCGTCGAAATTGCGGTTTCCAGCGGAATTCCCGCTTTCTCCACGCATTCTTTTACTTCTTTCAGCAAACAGCTCGACTGGCCCATGCCCATCCGCAGGAATTCTCCCTTCTCATTAAAGATCGGCAGACTGCCCTGACCGTCGGATGAGATGGTGATGTGTTTCGGGTTCACGCCTGCATCCAGCATGCGGCGGATTCCTTTGCACACGCGGACTTCATCACAGACAGTTTCCCAGTAATCGATCTCTTCATTTCCGGTGAAATCGACCGCACCGCCCTTTACGGCGTATTCAATTGCCTTCTGGAACAGCTTCTCGTTCCGGTTGACATGGGTCGGGAGGAACTGGCTGGCCGGGATTTCGGTTTCGCTGATGACGCGTTCGATCAGCTCCATACATCTTGCACCGTCGCCAAGGTGGACATTGATCACTCCCGCTTTCCCGGAAAGAACGCCGCCGAGGCGCGTGTCTGCTGCCAGTCGGGCGAATTCTTCGAAGGTCGGCTGTGAGGATCGGTGGTCCGAGATGGCAATTTCGCCGGTTCCGATGATTTCTTCGATCATCATGATATCTTTCGTAATTCCATCCGTCAGTGTACGCACCGGAACCTGATAGCTGCCGGTGTAGCACCAGGCGGACATGCCCTGCTCCCGGAGGCCTTTTGTTTTTGCCACGAGCGCGCACATGTCACGGCCAATGCCGTCAGTTCCTAGGCAGCCGACAACGGTTGTCACACCGAACTTGTTCAGGCCTTCCATCGTCGCCTCCGGGGTGCGGTTGGCAAAGCCGCCCTCGCCGCCTCCACCGAGCACGTGAACATGGCAGTCGACAAAGCCAGGTGTCAGGACAAGTCCGGTTCCGTCTACGGTCTCCGCGCCAAAGAGCAGGCCGTCTGCCGTTATCGTGCCGGCATCTGCGATCTTGACAATTTTATCATACACAGTAAGAACGTCTTTTCTTCCGAGGTATTCCGGCGCATAGACGTCTATGTTCTGAAATAATATCATTTTCTCTCACTCCTCTTAAAATCCAATGGCAACCGCAATCAGAATCGTAATGACTGCTCCAATCATCAGTATCCCTAAGAATTTCCACATGAATTTGATCCAGTTCGACCATTCGATCTTAGCAATCGCCAGGGAGCCGATCAGGCAGCCGGAGGTCGGGACGATCAGGTTTGTGAAAGCATCACCGAGCTGGAACGCAAGGACGGATGTCTGGCGGGATACGCCGAGAAGGTCCGCGAGCGGTGCCATGATCGGCATGGTGATCGCCGCCTGACCGGAGCCGGATACGACGAAGAAATTGAATACCGACTGGAACACGTACATCAGCACGGCTGCGGCTGCACCGGAAAGACCGGCCAGGGCCTGTGAGATGCCGTACATAATGGTGTTGATGACGGTCGGGGTCGTCGGATCGGAACCGCCGAGTACCTGCATGATGCCCTGTGCCATCGCGACAACGAGTGCCGCACCGATCAGGTCTTTTGCGCCGTCTTTGAAGGAAACGGCAATGTCATTTACTTTCATATCGTTCAAATGGAAAATGACACCAATGACACCTGCCACAATTCCCATGATAAAGAACTGGGTTGCAATTTCTGCCATGTAATAGCCTTTTGCCATAACGCCCCAGATGACCCAGACAACGGTAACAGCCAGTGTCACCAGAACTAGGATATGCCGATGCCGAAGGAATGGCCCTCGTCGATGCCTGTTTTCTCGTTCTGGTCACGGAAATACTGGTCACTTTCGTAGGCAACGGAGATTTCCGGGGTCTTTTTGACTTTTGCTGCATAGAACATGGTCATGCCGCAGCCAAGAGCGGTGAATACGACCCACATTACCATACGGAAACCTGCGCCGGAGAAGACGTCAACGCCGGCGATTCCCTGTGCGATTCCGACAGAGAACGGGTTCATCCAGGAGGATCCGAAGCCGATCTGTGTTGCCACGTACGTGACAAGCACGGCAATGACCGTGTCGTATCCGACAGCGACGAACAGCGGCAGAGGATCATGGTGAACGGAAGGGCCTCTTCTCCCATTCCGAACACGGCTCCGCCGAGGGAAAACAGAACGAAAAGGACCGGGATCAGCAGTTTTTCGGCTCCTTTTGCTTTACGGATCAGGCCGATCAGACCGGCTTCAACGGCTCCGGTGCGGATCATGATACCGAAAGCGCCGCCGACTACCATCAGAAATGCGATGATTTCGATGGCGGAGCTGCTGATAATTCCGTTATACATGTAATTGAAAAATCCGGTTCCGCCGTCGCCGCTGAACAGTGCAACACCTTCTGTGACCGGTTTTCCTGCAGCATCGGTCAGATACTGGAAGCTTCCGTCTTTGATGACGGTACGGGTCTTTTCTACCCCGTTCATCAGGTACGTGACATCCTCCGTCTCGTAATAACCTTTCGGGACGAGGAAGGTCATTACGGCCGCGATAACCACCACAAAAAAGATGATAATGTAGGTATCCGGCACGTTAAATCCCCTGTTGAATGATTTCAGGCCTTCGCCTTTCTTTTTGCTCATATTTTGAGATTTCCTCCATTTGATATTCTATTCTCGTTTTTAACGCGCATGGATTAGTGTACCATAAATCATAGAGGAAAGTCACTGAAAAAATCAAAAAGTGACAGAAAAATTTTCCATTCGGATTTTTCTGCCGGCTGTGTGCAATGTCATGCATAACATGATTGTATAGAAAGGCAAACAATTCCTTTTAGGGTTTCCTGCTTCCCGTCTCTTATGCTATACTTGAAAAGTTGTTCTAACAGTAATACAAATCTAATACAGAAAGCGAGCTTGTGAACCTCACATGACTAAAGTCACGTGCTTCCGGCCGTTTTAGGCGGCAGACCAAATATCGGCGGATACGCCTGTTACTTAGATTTTGCACAGATATGTGCTTCTTCCATGCCGGATACGGCAGGTTTCCACATAACAGGTAATCCACTGCATATCTGCCTGTGTTTATGCTGCTTTACGCAGTTCCATTTCTGAAATCAGTTCTCTCAGATCTGCATAAACACATGAGGTTCTACGCTTTACTGCAGGAACTTTTGCCTCCAGCAAAGACCTTTCCGTTTCCGGCAAGGGTTTTAAAATTTCACGGATAAAATATCTTGCTCCGATATTATACGATGCTGACAAATCACAGTTGTATCTTTTTCCAGTCTGAAACGTACACAGACGATGATCCCGTGTATCACGGGCAATCTCTCCTGATCCATCAAAGGCAAGCCTGCTCGTGTTCCAGGCACAAATCCGGGAAATTCGGATTCCCTTTCTGTGTGCCTGCTGTCCGCACCGTTTCTGGATATCACGTTTTCTCCACATCTGCAGTTTCTGCTTTTTCTTCCCGGAAAGTTTTCCTTTCATTTCCAGATATTCGAAAACAATCACATCTGCCTTATTTTCTGATGCATAAAAAACGATTTCCTTTGCAATTTTTCTGCCAAGCTCTGTATTCAGATGTTTTGCATATGCCCATTTTCCCTGCACCTGACGCGATCCATGTTCCCGCTGAAATCTTCGAATCCGTCCCAGCACACGGTACATCCGGTCTTTGTCACTGGGAAAGTTAATAAACTTTCTTCCCAGGATAGTTCCGTCTGGACGCATGATGGTACAGACTGCATCCGTATTGATGCCGAGATCCACGCTGCAGATCGTTTGCTCTTTGACAGGTGTCTGGTTTAAAGATACCTCTTCCGCATATGTAAAACGCAGAAAATATTTGTGGTGCTTCTTCTCCAACGTTGAGCCGAAGCTTTTTTGCCCGACCAGTGTTTTCTTAAGTATTCCATATCCGTATGTTTCAGCCACACAGCAAACCATTTCCAGTCGTATCCATCGTACAGTTTTAAAAAGGCCGCATCTTTCTCTTCTGTGTTTTCACGGTACATGACATCGTGGTAAAAAACAGGCATGGCATACTGTTCACTTTTCAGATACGGCTTTCCCGTTTTCTCCCCCTCTGCTTTCCACTGTTCCAGACGCGTCCGATAAGAAGATACACTCCCAAGCGCATGCTGGACTGCCGCCCGTCTGAAATAGGATGGCATTTTGGGAAAGCAGAAATCAAAATCAAACCGGGCCGGATTCCGTTTCGTTGTATGCACCAGATGTTCCGCTGCATTGAAACGTTTCTTACTTTCCTCAATTTGGGCCAGTTCTTCCCACACAGATTCATACACTTCGACCAGATAGCGGACAGCAGAACGGTAAATCTCCAGTGTCTGGCGGATCGGAATATTCTGTTTTCGTAATTCAACACCATAACTGGATATGATTTTCATTCGCTTTCTCCTCCGGGTTTTAACGGGATTTTTCCTTCTGACCTTCTATGTAAGCAAGTATCTGTTCACGGCTTCGGTCACTAACCGTTACAGCACAATAAGACGGATTTCACAAATGTTCTCCCCACAACTCTTTCCTTGACGCCGGATAGGAAAAACCATTTTTATTAATTGTAAACATATCTTTCTCCATAAAAGTATTTTACCATATCCATAATAATATATCAAACATTTGTTCTGTTTTATATTAAAAAATTGCGCGTCTAACTCATCACTAAAGTAACGAGAATGCGACGCACAGTTTTCAAATGAATTCGTTCAAACCAATGCTACTCACTTCTCTGAAGTCCTATGACCGCGCGCAGTTTGCCAAAGATGTGACTGCCGGTATCATCGTTGCGATCATTGCACTTCCTCTTTCTATTGCACTGGCTCTTGCTTCCGGCGTGGGACCGGAGGCTGGTATTTTCACCGCGATTGTGGCGGGCTTTGTGATTTCCGCGCTCGGCGGAAGCTGTGTCCAGATTGCCGGTCCGACGGCCGCGTTTGCCACGATTGTTGCCGGTATTGTCGCGCGGGACGGCCTCGAGGGGCTGATGACGGCGACCATTCTTGCCGGTGTCTTCCTTATTATCATGGGCTTCTGTCATTTTGGAAGTCTGATCAAGTTTATTCCTTATACGATTACAACGGGTTTTACTTCCGGTATTGCGGTGACGATCGTGATCGGACAGCTGAAGGATTTCTGCGGCGTTACGTATCCTGACGGGGTAAAGCCGATTGAAACGATGGAAAAACTGAAGGCATTTGCGGAGAATTTTTCCACGATTTCACCGGATGCGCTGATTGTCGGAGGGGTCAGCCTTGCCATTTTGATTGTGTCTCCGCTGATTTTCAAGAAAATCCCAGGATCGCTGATTGCTGTTATTGCCGGTATTCTGATGGTTCAGTTTCTGCCGCTGCACGTTTCTACGATTGGAAATCTGTACACAATCAGCAATGCGCTTCCGACGCTTCATCTGCCGGTTTTGACATGAAACTGATTCAGTCGGCGATTCCAAATGCGTTTACGATCGCGGTGCTTGCGGCGATTGAGTCGCTTCTCTCCTGTGTTGTTGCGGACGGCATGATCAACAGCAAGCATCGTTCGGATACAGAGCTGATTGCACAGGGTGCCGGAAATATTGCTTCTGCGCTTTTCGGCGGTATTCCGGCTACGGGAGCGATTGCCAGAACGGCGGCAAATATCAAAAACGGCGGACGCACGCCGGTTGCGGGTATGGTGCATTCCATTACGCTCGTCATCGTTCTTGTTGTGCTGATGCCGTTTGCGGGCATGATTCCGATGCCGACGATTGCCGCGATTCTGTTCCTTGTTGCCTACAATATGTGCCAGTGGAGAACCTTCGTGCATCTTGTACGCACGGCTCCGAAGAGTGATATTATCGTTCTTTTTACTACGTTTGTGCTGACCGTTGTGTTTGACCTCGTTGTCGCAATCGAGATCGGCATGGTTCTGGCCTGCCTGCTTTTCATCAAGCGGATGAGCGAGGAAACGCACGCCGACAGCTGGGTCTATGTAGACGATGATTCCCCGGCGGTGGATGAACATCTGCAGAAGCTGCCGCTGGAAATCCGTGTATACGAGATCACAGGACCGCTCTTCTTTGGCGCGGCGGATGCGATTGAGCACATTGTGGTAAAGGATTTCACAAAATGTCTCGTTCTCCGGATGCGGAGCGTACCGGCGATCGACAGTACAGCCATGAATGCACTCCAGAATCTGACAAAGCTCTGCGAATCGAAAGGGATCACCCTCGTCTTCTCTCATGTGAATGAGCAGCCGATGAAGGTGATGAAAAATCCGGCTTTGTGGAGCTTGTCGGGGAAGAAAATTTCTGTTCGAATATTTCGGATGCATTAAAGCATGCGGAGGAGCTGATTTCGAGATAAAAAAGGCCGCCGTGCTGAGTACTGACCTATACTTTTCCGTTGATCACGCAGTTAATCTTTTTCTCATCGTAAAACATCAGTATCAGTCCGCCTGCGCCGCAGAATACAGCTGCACCGAATGCCGCAATCCGGTATCCGGCTCCACTGCCGTTTCCAATGGTGGAGACCGCCGTAAAGATCAGCATGGAAAGGCTCTGCCCCAGCTTGAAGGCGAAAGTTCTGGCTGCGTAGAACATTCCCTCGCGGCTGCTTCCCGAGGTAACCGCATCGCTCTGTGCAATATCTGCGACAACCGCCTGCGGCAGAATACCGAAAATCGCCATGGGAAGTGCTGCCGCGACTGTCAGAATCAGGCCCTGTACGGCTTCCGGGATGAACGGGATGTTTCCCATAAAGCCTGTGTAAAAATATGCAAGGCTGAAAACAGCAAAGGCAAACAGAATCATCTTTTTCTTGCCCAGTTTCGGTGTCAGCTTGTTGACCGGAACGTAAAAGACAAGCGACAGTGCGGTCATTCCCACAAAATACAGTGTTGTCATTGTCTCCGGGAGTTTCAGCAGACTGGTAACGAAAAACGGAAGGCCCGTCTGGAACATGGTGAGCGCGATCCAGTAAAAGATATCAGATCCTACAAATTTCCGGAATTCTCCATTCCGAAAGGTTGCTGTAAGGGAACGAAAGGCCGAATCCTTCGAGGGAACGGTATCTACGTAATCTTTTTCCCGGATGCAGAATACCGGCACAAGCATGCATATGAATGCTGCCGCTGCCATGGCTGTGAAAGTGATCCTGATTGCATTTACTCTTCCGAAGAAAGGAATCAGCGTACCCCAGATCGCCGGTGCCAGATAGGCCACAGCGGTTCCTGCAATAAAGGTGAAAGAAATGATGGTGGATATATTCAGGCGTTCCTGCTGTGTATGACCCAGTTCCGGAATCAGGCATTGTACGGAGTACAGTATGCGTGATTGAAAGGTAATATGCTAGAATCATACCAAACAAGAATGCCGCATTGATCCAGCTGTTTTCATTCACCGGTGACCAAAACACCAGCACGGTGGAAAGTGCCAGCGGCAGGGACGCGCCTTTTAAGAACGGGATCCGCCGTCCGTTTTTTGAAGTGCACCGATCTGACCAGGACGCAATCATCGGATCAGTGAATGCATCAAAAATTCTTCCGAAGGCTGTGATCCCTCCAATGATGGTAAAAACCCCGAAAATCACCAGCCCCTGCGGTATGAATACCGTCTGTCCCTGGCTGATTGCGGTTTCATCCGGCTGATAAAAGTACACCAGCCAGTTCGATATGATACCAGACAGCAGCGCCCATCCAAACTGGCCTGCTGCGAACTGCCATATCTTTGCCGTTGTTAATTTTTTCATTTTGCTTCCCCCTGTTTTGTCTTCTCCTGTTTTTATACCGTCCAAATTTTTACATTTTTTCCAGAAAAGGCGATTCCAAGTTTGATGACTTCCGTAACCCCTTCCTGCCACATTTCTGTATCGTATCGCTGTGTTTCAATCTGGTTTAATGCTTCTTTCGCTAATTTTTTCAGTGTGTCTTCTGTAATCCCCTTTTTCCATTTTAGTTCCATCAGAATGCCAGGATACCGGAGTTCTCTCGGAAACAGGCTGATATCGTACCGTCCCTCTCCGAATTCCCGGTTGGATGTGATTTTATACTGTTGATCCAGCAATGCAATCAGTCCCAGTACCAGTCCATGGTAAAAACCTTCTGCGCCCGCATCGTAAAAACTGATCGACTTGTCCATATACTCTGCAATCGCACTCTGCAGTTTTTTCACATCATTCGTATACAGGCTTTCCGCAATCCGGTCTGCTGTCGTTCTGGTTACTGCTCCAATCTGCAGCAGATGGGATAAAATCTCTGCTTTGTAAACTGCCGCAATCTCCCAGTTGGGAATGGATACCTCACACAGATACGATCCGTCTGTCTGCAACTCCTTTTTGGGTGTTTTCAGATATCCAGCAACCAGAAGCAGACTGTAAATACTGGAGGGTTCTTCCAGCAGAGACCGGTAAACTACATTTTGATCGATTCTCGCAACCACTCGCTCTCCCTGCAGCAATGCATACAATTTCTCTATGACATCCTCTGTCGCTGTCTTCAGAACTTCTTCCAGAATTTCATTCTTTCCGGTGTTTACCCAATATGCCTTTGGAATACACCCCTGTGCAATATAGTTGACCACGGACCAGGGATTGTAAATTTCTTCTGCGCCAAAAAGATATCCGTCATACCAGGTTTTAAGTCTGCTTCTTTTCGAGAGCACCGTAATCCCGCAGCATTTATGGACTTCTGCACGGGTAAATCCAAAGTATTTATCATATGTCTCATCCAGAATGGAATTTACCGTCGGATTATTCAGACCACTGAATATACTTTCCTGTGCAATCCGCAGAATTCCAGTTAAAAACCGTACGACAGATGCCGGTTGTCTTTGAATGCGCCGGAAAAGAAATTCCACATAAATCCAACAATTTCAAGACTTTTTGTGATTTTATCTTTATTATTCATCGCTGCGTCATTGCTTTCACTGCTACTGTATTCAGAACTCGAAGATTCACCGCTTGATTCTTCGCTTGATTCATATCTTTCGCCTGTACTCTCGTGAGAAGAACTTGATGTTCCCGTACTTTCTTCGGTCGTTTCATGATTTGATGACGAACCGGATGATGAGTTTGATGAACCGGATGATGAGCTTGATGAACTGTTTGAGGTACCTGAGCTTGATGAACCCGAACTGCTTGAGCCGCTTGATGAACTGCTTGAAGAGCTGCTTGATGAACCGCTTGAGCTTGAGCTCTGTGAAGCCTTAGCAGCCTGTTCCGCAGCAGCCTTTTGAGCGGCATAGTACTCG
>ENA-OUNI01001175-OUNI01001175.1-human-gut-metagenome-genome-assembly--contig:-NODE-1175-length-10676-cov-3.166177_pt1 | contig 10676 bp, 15 predicted proteins | sample MGYA00242499_ERZ504580 | MGnify/ENA primary metagenome ERZ504580 (study PRJEB26092, sample SAMD00036315) | human gut metagenome | host: Homo sapiens | study: EMG produced TPA metagenomics assembly of... | reverse complement strand
CAAAATTTAAGGCAATACCGCATAATTCTAAGTGCCGATACGGCGAGCGAGGCACGGCAGCTGCTAAGCCAAAAGCGCAGATAATACTTTGTGTATTATCGAGCATTTTGGCAACGCAGATGCCGTGCCGCAGCCGCCGGAGCGGTGCTTAAGCCATTAGGCGGGAATTGTGCGGTGTTGCCTTGACAGGAGGAGTCGCTCATGATCCTGCAAAAAATGCCGCATTACGTGGATTCCATTCTGACGCAGGAGGATGCCAGTGCCGCCCTGCAGGACGGTCAGGTTGTCGTGGGCCTGTATACAAACCGGGAGAATGTCCAGTCGGTGGTCCACTCCCACCCGTATTATGAGATGATACTGCCGGTGGCGGGCAGCAGCGTGCGCTACTCCGTCGACGGCAGTGTCTACGATTTGCACCTGGGGGAGCTGATACTGTTCCCGGGCGAGATGTACCACTCCGGCAAGTTCAACATCACGGACACGACCTCGGAGCGGCTCGTCGTGCAGATAGCTCCCGGCATCTGGGAGCGTGCCTGGCGCAAAGCGGCCTGCCGCGGCATGTCTGGTCGGGGGATTCTGTCATTCTGGACACTGACGCCGTCACGCAGTGGGACTTCCGCGGTCTGCTGGAGCGGATGGCCCAGACCGTATATCTTGATGAAAAAATACGCGATACCGTGCAATGCTGCGAGGTCACCGAGCTGATTTTGCTTATCAGCCAAGTTGTGACCCGGCGGCACAATGCCCCGCTGCCCTCGGCCACCAGTCTGCTCGTCGCCAAGGCGGTTGCTTACCTTCAGGCCAACTACACCGACCCGCATCTGACCGTGGCCCAGCTGGCAAAGTACACCTACACCAGCCGGGAGCACCTGTCCCGCGTGTTCAAAGAGTACACGCTGGAAAGTATACACGGGTATCTGACCAACCTGCGTATGCAGCACTGCCGCAACGAGCTCGCCGACGGCACCGGTGTGCTGGACGCCTGCACCGCCAGCGGTTTTGCAAATTACAGCAGCTTTTTAAAGAGTTTCCGCGCACTGTACGGCATCACCCCCGCCGAGTACCGCGCCCAACTAAGGCAGAGCCGCAGAACGCCATAAAGAAAACCACACATTGCGGTGTGCCGTTCCTCGTGCCGTTCGGTATCGGCTGCGGTGTCTGTTGCCTTGTAAACCAAAATCGCCGCGATATAAACAAAAATCCGCCGGGGAGCTTCCCAAAAACGGGAAGGCTCCCCGGCGGTATTGCCTTAGGGGGCATTCTTATATACGATGACTTTCTGTCCGCATCAAAGGTATTTCCGCAGGTCGGCACAAGAACGCTCATATTGATCGGCTTTGCGATATGGTCGTTCATCCCGGCGTCCAGCGCCACCTGTTTATCTTCGGAAAATGCATTTGCCGTCATGGCGACGATGGGGATATTTGCTTTTTGAGGATCGTCCATTCTCCGAATCTTTTTTGTCGCATCGTAGCCGTTCATCACGGGCATCTGGATGTCCATAAGGATCAGCTGATACGTTCCGTTCGCAGCTTTTTCCAGCATGTCCACGCATTCCACGCCGTCTTTTGCGCGGTCTACCGTACAGCCTTCTTCCTGCAGCAGCTCGGTGGCGATCTCCGCATTGAGGTCGTTGTCCTCGGTCAGCAGGATCCTTGTACCGCACAGGCACTTTTGATCCGAAGTTGATCTCTCGTTTCGCCTGTATTTCATCCTCGGACGCAATGCGGCAGGGAATGGTCACGGTAAACGTGGAGCCAACACCGATTTTGCTCTCCACCTCCACGGTACCGCCCATCAGCCCGACCAGCTTTTTCACGATGCCCATCCCGATGCCGCTGCCTTCCACCTTGCTGACGGTGGACGTGCGTTCCCGTTCAAACGGTTCAAAGATATGCTTCTGGAACTCCTGCGACATACCAATGCCGTTGTCGGCAACCGTGACCACCGTATCGCACCAGCCCTCTTTTTCGCCGGGCTTCTGCGTAACGCCACAGCGGATCGTACCGCCGGCTCCCGTGTATTTGACAGCGTTGCTGACGAGGTTTGTACAGACCTCCGTCAGGTGCGGAATATCCGCATAGATATACGGATACGGCAGCTGTGTTGTCACCGTAAGCGTCTGGCCCTTGCTGTCTGCCTGATTCCGGAACATGGCAAGGCAATTACAGAAATCCTTCTCGATATCCGAAACAGAATACTCTATTTCCGTCTTATCGTTCTCGATCCGGGCAAGATCCAGAACATTGTTCAGCAGCATCAGCAGGTTCTGTCCGCACACCTGGATGTTCTCCATATATTTTTTCAGCTTTGCAGGGTCGTCCGAATGCCGGGAGGCAAGGTCTGCGTAGCCGATAATGGCGTTCATGGGGGTGCGGATGTCATGTGACATATTGAACAGGAAGGTAGATTTGGCGCGGTTCGCGCTCTCGGCGTTTTCCGCAGCGATCTGCAATTTTGCATTCAGCTCCTGCGTATCGTTCGCGGCTTTTCTTGCGGCAGCTTCGGCTTTGCGTGCCTTCCGGAGCAGCTTCAGGATCGCGAGCAGAATGACTGCAACAAAAATGCTGCTGACCAGCAGGACCATGAAGAAGTTATCCCTTATAAACTCACTCAGGGTAACCTTCCGCGAGGAGCTCTTATACATTGCCAGAGAGCCGGTGAGCATATTGGTCGGCATGGCTTGATCGTTTTGTTCAGGATGGACAGCAGATGGCGGTTTCCGCTATTGACCGCAAAGCAGGATTTGGCAGGGTTTGGAAGCGGAACGCTGTAAAAGTCGTATTTCTTGCTGTAGTTTTCCTGGCTGCTGACCCCTGTGACAAAGCAGTCCGCCTGTCCGTCCTTGACCAGCCTTGCCGCATCCTCCTGTGCAGCGCAGTCCACGATCTCCCACTGCGGATAATAAACCGCAATGTACCTTTTCAGGGAGAGCTTGTTTTGCGGAACGGCAACGCGGTTCGCTTGGTTTTCGTTAAAGTGCTGTTTGTTCGTGACCGCCATCATGTTGGAGGTCCACGTTGTGTTGGTACAGGCAACGCGATAGTCTTCCGCCAGATTGGGGCTCTGGTCGAAATGGAATACCATGTCGATCTCGCCTGATTTCAGCGCATCGAGTTCCGCTTTTTGGCTGTCATAGCCGACCATCTGGAATACCAGTTCCTGATTTCCCAGACAATCTCTGGCAAACTGAATATAGTCCGTGATTGTCCCGGTAATCTCCCCGGTGGCAGGGTCATAGGTGCTGACGCCGCTGTCACCCGTCAGAAAGCCCATCCTGATCGCACCGTGCTCTTTGAGCCACGCCTTTTCCTCTCCCGTAAGGATCGGGGTATAATCCAGCGAGAAATACCTTTTATAGAGATCCGCCGTATAAAAAGGATCGGCGTCCTCCAACGCGCGCATCGCATTGTCCAGTTCTTCCTTGATATCCGCACGGTCTTTGTTGATCGCATAGTAGATGTCGGATTTTCCCACACGGGTCATGGTCGAGATGCCAAGCTCCGCCCAGAAGGATTCTTCCAGTGAAACAAAGCAGTCGATCTCGTGGTTTGCCAGCTTTTGCTTCACATCCTCGTTGTTGGCGATGTTGACGTGCTGCGTTTTCAGGCCGTATTTTTCTTCCCATTCGGTCAGCATCACCTCCGACTCAGCTCCCATCAAAACACCGATCTTTTTGCCGTTCAGCGTTTTATAATCGGAAGCGGTGATGTCCTCGCGCGAGAGATCGGCATAGAGGTAATATTTTTCCTCCCCCATCGGTTCATCCGAAAACAACATCTCCTCGGTGCGATCCTCCGTATAGGAAATATCGCCCATGATGTCGATCTCGCCGTTTTTGAGTTTTTCAAAGCAGTCTGACCAGTCGCAGGTCACATACTCGAGCTGCCAGCCTGTATAGCCGGATAAGGTCTGCAGCAATTCGTAGCCGTAGCCCTTTCTTATGCCCTTCTCGTTGACATAGTTGAAGGTATCCTCAAACGAACCAACGCGGACGACCTTTACAGGGGCGGTTTCTGCGGCAGCCTTCACAGGAAACAGAGCCGGCAGCAACAGCAGCAGGCACAGCATCGCACAGATGCTTCTCCATGTCGGGGTCTGCATGGCTTTGCGCGTTCCGGAGTTTTTCATTCTTTCCCATCTTTCTCCGCCCCAGGCGGCTGCATTTTGATTCCATTTCCGTACCGCCGATTTCAGGAAGGTCATGGCAGCCTCCGTCGCATCGGGTTGTCAGTAGGCTTCTTGAACAGTATATACCAACGTATACAGTATGTATTATAGCATTGTCGCGAAATCGTTTCAAGATTTTTTCGCTGGGCAGCGTAAGTAAATATAAGAAATAGCCATCTGAAATCCGTGACCTTCGGCATCTCAGGTGGCTATTTTTCAGGCCGTCAAAAAACTGCATTTTTGCTCTATTGCGTGTGTAGGGGCGACCATTGGTCGCCCGCCAACGTACCGCAGCAACGCATTTTCTGGGATAGTTTTCTTACAAGGCAAACGGGTGCGGGCGAGCAATGCTCGCCCCTGCAAGAGTTTTTCGACAGTCTGAAAATGTGAATCGCTCCATGGGGAGTGGTTCACATTTTGTATATTATTCAGGCAGTTGAATCTCCGGCATCAGCTCATCGGAAACGACCTGCAGCATTTCCTCCAATTTAGCCAGGTCATCGGGACCGAAGCGCTGTTTAGCGCGCTCCATGACAAGGTGCAGGTAGGAATAACTGATGTTATAGTAATCAATGTACTTTTGGGTCGGGCGCAGGCGGTATTCCCGCTTGTCGATGGTGGATCGGATGCGCTCTACATAGCCTTTTTTGACCAGCGAGTTGATCTTATACGCGGCGTTGGGGGTAGAAAGATTCATCATGTGGCTGAACTGCGCAATCGTAGGTTCGCCCAATGCATGATGACTTCCATGCAGAAAGATTCTACCGTCGTCAGCGTGGCTTCGCGATCCTCGAATCGGCTGAAGATCTGCTTATAGAAGTGCAGTTTGAATTTGGTATATACCCGTCCGAATGTCTGGTCCAGCATAGCGAGAATCCCCCTGTAGGTTAGTGGATTTATTATAGCACATTCCGCCATGTAAAACCAGCCCTCAGGCATCCGTGAGAACAAACGTCAGCTCGGCGTTGGCCGCGCGCACACCGTCCACCCATGCGGTGGCCTTACCGATGCCTACCGGGCCATGCTGTTCTATCAGCTCACATTCCAATATCAGCACATCGCCGGGTATGACCTGCCGGCGGAAACGGGCGTTTTTTACGCCGCCGAACAGGGCGAGCTTTCCGCGGTTTTCCGGCAGGCTTAACGCGGCTACCGCCCCGGTCTGGGCCAGCGCTTCCAGAATCAGTACACCGGGCATAACGGGGTGTCCCGGAAAGTGCCCCTCAAAAAACGGCTCCGTGCGGGTCACGCATTTGACGCCCCGCGCCCATTGGCCGGGGGTGTAGTCCAGGATCTTATCCACCAAAGCAAACGGGTAACGGTGCGGCAGGATCTCTTCGATCTCTGCCGCGCTCATGGCTCGGGGCGGCTCATTTGGCGTATAGTTCATCCTCATCCCTCCCAGCGTTTGAATACCACGCAGGCGTTATGGCCGCCAAAGCCCAGACTATCGCTCATGGCATACTCCACCTGCGCCGCGCGCCCATGGTTGGGGATATAGTCCAGATCCAGCTCCGGGTCCGGCTCCTGCAAATTGACGGTGGCGGGCAAAAAGGCATCGTGCAGAGCCAGCGCGGTAAATACGCCCTCTACCCCGCCTGCACCGCCCAGCAGATGGCCGGTCATCGACTTGGTAGAAGACACGGCCAGCTTGTACGCATGGCCGCCGAACACCGTTTTGATGGCAGTTGTCTCGCAGCTGTCATTCAGGTGGGTGGACGTCCCGTGGGCGTTGATGTAGCCGACCTGTTCAGGCACTACCCCGCCGTCGGCCAGCGCCAGCCGCATACAGGCCGCACCGCCTGCGCCGCCCGGTGCCGGGGCGGTAAAGTGGTAGCGTCGCAGTTAGCGCCATAGCCACGACCTCGGCATAAATTTTGGCACCGCGCGCTTTGGCGGCCTCGAGTTCTTCCAGCAGCAGTACGCCGCTGCCCTCGCCCATCACAAAGCCGCTGCGGCGGGCATCAAAAGGGATCGAGCCCGGGCCGGGTCGTCCGCCGTGCAAAGGCTTTCATGCTTGCAAAGCCGCCCACGCCCAGCGGCTGATGCAGCTTTCGCTGCCGCCGCAGAGCATGCGGTCCTCGTATCCATCGCGGATACGGTGGAACGCATCGCCGATTGCATTGGTGCCGCCTGCACAGGCAGTGGTGGGGCAGCTGCACATGCCCTGCAAGCCAAAACGGATGGCGATCTGCCCCGCCGCCATATTGCCAATGGACATGGGGACAAAATAGGGGCTGACCTTTTCAAAGCCGCGCTGCTGGCCGCGGGTGTGTTCTTCCTCGATGGTGGGCAGGCCGCCGATGCCGCTGGAAAGGATCACGCCAAACCGCGTATGGTCGATTTCTTCCAGCGCAAGGCGCTGTCGCGGACGGCTTCGTCGGCGGCTGCCACGGCAAACTGGGTAAAGCGTGCCATTTTGCGGGCTTCGCGCTTGTCGATGCGCGCGGCGGGGTCAAAGTCCTTGACCTCTGCGGCCAGCTTTACTTTAAAATCAGCCGTATCAAAAGCCGTGATCGGTCCTACTGCGCAGCGGCCAGCCTTAATGTTCGCCCAGCTTTCTGCCACCGTATTGCCGGTAGGATTTACCGTGCCAAGCCGGTAATAACGACCCGGCGTTTCTTTTTTGTATCCATTGCACACCTCACATTCCCATTCCGCCGTCAACGCAAAGGACCTGCCCGGTAATATACCCGGCCTGCTCCCCTGCCAGAAAAGCCACCGCCGCCGCAACATCCTCGGCATGGCCGATTTTGCCTGCCGGGATGGCCGCTTCCGCTGCGGCACGGGCCGGTTCTGACAGCACGGCGGTCATATCTGTTGCAATAAAACCGGGAGCCACAACGTTGGCGGTGATATTGCGGGCAGCATACTCTTTGGCAGCGCTTTTCGTCAGGCCGATCAGCCCCGCCTTGCTGGCTGCGTAGTTGGCCTGACCCGCGTTGCGTGCAGACCGACAACACTGCTGACGCTGATGATGCGCCCATACCGCTGGTGCATCATAAAGCGGCAGGCCGCTTTGGTGCAGAAAAACGCCCCCTTCAGGTTGGTGGCAAGCACATTGTCAAAATCAGCCTCGGTCATCCGCAGAAGCAATTTGTCGGCGGTAATGCCCGCGTTATTGACCAGCACATCGATCCGCCCAAAAGCGGCAACGGTATCTTCTACCAGTTTCTGACATGCTTCGGGGCTGCGCACGTCCGCCTGCAGCGTGACAGCCTGCACGCCAAGGCGCGGCAGGCTGCGGCTGTTTCCTCGGCAGCGGCAGCGCTGCGGCATAGTTGACGGCAATGTTCATGCCGTTTTCGGCCAAAGCCCGGCAAATGGCACGTCCAATGCCTTTGGCCCCGCCCGTAACCAGAGCGGCACGGCGCAAGTTTTCGGTTTGCGGCATGGTCAGGCTCCTTTCATGGTGCGCAGCAGCTGTTGCAGCTGCGCGGCAGTTTCCACCGGATAGCACGAGATAGCACTTCCCACAGTCTTTTTGACAAACCCGGTCAACGCCCTGCCGGGACCGATCTCAATGGCGGCGTCCACGCCCAATTCTGCCAGACGGCGGACGGTCACCTCCCAACGCACGCCGGACTGCACCTGTTTTTCCAGCAGCGCGGCAATGGTGTCGGTTTCCTCCATCTCGTGTCCCAGGCAGTTGAACAGCACCGGGAACTGCATCGGCGCAAAGCGGACAGCCTTACATTTTTCCCGCAGTGCATCCCCTGCCGGTGCATCAATGAGGTATGGAACGGGCCGCTGACATTCAGCGGCAGGCAGCGCCGTGCCCCGGCAGCAAGCGCCAACTCGGCAGCTTTATCGACAGCGGCCTTGTCGCCGCCAATGACCAGCTGGCCGGGGCAGTTGTAGTTGCAGATCTGCACAACACCTTCGTCGGCGGCTGCATTGCAGCATGCCTGCAAGGGGGCTTCGTCCAGCCCCAAAACGGCTGTCATCCCGCAGGTGCGCCCCGCCGCAGCCGCAGCCATTGCCTTACCGCGGAAGGCGGTTAAAGCGACTGCGGTCCGCACATCGAATACCCCCGCACAGGCCAGGGCGGAATACTCCCCCAGCGACAGCCCTGCCGCATAATCCGGTGTGATGCCTGCCTCCCGCAGTACGGCAGTAAGGCCAGCGGCAAACGCCGTCATGCAGGGCTGGGTGTATTGGGTCTCGCTCAATACACCGGCTGCGTCGGTAAAGCAGACTTCTTTCAAATCAAAATCCACCGCCGCGTCGGCTTCGTCAAAAGCAGCGCGGAAAGCCGGGAAAGACTCGTAAAGATCCCGGCCCATACCGGCGTGCTGGCTTCCCTGCCCGGCGTATAAAAATGCTAGTTTCATAAGGTGATCTCCTTGTACACCCCGGCAATGCAGTCTTTGGCTTCGCTTACCATCGCGGCAAAAATTTCTTCCACCGGGCGGACTTCGTGCAGCAGCCCTGCGGCCTGTCCGGCCATCAGGCTGCCATTCTCGGTGTCACCGTCAAACACAGCCTTGCGCAGACTACCTAAAGTAAAGCGTTCCAGCGCCATTTTATCAGCCCCGGCCTTTTCCTGGCGGACATACTCGCGGCTCATGCGGTTTTTCAGTACACGCACAGGGGTGCCGCCGATGCGCCCGGTCACGATGGTATCACTGTCGCGGGCTTTTAACAGGGCGGCTTTATAGTTTTCATGGATGGGGCACTCGGTGCTCGCCAGCAGACAGGTACCGACCTGCACACCGCACGCCCCCAATGCCAGCGCCGCAGCCAGCCCTCGTCCATCGGCAATGCCGCCCGCAGCGATGACCGGCACATGGACGCATCGACGACCTGCGGGACAAGTGCCATCGTGGTCATCTCGCCCACATGGCCGCCGCTCTCGGTACCTTCGGCAATAACGGCGTCAATGCCGAGCGGTTCCAGATGTTTGGCCAAAATGGCTGCCGCCACCACGGGGATGACCGTGATACCGGCTTCTTTCCACGCGGCCATGTACTTCCCGGATTTCCCGCCCCGGTGGTGACGAGCTTTACGCCCTCCTCCACCACGATTTTGGCAAATTCATCCGCCTGCGGGTGCATCAGCATGATGTTCACGCCAAAGGGCTTGTCGGTCAGTGCGCGGCAGCGGCGGATGTTTTCCCGCATGTCCGCGTCCATGCCGCCGGAGCCGATCAGCCCCAGCGCCCCGGCGTTGGAACAGGCAGCGGCAAACTCGCCCGTGGCGATATTGGCCATGCCGCCCTGTATAATGGGATATTTTGTACCTAAAATTTCATTGAGCAGCTTCATTTTCCACCCTCATACGTCAGCAGCATCCCGCCCCATGTCAGCCCGCCGCCAAAGCCGATGCAGGCCAGCGTCTGGCCGGGTCGCAGCAGATCACTTTCCGCCATTTCGTGCAGGGCAATCGGGATGCTGGCAGCACTGGTGTTGCCGTGACGGCTTATGTTTTTGTAAAACTTTGACGGTTCTGCGTGTAAACTTTTGACACAATGGTCAATTATGCGGCTGTTGGCCTGGTGACAGACTACCCAGTCCAGATCAGACAATGTCTTTTGGCTGCGGTCCAACACGGCTTGCAGACAGCGCGGCATAGCCTCCACGCAAAGCGGAAAACCGCCTTGCCGTCCATCGTGATCGGCGCGGTATCGCAGGCCGCAGGGCCACCCGCGCGTATCGCTTCACTGCCCCGTGCGCCTAACGTTACGGCGAACGGGGCATTTTCGGCCAGCTCAAAAACAGCCGCACCCGCGCCGTCGCCAAACAATACACAGGTCGTGCGGTCAGTCGGGTCCACCATGCGGGAGAGTGCCTCGCAGCCAATGACCAGCGCATACCGCCCGCCCAGCGTGCTCAGGAGCCCGTGGGCCGCGGCGGCGGCATAAATAAAGCCAGAACAGGCCGCATTCACATCAAAGGCAGGCCGGTTTTCCGGCAGACCCAAGGCAGCCTGTACGCGGCAGGCAATGCTTGGGGTAGCCGTCGGGGCCGAGAGCGTTGCCACAACACAGCAGGCAATGTCGTTTGCCGCCAGACCGCTGCGGGTCAGGGCCTGACGGGCGGCGGTGATAGCCAGCGTGGCGGCATCCTCGTTTTCGGTGCAGTAATAGCGCTGGCAAATGCCGGTGCGGGTCGTGATCCATTCGTCGCTGGTGTCCACCTGTCGGCGCAAGTCCTCGTTCGTCACTACACGGCCGGGCAATGCCCCGCCGGTAGCCAGCAGCTGTAAGCCTTTCATGCGTCCCTCATTTCTCCGATGCGGCGGTATTTTTTGTAGCGCTGGTCTGCCAACGCTTTGCCGCTCATCTTACATAAAGCGGCAAGGTGCACCGCAATGGCAGTGTCCAACCGGCTGAAAAGCAGCTGCCGTCCACGCTGTGCGCCGCCCAGCGGTTCGGGGATGATCTCTTCCACAATGCCATCTGCGTACAGGTCTTGTGCCGTCAGCTTCATCATGGTGCAGGCCTCGCCGCTGCGGGAAGCATCTTTCCACAAAATACTGGCAAAACCCCTCGGGGCTGAGCACCG
>ENA-OUNI01001174-OUNI01001174.1-human-gut-metagenome-genome-assembly--contig:-NODE-1174-length-10688-cov-2.517470_pt1 | contig 10688 bp, 10 predicted proteins | sample MGYA00242499_ERZ504580 | MGnify/ENA primary metagenome ERZ504580 (study PRJEB26092, sample SAMD00036315) | human gut metagenome | host: Homo sapiens | study: EMG produced TPA metagenomics assembly of... | reverse complement strand
CTCTCGTCTGATATTTTCACCTTTGTCTTCCGGAGCGATATCCATATATCCGGCATGATCATATGGGATCATGGTAGGTTCGCCAAAGTCGTCTGACCGGAAAAGATAGAATTCCTGTTCCGTACCAAAAGAAAATTGCAATCCCTCTTCAGAGGCTGCTTTAATGGCTTTTTCCAGAAGCGCACGGGAATCATACTCAAAAGGCGTGCCGTCTTGATGCGTGATATGACAGAACATCCGAACTACACTGCCTTCTTCCGGTCTCCAGGGAAGAGGCATCAAAGTATCCGGTTCTGGATGAAGAAATAGATCTGAATGAGTCTCATCACCAAATCCATCGATGGCGGACGCGTCAATGGCGATACCGTAAGAAAAGGCTCTTTGAAGCTCATCAGGCATGATGGATATGTTTTTCTGTTTTCCGAAAACGTCGCAGAAAGCCAGACGGATAAACTTAACGTCCTCTTCCTGAACATACTGTATAATTTCTTGCTGGGAATATTTCATAGTCTTCCACCTCTTTCACGTTAATTTGCTACATACATCTGTTTATACGGATTCTTGCTGTTCGGGGTGACAAGAGTAAAAGGAGAGGAGAGAATGGTTTTCAGGTCATAGTGAAAATCGCTGCAATATTCCTTCAGATCATCCATGATTCCCTGCAAGTCTTCAAAAGAAGCAATATCTGCCGTCACCTGCGGAGGAAATTTCAGATTCCTGCAGTCGCCCCGCAGAAACAGCTTTCCGCCGTGCATACCGGTACAGGGGAAATTGCCGATGATCGGATGATGATCTTCCTGTAATCCTAATACAATCAGAATCCCTCCGGCCTGATATTCCCCCAGAAAACTGCCGGCGCATCCTCGATAATCATTATCGGAACTTCTTTTTATATTCTTTCATATGAATGCCCGCCCGGTAGCCGGCATGGTCGCGAACATAAATTTTACCGCCTCTCATAGCGTATCCGGCCGCATCTCCGGCGCTGCATGAATCAAAATCTTTCCTGCGTTCATCGTATCGCCTACGGCGTCCTGCGCATTTGCGTTTACGGTAATAGAGGCGTTATTTAGGTAGGCGCCGAGAGCATTGCCGGAAATTCCATTGACGGTAATATTCCGGTCAGACATTCCGGCGCCGATAAAGCGCTGTCCGCAGCAGCCTTCGATCACATAATCGTGTTCCGGCTGCCGAAGGACTTCGTTTAAAGTTTTATAATCTAGTGCAGCAGCATCTATCACTTTCATAGTATAACACATCTCCTTGATAAAATGATATTGTTTTTATTCTCCGGCATGGGAAATGCCAAGTATTTCAAGTTCTTTTTCGTTTAGCCCGATTCCGCGGAGCATAAGACGGTTGCCCCGGAGAGCTTCGATGGAGTTAATTCCCATACCTCCCATAAGTTCTTTGATTTCATGTTTCCAGGCAGTCATCAGATTGATAAGCCGACGGCTTCCCGTCTGCGGATCAAGTCTTTCCACAAGTTCAGGATTCTGCGTGGCGATCCCCCAGTTACACTTGCCGCTTTGACACGTGCGGCAGAGATGACACCCAAGAGCCAGAAGCGCGGCTGTTGCAACATAACAGGCGTCCGCTCCAAGGGCTACTGCTTTTACCACATCGGAAGCGCTGCGGATACTGCCGCCTGCTACGAGCGAAACGTGATTTCGGATTCCTTCATCACGAAGCCTCTGATCCACTGCCGCCAGAGCGAGCTCTACAGGGATTCCCACATTGTCGCGTATTCTGGTAGGAGCGGCGCCGGTGCCTCCGCGGAAGCCGTCGATAGCGATAATGTCCGCGCCGCTGCGTGCAATTCCGCTGGCGATGGCTGCGATATTATGGACAGCCGCCACTTTTACGATAATCGGTTTTTTGTATTCCGTAGCCTCTTTCAGAGAACAGACCAGCTGCCGCAGATCTTCAATAGAATAGATATCATGATGAGGCGCGGGGGAGATGGCGTCAGAGCCTTCAGGGATCATTCTGGTGCGGGACACGTCTCCTACAATTTTAGTTCCCGGAAGATGCCCTCCGATTCCCGGTTTTGCGCCCTGTCCCATTTTGATCTCAATGCCGGCGCCGCGTTTAAATATTTTTCATGAACGCCAAAGCGTCCTGACGCTACCTGTACAATGGTGTTTTCTCCATAGCAATAAAAATCTTCATGGAGACCACCTTCTCCTGTATTATATAAAATCCCAAGCTCTTTTGCAGCGAGAGCCAGTGATTTGTGCGCATTATAACTGATAGAGCCATAGCTCATGGCGGAGAACATGACCGGCATAGAGAGTTCCAGCTGCGGGGGAAGCTCACAGTCTAAAGAACCGTCCGCCATCCGATGCACTTGTTCCGGTTTCTTTCCAAGATAAATCCGGGTTTCCATAGGCTCTCTTAGAGGGTCGATGGGAGGGTTGGTTACTTGCGAAGCATTGATTAAGATGCGATCCCAATAAACGGGAAGAGGATTTGGGTTTCCCATGGAAGAGAGCAGGACTCCGCCGCTGTTTGCCTGTTTATAAATTTCTTTCATCATATTTTCCGACCAGTTGGCATTTTCGCGTAGAGAACAGTCGCTCTTTACGATTTTTAAAGCTCTGGTGGGACAAAAGGAAACACATCTTTGGCAGTTTACACAGTTGCTTTCGTCACATACCATCTGTTTGGTTTCACTATTGTAGGAATGTACGCCATTGGCGCATTGCTGCTGGCAGATACGGCAGGTAATGCAGCGGTTTTCATTTCGGATCACTTCAAACTCAGGGTAGATAAATTCAATGCTCATAATAAAACACCTTCCTTTACTGTTACGATAACCGGTTCTCCGCCGGCGGGAGCCAGATATTTTCGGCATCCGGTTCCATGGCTCGGATGGCTGTTTCTTCACTGGCAATATAAACCATATCTTTTTTTTCTCCTACGACCATGGAGCGGAGCTTCAGCCGGTCATTGAGCGCCATAAGCCCTCCGTTGAAACCGAAAACAATGGAGAAAGGTCCGGTGATCAGAAGGCTGGGGAACAGAGTTCGTAAGTAAGTGTGCTTTTTCTGATCTGCAAGATCTGTTTTTGCTGCAATGGTGCTCCAAAAGGGGGCGGCAATTACGCTGGCAGCTTCTCCAAGAGTCAGATTCTGCCTGCGGAGCAGATAGTCTAAAATATACGTGATGACTTCCGTATCCGTCTGAAGGGTACACTTATATCCAAACATTTCCATAAAACGGCGGTTGGCATCATAGGAAGAAATTTCACCGTTATGTACAACGGAAGAATCCAGAAGAGCAAAGGGGTGAGCTCCGCCCCACCAGCCCGGAGTATTGGTAGGATAGCGGCCGTGGGCAGTCCAGGAATATCCCTCGTATTCGTCTAATTTATAGAAAATACCGATGTCTTCCGGGTATCCCACTGCTTTGAAAGTTCCCATGTTTTTGCCGCTGGAAAAGACATAAGCTCCCGGCATCTCCGTATTGATCTTCATGACTGTACGTACCACATATTCCTTTTCATCCAGCTGCATAGACGTCAGAAGAGACTTCAAAGGAGCTACAAGGTATCTCCAGATGATAGCTCATCTGTGATCAGAGGCGTTTTTCTTGTGGGGATAATTTCTGACTGTACGATCTCAAACCGTTCTTTTAAAAACGCCTCGCATCCTTTTCTGGCAGCTCTGCTGTCAAAAAACATATGAAAGGCATAAAAGTCTTTATATTCCGGATAGATTCCATAACCGGCAAATCCGCCGCCAAGACCATTGGATCGGTCATGCATGGGTTTCATAGCATTTGTGATCGTTTCCCCGGACATTTTATTCCCGTCTCTGGAAATCATAGCTGCGATGGCACATCCTGAAGGAATCCTTACCTGACCTTCTGTTTTCATTTTCCATTTCATTCCTTTCTTTTTGATCTTATACAATAAAAACAAAGACGCTCATTTTGAAAGCAGAAAAATTCTGATTCCTAAATGAACGCCTTTGCTCATATGCATACTTATACAACGATTAGGAATGTTTGTCAATCATAATTTGATTGAGTTTTGCAGAACGATGCGCGGATTCCTTTATCGTTTCTTATTTCATATGTGTTTCCGTAAGTGGTTTTCGCAGGCTGAACGGTTATAATTGTACTTGTAAAATACAAAAAAGGAATTGACAAAGAGGTTTGTCCGGTGTTATCATGCAACACGTAAAGGCAAGGGCGTCTTTGAGAACACAATCTCAGAGACGCTTTTTCCGTTGTTGCAAAGAAACAGATAGAAAAAGGCAAGGGCGTCTTTCATGTGGATAGCAGGAAAGGCATCCTTGTCTTTTTTCGTGCGAAAGGAGTGTCGTTATGAAGAAGAAAAATGTTTCCAAATATTTTGGCTGTATGGTGTTTGATGACAGGGTTATGAAGGCAAGTTTATCTTCAAAAGTATATCAGTCATTGAGAAAAACCATTGATGAAGGTGAACAATTAGACAGCAGCGTAGCAGACGTTGTGGCAGAAGCTATGAAAGAATGGGCTGTATCGAAAGGCGCAACACATTACACACACTGGTTTCAGCCGCTGACCGGAATCACAGCAGAAAAACATGACAGCTTTATTTCTCCTTCTCCAAACGGAGGCGTTATCATGGAATTTTCGGGTAAGGAACTGATCAAAGGAGAGCCGGATGCCTCTTCCTTCCCTTCCGGAGGTTTAAGAGCTACCTTTGAGGCAAGAGGATATACCACATGGGATCCGACTTCCTATGCGTTTATTAAAGGAAAAACCTTATGTATTCCCACAGCTTTTTGTTCTTATGGAGGAGAAGCGTTGGACAAGAAAACGCCGCTGCTTCGTTCCATGAAGGCATTGAATAAGCAGGCGCTTCGGATTCTCCGTCTGTTCGGCAATGAAAAGGTATCATACGTTATTACTTCTGTAGGACCGGAACAAGAATACTTCCTGATTACAAAAGAAATGTATGATCAAAGAAAAGATCTTCAATTTACAGGACGCACTTTATTTGGAGCAAGACCTCCGAAAGGACAGGAGATGGATGACCATTATTTCGGTGTGATCAAGCCAAGAGTAGAGGCTTACATGGCGGACTTAAATGAGGAACTCTGGAAGCTTGGAATCCTTGCAAAGACACAGCACAATGAAGTGGCTCCGGCACAGCATGAGCTGGCGCCGATCTACACAACGACCAACATTGCTACGGATCACAACCAGCTGACGATGGAAATCATGCAAAAAGTAGCCGCACGGCATGGATTGGTTTGTCTTCTTCATGAGAAACCGTTTGCAGGAGTGAATGGAAGCGGAAAACATAATAACTGGTCCATCTCCACTGATACAGGCGTAAACCTGCTGTCGCCGGGAGAAACACCTTATGAGAATGCGCAGTTTTTACTGTTTCTGTGCGCAGTGATCAAAGCGGTGGATGATTATCAGGATCTGCTGAGGCTGTCTGTTGCAACCGCAGGAAACGATCATCGTCTGGGAGCAAATGAAGCGCCGCCGGCTGTTGTGTCCATGTTTCTGGGCGATGAGCTGAACGGAGTCTTAGAGGCGATTGAAAAAGATATTCCTTATGAAGGAGCGGAAAAAACACAGATGAAGCTGGGTGTGGATGTCCTTCCGAAATTCAATCGGGATACTACGGACAGAAACCGTACTTCACCTTTTGCTTTCACAGGAAATAAGTTTGAATTCCGTATGTTGGGATCTTCCAACAGTATCGCATGCGCCAACATGATGCTTAACAGCGCAGTGGCGGAAAGCCTGAAGATCTATGCGGACAGACTGGAAAAAGCAGAGAATTTTGAAGAAACCCTTCATGCCATGATCCGCAAGACGATCAAAGATCACAAGAGGATTATTTTCAATGGAAACGGTTATGACGATGCATGGATAAAAGAAGCAACGGAAAAGCGCGGACTGATGAACTATCCGTCAACGCCGGACTGTATGCCGCATCTGCTGGATGAAAAAAATGTCAGGATGCTTACTTCACATAAAGTATTCTCCAAGGCGGAACTGGAATCAAGATGCGAGATTATGCTGGAAAACTACTGTAAGACGATCGTAATAGAAGCAAATACTATGGTGGATATGGTTAAAAGAGAGATCATTCCGGCTGTGGAAGCCTACGCAATGGAACTGGCAAGGACAGCTTCTGCGAAGAAACGTGTCGATGAGACATTGGCATGCCGTTATGAAAGCGGCCTGATAAAAAAACTCTCTACACTTACAGACCAGATGGCAGTCAGGACGGATGCATTGGAAACAGCTCTGATAGAACTTCAGGACGTGAAGGATATTGTGGCGCAGTCTTATCAGATCCGGGATACAGTATTGACCAGAATGCAGGAGTTACGAATTGCCTGTGATGAAGCGGAAACCGTTACAGCAAAAAAATACTGGCCGTTCCCAACCTACGGGGATCTGCTTTTCAGCGTAAAATAGCAAAGATAACAAAAAGGGAGGGGTTATCATGTACAGTTCTGTAAATACAATCTGGGTATTATTTGGCACAGCTCTGGTCTTCTTTATGCAGGCAGGTTTTTCCTTGTGTGAAGCGGGATTTACAAGAGCGAAAAACACCGGAAATATTCTGATGAAAAACCTGATGGATTTCTGCATTGGAACACCGGCATTCTGGCTGGTAGGATTCGGACTGATGTTTGGAAAAGGTTCCGGAATCATTGGCAGCTTTGACCCGCTGATCCGGGGCGAGTACAGCCAGGCGCTTCCTTCAGGCGTTCCTCTGTGGGCGTTTGCGATCTTCCAGACTGTCTTTTGTGCGACATCCGCCACGATTGTGTCAGGAGCAATGGCAGAGAGAACAAAATTCAGCGCTTACTGTATTTATTCTGCAGCGATCTCACTTCTGATCTATCCGGTTTCTGGCCACTGGATCTGGGGAGGAGGATGGCTTTCCCAGATGGGATTCCATGATTTTGCAGGATCTACAGCCGTACATATGGTAGGAGGCATCTGCGCTATGATCGGTGCGAAAATCTTAGGTCCGCGTATTGGAAAATACGATAAAAACGGAAAACCGCAGGCGATTTTAGGGCATAACCTTACATTTGCAGCGCTTGGCGTCTTTATCCTCTGGTTCTGCTGGTTTGGATTTAACGGAGCTTCTACGGTAGGTATGGACAGTGATGCCTGATAGAAACAGCGGGAAGGGTATTCTTTAATACTAACCTGGCAGCTGCTGTCGCCTGCTGCGCGGCTTTGATTTTCACCTGGATACGTTACAAGAAACCGGATGTCTCTATGACTTACAATGCAGCATTGGCAGGTCTGGTAGGCATTACAGCGGGCTGCGATGCGGTAGATGCGGTCGGCGCGGCGGTCATTGGAGTTGTCTGTGGAATCCTGATTGTACTGGCGATAGAATTTTTTGATAAAATTGCAAAAATAGACGACCCTGTAGGCGCTGTTTCCGTACACTGTGTCTGCGGCGCTGCAGGAACGGTTCTGACCGGTCTGTTTGCCACAGGGGAGACTACAGAGGCAGGACTTTTCTATGGAGGCGGCGCGCACTTTCTGGGAATCCAGGTATTAGGCGTGCTTGCTGTAGCAGCGTATGTTGCGGTGGTTATCACCATTGTATTTTTAGCAATTAAACATACCATCGGGCTGCGTGTAAAACCGGAAGAAGAGCTTGCCGGATTGGATGTTTCGGAACATGGACTGTTTACCGCATATGCCGGATTTTCTATGCTGCCGGACACCATTGCGGAGGATGTGGACACCAATACGGTCTTTGCCATGGGAGATGTGCCGGAAGCTGAAGCTGTACCGGTGAAGACGGTTCCTGCATTTGAAGAAGGAACGCCGAAATTCACGAAGGTGGAAATTGTCTGCAAGGAATCAAAGCTTGAGGCATTAAAAGCGGCAATGATGAATCTGGGAATACAGGCATGACCGTATCGCCTACGTTCTTGGATGCGGCGTACAGAAAGGAAAACCGGAGTATTACCGCGGCGTACAGATTGAGGCAAACCTGCTTCCGAAAATCCAGGTAGAAATCGTGGTGAGCAAAGTTCCTGTCCGCAGTGTTATCGAAACGGCTAAGAAAGTGCTTTATACAGGACATATCGGAGACGGTAAGATTTTCGTTTATGATGTGGAAAATGTTGTAAAAATCAGAACCGGTGAAGAGGGCTTTGATGCTCTGCAGGATGTAGAATAAATTTAAAATAAGGGAACTGTTTACAGCGCGCATGGAACAGTTCCCGAAAAATGGAGGTAAAATGTATGTGTTCGATTATGGGATATTGCGGACCGGTAGTCGATTTAGATAAATTTAAAGAAGGTTTCCAAAGAACCATTTCCAGAGGTCCGGATGACAGCCGGATCGTTGATACGGGAAATGGTCTTCTTGGATTTCACAGACTGGCCATTATGGGATTAACACCGTCCGGAATGCAGCCTTTCCAATTGGATGGAAGTTACGTGGTCTGCAACGGAGAAATTTATGGATTTGAAAAGATCAAAGAAGAATTGTCTGACCGATATAGCTTTGCAAGCGATTCAGACTGTGAGATCCTTCTGCCCTTGTATAAAGAATATGGCACAGATATGTTTGCTATGCTGGATGCAGAATTCGCATGTATTCTCTATGACGGCGATACAGGTGAATATATTGCGGCAAGAGATCCCATTGGAATCCGTCCTCTCTATTACGGATATGATGAAAAAGGTGTGATCCTGTTTGCAAGTGAAGCGAAAAACCTGGTAGGCTTACTGACAAAATCATGCCTTTTCCTCCGGGATATTATTATAAAAACGGCAGTTTTACCTGCTATTGCGATATAACAAAATCAGAACACATATGCCGGGATGATTTAGAAACCGTATGCCGGAATATCTACGACCTGCTGATCGAAGGAGTAAAGAAACGGCTTGTAGCGGATGCGAAGGTAGGTTTTCTGCTTTCGGGCGGGCTGGATTCCTCGCTCGTCTGTGCGATCGCCGCTAAAGAGAGCCGGAAACCTATCCGTACGTTTGCCATCGGGATGCGTGAAGACGCCATTGATTTAAAGTATGCGAAGCAGACAGCAGAGTACATCGGAAGCGAACATACGGAAATATATATGACGCCGGAGGAAGTGATCGATACGCTGGAAGAGGTGATTCATGTTCTGGGGACTTACGATATTACTACGATACGTGCATCTGTGGGTATGTATCTGGTATGTAGGGCAATTCATGAGCAGACAGATATCCGCGTACTTCTCACCGGTGAAATATCGGATGAATTATTTGGATATAAATATACTGATTTCGCCCCCGGTCCGGAGGCGTTCCAAGAAGAATCCGTGAAAAGAATCCGTGAACTTCATATGTATGATGTACTAAGGCAGACCGCTGTATCTCTTCCAATTCTCTTGAGGCAAGAGTTCCGTTCGGAGATCTGGATTTTGTGACTTACGTTATGGCAGTCGATCCGGAACTGAAAATGAATCATTACGGAAAAGGAAAATATCTTCTCCGTCATGCATTTCAGGAGGATTCGTACCTTCCGCAAGAAATCCTGTGGAGAGAAAAAGCAGCGTTTTCAGACGCAGTAGGTCATTCCATGGTGGATTATCTGAAAGAATACGCAGAATCCGTTTACACAGATCAGGAGATGGAAACATTATCAGAAAAGTATACCTATGCACGTCCGTTTACGAAAGAATCTTTGTTGTACAGGGAAATCTTTGAAAAATATTATCCGGGGCAGGCGGAAATGATCGCCGGATTCTGGATGCCGAACAAAGAGTGGGAGGGGTGTGACGTCAATGACCCTTCAGCCAGAGTGCTTTCAAACTATGGAGAAAGCGGAAAATAATAGAAAGAGGAATGACAATTTATGACAAAGTATATTTTTGTGACCGGAGGCGTGGTATCCGGGCTTGGAAAAGGAATTACGGCAGCCTCCCTTGGGCGGCTTTTAAAAGCCAGAGGTTATAAGGTGGCCGCTCAGAAGTTAGATCCTTATATTAATGTAGATCCGGGAACTATGAGCCCGTATCAGCATGGAGAGGTGTTTGTCACGGAAGACGGCGCGGAGACAGATCTGGATCTGGGACATTATGAGAGATTTATTGATGAAAACCTGAATAAATATTCCAATCTGACGACAGGAAAAGTCTATTGGAATGTGTTGAATAAGGAAAGAAGGGGAGAATATCTGGGCTCTACTGTTCAGGTGATCCCGCATATCACCAATGAAATCAAAGAATTTGTCTATCGCGTAGGGAAACAGACGGATGCAGACGTGGTAATTACGGAAATCGGAGGAACAATAGGAGATATTGAATCCCAGCCTTTTTTAGAAGCAGTCCGCCAGATTTCTCTGGAAGTGGGACGGGAAAACAGCCTGTTTATTCATGTGACACTCGTCCCTTATTTAAGCGGCTCGGACGAACACAAATCAAAGCCTACGCAGCACTCTGTACGGGAACTGCAGGGAATGGGAATCCACCCGAATCTCATTGTACTTCGGTGCGATAAACCTTTGGAGGAATCTATTTTTCAGAAGATTTCTCTTTTCTGCAATGTGAAGCCGGACTGCGTGATCGAAAACCGCACGCTGTCAAATTTATATGAAGCGCCCCTTATGCTGGAGCAGTCCGGCTTTTCTTCTGTAGTTTGCAGAGAGCTTCATTTAGAGGCAAAGGAAGCCCGGCTTGAAGACTGGAAAAAAATGGTGGAAC
>ENA-OUNI01001173-OUNI01001173.1-human-gut-metagenome-genome-assembly--contig:-NODE-1173-length-10688-cov-4.081716_pt1 | contig 10688 bp, 10 predicted proteins | sample MGYA00242499_ERZ504580 | MGnify/ENA primary metagenome ERZ504580 (study PRJEB26092, sample SAMD00036315) | human gut metagenome | host: Homo sapiens | study: EMG produced TPA metagenomics assembly of... | reverse complement strand
CTGGTAGGAAATAATTGTAATTTCATTTCCTGATTCCCGGACCCAGGAAAGAAGATCAAGACAGAACCGCCGGGCATTTCGATATCGCAAACACAGATATCGATGGAGTTTTTTCTATGATTTTCTGAGCTTGACGGATATTGAAAGCAGTGAGTACTTCTGTGACTGTTAGTTGCTCCCAGTTTATTTTTTTCTCAAGGGCCGCTACAACAAAGCGGTCATCATCAACTAATAATACGTTCATAAAACTTTCCTTTCATAAATTAGGCAGAGAATTGGATCAGACTGCAGGGAGAAGGATGGTTACGCAGGCACCCCCAGATGGGAGGTTTGAGAAAGTAATGACCGCTTCTCCCTGACCGTACAGCAGATTCAGACGTTGGATGGCATTGGTAATTCCAATACGGTGACCATTTTGAGGTTCCAGAGGAATAGCAGAATTTAGGGATTGCAGGATGTCTTCCGAGAATCCGCATCCAGTGTCCATGACCTGAATCTGAATATTTTCATGTGAATTTCCGCCGGCAGTCATCCAGGCGATGTCTGTGCGTATGATTATGGGTTCATCAAAAGTATTGGAGTGTTTGATGGCGTTTTCTATAAAGGTCTGGATCAGATTGGTGGGATTCGTATGTTTTCTGTACCTTCTTCTGCGTGAATTTCATAGGAGAACGTATCTCCGTAACGCATCTTTTTGGATTTCCATATAATTTTTTATATGTTCCAGTTCATTTTTTACAGGAACAAGATCCTGGGTGTTCTGGAAAATATATCGAAAATAGTTGGAAGTAATCATAGACATTTTCATGATCTCTTCGTAAAGCTGCGTCTGTGCCATACTGTAAATGGTATTCAGACAGTTCAGAAAAAAGTGAGGACGTATCTGTAGCTGAAGATAATTCATCATTGTTTTTTGTTTTTCCAGTTTCTTTTTCGTAAATGTCAATTTTCAGTTTTTTGATCTGGCGCATCAGATTTTTGAACTGGGAGTTCGCCTGCTCAAGTTCGAGAAGATTGGTGTCTTTTAAATTGATGGTTTCTGCAGAATCATCCAGATGTGCCAGATTTTCTAAAAAGAGTTTGATCGGAGTCAGAACGTGTTTCTTCATATAGAAAATGGAAGTAAACAGGATAACTGCGACCAGAAGGACTGCCAGTGCAAGAATAAACTGAAGCAGGATTATTTTTTCATAAGCCCTGAATTTGCTGAGAATAATCTGAGGATAAAAAGCACCCATAATCAGAGCACCGCTGATAATCAGATTATTTCCCTTATTATAGGTCTCGTAAGAATCGGAATTGCTTTTTCTTGAAAATTCAATATGGTGTTGCTTCAGCAGTTCTTTATTAGTAAGTACGGTTCCGTTTTGCGAGGTAAGAGAAATGAAACCGTCTTTTTCTTTAATTATGTTTTTTAGTGGCTGAATGATATTGTCAGCAGGAATAAAACAGCAGGCGTAGTGGGAGCCTGTATGAAAGGATTTGTAAAAATATACGTTCTTTCCGAGCATTAGTACTTCCCAGGCATCCGTGTAGAAACTTGTTTTGGGCGCAGTTATTTTTTGGATCAGATGCTTGTTCAGCAGTACGAGCTGATTCTGAGTAAGTGTCTGAAAAATTTCTGTAGGACGATACATCCGTTCATTCTCTGAATTATATAGAAAAATCTGATATCCCTTTTCAAAAGATTCCAGAAAAATATCAATATTATTATGAACTCGTTCTGCGGATGAAATGAATTCCAGTTTGTCCTGTGTTTCCAACAGAGTATCTGCATCGTCATTTTCAGTCAGGAGCCGGATTAAATAGCGATTGATGGAAATATGTGCGGTGTCGATTTGCGAAGCATAAAGGGATGTTGTATCTTGCAGGGACTGAATACTTTGGGAACGCATGGAAAAAATGACAAAACAGCTGATCATGATATCCAGGATTACAACCGGAACCAGCAGAAAAAACAAAAATTTTATGACATGATCAATGGAGTATCCGGCAACACGATGTCTGGAATACATATAAATACCTCCTGAAATATTATAAAATCATTATGATGAAAACAATTATAACAAAAATCCGATAAAAAGATAACAATATTCCGACCTTTTGATACAACAAAAGAGACAAGCTATGAAAAAAGAAATCGGATTTCGGAAAGTGTGAGGTCGTTATTTTACTATTAAAATACTGGAAAATCTGTATAATGAGAAACATCAGACAGAGAGATGTATACATCAAAAAAATTAAAAAGGAAAAGAATTGAGGTAAAAGGATGAATAAGAAAGTGATTGCAGCGGGAATGGCTATGGTACTGGCTTCTATGGGGCTGACTGCCTGTGGTGATTCCGGTTCAAAAGAGGCTAAAGATTCTTCTGATGAGACTTATACAGTTACAATGGCTTATATTGGAGATAAGGAGGAAGATACAGATCGCATCGAGAAGAAAATCAATGAGATTATGAAGAAAGATATCAATATGGAACTCGATATCGAACCGATCAGCTGGGGTGCCTATGCGGAAACAATGAAGCTGATTCTATCCGGTGGAGAAAAGATGGACATTGTACCAATCCTGGTGGAACAGGTTAATTCCATGGTGAATGCGAAGCAGGTTATTGACATGTCTGAATATATCGACAAATATGGCAATAATATTAAAGAACTGCTTGGTGATACTGCGAAAGCAGCAAATATCGGAAATTATGTATACGGTGTGACAACAGGACGCGAATGGTTCTGCCAGTCATCTGTTATTATGCGAAAAGATATTCTGGATGAGTGTGGAATTGATGTATCTTCTATCACAGATTATAAAGATTTGACTGACGTTTATGCAACTGTGAAAGAAAAATATCCAGATATGGTCATGATGGCAAGCAATAACAGTGCAACACCGGATACCAAATATGAAATGAATGATACACTTACTGATGGATTTGGTGTATTGATGGATCATGGTCAGGACACGACAGTTGTAGATTATTATGAGACAGATGAATATAAAGAGTTTGTAGAAACAATGTATGACTGGCAGCAAAAAGGTTATTTGTCCAAAGATGCTGCAACCACAACAGAGAGTGCGGAGAATCAGGTAAAAGCAGGTGCCGCTTTTTCTTACCTTGCACCAAACAAACCAGGATATGATACCCGTGCCGCTTTACTTTGCGGAACAGAGATGGAGATTGCTCCGATTTCCGAACCATGGGCTGGCACTGCACAAATTTCTTACCTGACTTATGGCATCAGTTCAAGTTCTGCTGATAAAGATAAAACAATGCAGTGTCTGGATTATTTATATGGAAATGCAGATATTCTGAACCTGTTGAACTGGGGGGAAGAAGGTGTTGATTACGAAGTTGTAGATGCTGAAAATAATATCATTAACTATCCGGATGGAAAAGATGACAGCAACACGTATCATCTGGCAGAAGGATGGCAGTTATTTGACCAGTTTAAAATGCATATCTGGGAGGGTGATTCACAGATATCTGGGATGAAACAAAGGCACTGAATGAGAGTGCAATCAAATCAAAAGCATTCGGATTTACCTATGATTCTACAAGTGTTGCAAACGAACTGGCTGCACTGAGTAATGTAAAAGCAAAATATGCAGCTGCTCTTGGTTCTGGTACAGTAGATCCTGAAGAAACACTTCCGAAATTTATTGAGGAACTGAAGAAAGCAGGAATTGAGAAAGTGATCATCACCAAACAGGAACAGCTGGACAAGTGGCTGGAAGAGAATAAATAACACAGACAGGGGATGCCGCTATGCATCCCCTGTTATATTCCAGATAATTGAAAGGAAAATTTATGAAAAAAGCAAAATTTAAAAGATGGGCACCGCTTTATCTGATGATGGCACCGGGGCTGATTTATCTTTTTATCAATAATTATATGCCGATGGCAGGACTTGTGGTTGCTTTCAAAAATTACAACGTGGTAGATGGAATCTTTGGCAGCCCATGGGCCGGTCTCAGCAATTTTACTTATCTGTTTAATGATGCGTGGACGATTACAAGAAATACGTTGCTTTATAATATTGTATTTATTATCATCAACCTGATTCTGGGAATTGCATTTGCCATCTTTATCTGTGATATTCGGAGCAAGGCATGCAAAACAATTTATCAAAGTGCAATTTTACTGCCGTTTCTTATGTCTATTGTAATTGTAAGTTATATCACTTTTGCCTTTTTCAGTGGGGACAATGGAATGCTGAATAAGACAATTCTTCCGTTTTTCGGGAAAGAAGCAATTAATTGGTATTCAGAATCCAAATATTGGCCTGTGATCCTGGTTATCGTAAATACATGGAAAGGTGTAGGATATGGATGCCTGATTTATATTTCCAGTATTTCCGGAATTGATCCTTCTTTTTATGAGGCTGCAGAACTGGATGGAGCTTCAAAGTGGAAACAGATCCGATACATTACACTTCCATCGATCATGCCGTCTGTAATCACTTTGACACTGTTAAACATTGGAAGAATTTTCTATTCTGATTTTGGATTATTCTATCAGGTTACACAAAATTCCGGTCAGCTTTATGATACCACCAATGTAATCGATACTTATGTATACAGGGCACTGCTTCAGTCCGGAAATATCGGAATGGCTTCAGCGGCAGGCTTTTATCAGTCCATTGTCGGATTTGCCTGTGTACTGCTGGCAAATGTGGTTGTGCGCAAATTAAGCCCTGAAAATGCAATGTTCTAGGAGGTAAAAAATGGTTAGAAGCAAAAGTGCAAAAAGATTTGAACGATTGGCACATACGGTCATGATACTGGTTACAATCTGTATTGTATTGCCGTTTATCTTGTTATTTATGTCATCTATTACCTCTGAAAGTGCTCTGGTTAGAGATGGATATTCCTTTTTTCCAAAAGAGTTCAGTATTCATGCCTATAAGTTTATCTGGGATAATGCTGCAAATGTATTCAGGGCATATGGAATTACAATACTGGTCACTGTAATAGGAACCAGTATTAATGTGGCAATGTCTGCATTGTTGGCGTATCCGCTTTCCCTGAAAAATCTTCCAGGAAAAAGAATCCTGAATTTCTACATATTTTTTACAATGTTATTTAATGGTGGACTGGTTCCTACATATCTCATGTATACAGGAATTTTCCATATCAATAACACACTGCTTGCATATATTGTGCCGGGACTTCTGATGAGTGCCATGAATGTTATGCTGATTCGTACATTCTTTGCAACCAGTATTCCGGATGCACTTTTTGAAGCAGCTCAGATTGACGGTGCAAGTCAATTCCAGATTTTTTCAAAATTGTATTGCCACTGGGTAAACCCATTCTTATTGCCATGGGTCTGCTTTCCGGATTAGGATACTGGAATGACTGGACAAATGGTCTGTACTATATTAGAGATACGAAGTTATATGGCATTCAGAACCTTCTGAATAAGATGATTTCAGATTTGACAGCACTGACACAGAATGCTTCTGGTGCGTCAACTGTTGCAATTGCAGATATTCCATCTGCATCTGTCAGAATGGCAATAGCGTTTGTTGCAATGCTACCGATTTTATGCCTGTATCCGTTTTTACAGAGATATTTTACCAAAGGTATCGCGCTTGGTGCCGTAAAAGGCTGAAGATGTTTTGAAGGAAAGGTGGATTATTTTCCTGTAAATATTTAGTGTTTTCAGCAAAGATTTTTTCTGATAAGATGGGGAATAGAAAGTATTGGGGAAAAACGGTCGGAACGATCATTGCATCGCTTGAGAGATGTTGTTCTCAGAAAGAAAGGATAAAACATGAACGATTATAAATTGGATTTAGAGAAATATGCAACACTGGCGAGACAGGCAGCCGCAGAGGGATGTGTACTTCTGGAGAATGAGAAGCAGGCACTTCCTTTGAGAGAGGGAGAGAGTGTGGCTGTTTTTGGCCGCATGGCATTTCATTATTATAAAAGCGGACTTGGTTCCGGCGGTCTGGTGAATACGAGATATGTAGTGGGAATTCTGGATGCGCTGAAGGAGTGTAAAGAGATTCAACTGGATGAGAAACTGCTGGGTATTTATGCAAACTGGATTAAAGAGAATCCTTATGATGAAGGTCAGGGATGGGGTCGTGTTCCATGGTCTCAGAAAGAGATGGAAGTTACAGAGGAAATGCTGGACTGCGCACGTAGCAACGATGTTTCGCTTATTATTATAGGAAGAACTGCAGGTGAAGATCAGGATAATAATACGAATCCGGGAAGCTATTGTCTGACGGAGACGGAGGAGGATTTGATCTGCCGGGTCTGTGAGGTGAGTAAGTGCACAGTTGTGGTGCTGAATGTTGGAAATATTATTGATATGAGTTGGGTGGAGAAATATCATCCTCAGGCTGTGCTGTATGCATGGCAGGGTGGTCAGGAAGGTGGCAATGGTGTGGCTGATGTGCTGACCGGTAAAGTGTGTGCATGTGGGAAGCTGACAGATACCATTGCTGAGAGGATTGAGTATTATCCGTCTACGGAGAATTTTGGTGATCCATATAAGAATTATTATAAGGAAGATATTTATGTGGGTTATCGTTATTTTGAGACATTTGCGAAGGATAAGGTGCTGTATCCGTTTGGATATGGTTTGTCCTATACGAATTTTGAGACAAAGGCGGAGATTTTTAAGAATACTGAGGATGAACTCACAGTGGCTGCGACGGTTACCAATATCGGTGATGTGAGGGGCAAAGAGGTTGTACAGGTTTATGTAAAAGCACCGCAGGGTAAACTTGGAAATCCGGCAAGAAAGCTGATCGGATTTGCAAAAACCCGGGAACTGGCACCGGGTGAAAAAGAAGAACTTGTTATCATCATTCCCAAATATGATATGGCCTCTTATGATGACAGTGGAGTGACAGGACACAAATCCTGTTATGTTCTGGAAGAGGGAACTTATGAAATTTTTGCAGGCAGTGATGTAAGAAGTGCGAAATCAGCAGGAATTTACAAAGAAGAATTACGTGTAATAGAACAGTTACAGGAGGCATATGCACCGATTGAGAAATTCCGGAGAATGAAAGCCGTTCTGAGAGCGGATGGAACTTATCAGGCAGTAACAGAAGAGGTTCCTGTCCGCACAGCAGATCCACATAAACGCAGAGAGGAAAGAATGCCGAAGACTCTGGAGTATACGGGAGATAAAGGCTATAAGCTGGCAGATGTACTGGATAAAAAAGTTTCTATGGATGAGTTTGTGGCACAGATCAGTGAGGCGGATCTGATTGCCATGTTCCGCGGTGAAGGAATGTGCAGTCCAAAGGTCACTGCTGGAACTGCAGCTGCATTTGGCGGTGTGACAGAGTCTTTGAAGGCTCTTGGAATCCCGGTGGGATGCTGCGCGGATGGGCCGTCAGGGATTCGTATGGATTGCGGTACGAAAGCGTTTTCTCTGCCAAATGGAACTTTGCTGGCTGTACTTTTAATACGGAGCTTGTGGGTGAGCTGTATGAAATGACAGGGAGGGAACTTCGACTAAATAAGATTGATTCCCTGCTGGGACCAGGTATGAATATTCACAGGAATCCACTGAATGGTCGAAATTTTGAATATATTTCTGAGGATCCGCTTCTCACAGGAAGAATTTGTGCGGCTCAGGTGAAGGCAATGGCTAAATCCGGAATTGGAAGTACGATTAAGCATTTCTGTGGAAATAATCAGGAAGTGGGACGAAGTACTTCTGATTCTGTTATGTCTGAGAGATGTCTGAGAGAAATCTATCTGAAGGGATTTGAGATTGCAGTAAAGGAGGGGGGTGCACGTTCTGTAATGACTACTTATGGAAGTGTAAATGGGCTCTGGACTGCAGGTAGCTATGATCTGTGTACAACCATTCTGAGAAAAGAGTGGGGATTTCAGGGTATTGTCATGACTGACTGGTGGGCGAAGTCCAATTATGAGGGTCATCAGGCAGAGGTAACTGCGAAAGCTCCTATGGTAGCTGCCCAGAATGATATTTATATGGTAGTGAGTGATGCGAAGTCCAATCCGGAGAATGACGATGTGGAGGAAATGCTTCATGCAGGAAAAATTACTGTGGGAGAATTGCAGAGGAATGCAGCCAATATCCTGGGATTTCTGTTAAAAAGTCCTTCTGTTTTATTGTTGACAGACAGAATATGTAAAGAAGAGCTGGAGGCTATGAATACAAAGGAAGAGGACGATGTGGATGCCGGAAGTCTGGTAAGTATTGAAAGTGATTCGGTGACACAGAAAATTGTAATTGACGGTGCATTATTACATCCTGCAAAGGGAAAGGCAGATGTGATTGCTGTGACTAACGAGTTCATGGGTGATTTCACAATGAAGTTTACTTTGAAATCTGATCTTGGTGAGCTGGCTCAGCTTCCGGTTTCTGTATTTTTGGATAATATTCATAAGATGACTGTTTCAGTACAGGGAACCAATGGAAAATGGGTAGAAGAAAGCCGCATCCTGAATATGGGATTTGGTCATAATCACTATATCAAATTTTATTATGGTGCGGATAATCTTGAAATTAAAGAAATTGTGCTGACTCCGAATAGGTAAGACCAATTTTAGAAACGCTTGCAAAACTATATCCTTTATGGCATAATTATGAAAATACTCAGAACCTGCGAAAGATGAGTGATAATTGCTTTATAAAAGTGGTTATCTGTGGACTTTTTTAATGCGGAGCGGGCTGTTCAGAGGAAAAGTGTTACTGATGATTAGAACAGTGTTAAGAGTGATGAGGAAAAGATAATATGTCAGGTTTTACAAAGGAAATTATTGCAAAGACTTTTACAGAATTGCTGGATGAAAAGCCCATGTCTAAGATTACGGTGAAGGATATCGTGGAACGATGTGGTGTAAACAGAAATACTTTTTATTATCATTTTAAGGATATTCCGGATGTAGTGGAGTTTATTTTGAAAAAGAAGTGGGATGAGATTCTGGAACACCCACAGGACAGAGCCTCTATTCTGGAATGTATGGAAGAATGGCAGATCTGGTGAGAAATAACAGAAAGGTTATGTTTAAATGTTTACAGATCAGTGAAAAAAGATACGTTCCTTTTTTATATGAATGAGATTTCCAACTATATTATTATGGAATATTTTCGGAAAAATGCAGATCAGTTTGATCTTGATGAGGGAGAAATCCGGATTCTGATTCAATATTATAAGTGTCTGTTTATGGGATTTCTGATGGAGTGGCTGGATAATAATCTGAAATCTGATTTTGGAGAAGAAATGCGTCAGGCTTCCCGGCTTTTTGAAAAGCACCCGGAGCTACATGCGGTATTGAACAGATCAGAATAGAGTGAAAATACCTGTTGTTCCTGATATTTATTATAGCAATTCTCTTAAATGTATTATCTGAGAGAAGCGTTATAGGTAATTCCTTCAATTTTCATATTATACAAAATTAAGCTTATGTCTGTTTTTTGGACATAGGCTTTTTTTGTCTATTTATTGTTAAAAAAATCACAGCTATAATAGCAGCCATAAAGAGATGAAAACAAGAGCCTGACAGTCACAGGTTCGGGTATATTTCAGAAGGGAGGAGCAATAGGATGGATGCACTGAAGCAGTTAAAATTAGCCAAGAATGGTTATATTATTATGTCTGTATTATTTATGGTTCTGGGTGCCTGTCTGATTATCTGGCCGGATTGTTCGATGGCAGTTTTCTGTACAGCAGTAGGGATTATGCTTATTGTATACGGATTGATAAAGATTCTGGGATATTTTTCCAGAGATATCTATTGTCTGGCATTTCAGTTTGATCTTGCCTTTGGAGTGCTGCTGGCAGCAGTAGGAATTATTATTATAGTACGCAGGAACGTAGTGGTGAATCTGATCTTTGGAATCTTTGGACTTCTGATCCTTGCGGATGCATTATTTAAAATTCAGATGTCGATAGATGCAAAGAAATTCGGGCTGAATCTCTGGTGGAGGATTCTCCTGGTAGCGATTCTGACCGGTGTTCTGGGATTTTTACTTTTGATAAGGCCGTTTGAGGCAGCAGAGATCATGATGATCCTGGTTGGTGTTTCGGTTCTGTTTGAGGGAATTCTGAATCTTTGTGTGGCGATTTACACTGTAAAAATTATTAAAAACCAGAAACAGGATATCATAGATATGGATGAATATTGATAAAATAATAAAAATATACCTGATACACAGGTGTTTATATATATATATCACATCACAACAAGGAGGAGCAATCACATGAAATTAATGGACAAAGCAAAACAGGCTGCACTTGCAGCAGCAGTTAAGACAGGTCTGGGTTATCTGGAGAAGGACCCGGAAGTAAATATACCGAAACTGATGGAACTTGTAGATAAATTTGTACCGGATGGTTGGTATGAGTCACAGAGAAATGCAATCCGTAATGCAATCCAGAATAAGGACAGCAACTGGTATAAACTGATCCTGAGGATTTATGAGCTGGATCCAGGAGTACGTGAAGCATTCTTTACAAACTTTATTATCAATGCCAGCTTAAAGGGAAGTGCACTTCAGGAAGAAACAGCAGAAGAGAACAACTGTAATGTTCCATGGGCAATCCTTCTTGATCCTACAAGTGCCTGTAATCTGCACTGTACAGGATGCTGGGCAGCAGAGTATGGTCACAAATTGAATCTTGATTTTGACACCATCTGTTCTATTGTAGAGCAGGGCAGAAAAATGGGAACTTATATGTAC
>ENA-OUNI01001172-OUNI01001172.1-human-gut-metagenome-genome-assembly--contig:-NODE-1172-length-10694-cov-3.970474_pt1 | contig 10694 bp, 9 predicted proteins | sample MGYA00242499_ERZ504580 | MGnify/ENA primary metagenome ERZ504580 (study PRJEB26092, sample SAMD00036315) | human gut metagenome | host: Homo sapiens | study: EMG produced TPA metagenomics assembly of... | reverse complement strand
ATCATAGCCAAAAAGGTTTCCCATTGACTTTTATACTGCAAATAAGAAATAGCTAAATTTTCTCCTACTTTCAAACGATCTTTAATCAAACTATATTCCGTGTTAGCACGTACAGAATATTGTTTGAAAAAAGAATGAATTTGTGTACCTTGGTTGTTAGTATACCCTAATGAAAACAAACTTTTAGCTTTATCCGAACCATTAGAAATAGTCAACTGATGATTTGTAGAAACTGCTGTACGGAAAATCTCATCCATCCAATTTGTATCAGTTGCTTTTACCAATTGATTATTATCCAAATATTCTTTCATTTTCATATTATCCAATACCAGCATTCCATTATCACCTCTATGATACTCATACTCAAAGCCATTGGGTAATAATAGGCCTGAACCATAAGCCCACTCATCATAAGCAGCAGCGCGGAAGGCAGCAGTACCCCATTCTGTGGCGTTCATCATTTCCGGTCTATTTATTATAGAACTTACAGAAACACTACCATTATAGTCAATGGTAGTCTTACCAGCTTTACCTTTTTTAGTTTGGACTAAAATCACACCACCAGAAGCACGTGCACCATAAATTGAGGCAGAAGCAGCATCTTTCAATACCTGAATAGATTCAATATCTCCTGAATTTATGTCACGTAGATTCAGACCTTCAGCTGGCATACCATCCAATACAATTAATGGAGTAACAGCTCCAGACAAAGAAGAAAGACCACGAATTTGAATGCCTATATCTTCTGCAGGATTACCGCCATTGTTGCTAATTTTCACACCGGCCATCTTACCCTGCATAGCTTTCATAACGTTAGCGGAAGTCTTCTTGATGTCTTTTGAATCCGCCAATGCAACCGATCCGGTTAAGTCAGCTTTTTTCTGAGTCATATAACCAGTGTATACAACGACTTCAGACAACATCGTAGCATCACTTTTCATAATAACATCCAAAGATTTCAAGCCTTTAACAGAATATTCTTCTGTTTTTTGACCAATATAAGAAAAGACTAACACAGCATTATCAGAAGGTATTCTTATCGAATATTTTCCCTCCACATCAGTAGTTGTACCTATAGTAGTTCCTTTAACGACAACATTTACCCCAATAAGAGGTTCATTAGTCCCTTCTTCCAGAACTGTTCCTTGTATTACTCTCGCTTGTTGAATCTCATTAGAAGTATCTACGCCATGCTCAGATACTTGAATAGATCCATTTGTCCCCGATGCAGCGGTTGCAAGGGGCAAATTATCCCCTGCATACACTGCAAATGATAGCATTGATGCCAATGCTATGAAACCATTCCTTTTAAAAGAAATCCTCATAATACTTTGATTTAATAGTTAATAAAAAAACAACGTAATTTTAAATATCGGGTATACCCAATTTTACCATCTTGGAATTTCCAAATCGTCCTTGCTCGGCAAAGCCGGGAATTTGGCATGCGGCTCGGCCTGGTACCAGAAAGTGGTCGACGAGATATCCGACTTCTGGTTGTTGTAGCGTCCGTCATGACGCCATCCCAAATCCTGTATCGTGACCTTCAGGTCCTTGTCGAAGCGTACCGGGTCAAGGATATGCCAGCGGTACAGCCCGAAAGCGGTCACCGCACGGTACAGCCCGTCGGGACGGATTACCTGGTGCATGCCGGCATAGGGGGTGGTGAACTCCTGGTACTGGCGCGTCTTCTGGTTCTCGAAATTGTACGAGCCGCAGAAGTAGTCCTCAGTCCCGGTCCCGCAGATAGTCGGGTATTCCTTGTCACCGTCCATGTAGAACTTGATTTCCCCTTCACCCCACCAGCAGTTGTCGTTTACACGCCATGCCAGGTAGGTACCCACGTACTGTCCCTTGCCCTTCACACCGTCAATCAGCGTGTGCAGCGACCCCTGGGTCGGGTTGGAGCGGCGGAACTGCGCGTGGAAGTAGGCCTCGTCCTCAGGAACTTCTGTCAAGGTGTAGTTGATTTGGTAGTACAGGCGCATCTCCTCGGCGGTGTTGATGTTCTCCAGCGTGATACGGGCTTTCTTGCGGAAAGGCATCTTCCAGTAGCAGTTGAAGGCGCTGCCCGGATTCACGCAAACGGCCAGTGAGGAGAGCTGTGCATATTCATTGTATGCGCTGCAGAAGAAGTCACCCACCGGACATTCGACGGAAGGCTCCTTCTCATCGTCCCAGTACATTCTCAGGATGGAGAAGCGCCAGTTCCCGGTCGGTGTCATCCAGATCTGCTGGATGGCTCCCGGACCCTCGATTTCCGCAATCGTGATTGTCTCTCCCGGTTTCACGATGATGAAGGGGTTTACCTTCCAACCCTTGCCCAGGTCCTTGGCCGCATGGTGGGCGTTGGCCACATTCCGCTGGTCCTTGTCCCTGACCGGATCGGCCATGCCGCCCTTGCCCTTCTCGCCTGTAAGTTCTCAGGCTGATGGAACGTGTCTTGGCATCGGACAGTCTTGACAGGTTACCCATGTTCATGTCCAGACCGTTGAACGGATAGTTGCTTTGGGCGTAAACACCCACGGTGACCATGCATAAGGCCGCCAAAATTAATGATTTGATTCTCATGTTTTAAATAGATTAATGGTTTGTATACTTAGTTAATGGTTTCAGCAAGTTTTGCCAGTTCAAGATATTTCTTGTATAGTTTTTCGTAGATGAGGGCTCTTTTCTCATCCGGCCGGTATTCAGCTCGATGTCCGACTCCATGTGCCTTGTCGCCTCGTTGATATCCTTGTACACCCCTGCGGCAACTGCCGCGAACATTGCCGCTCCCAAGGCACAGGTCTGTTCCGAGCGTACCACACGGATGGGCATGTCCAGCACGTCCGCCAGCGTCTGCATCACGAAGGGCGCCTTCTTGCTGATACCTCCGATGGCATTGACCGAATCAATGCGCAGCCCCTGGCCCTTCATATGCTCCACAATACGGCGGGAACCGAAGGCGGTGGCTTCCACCAGCGCACGGAATATTTCCGGGGCGCTGGTACCCAGCGTGAGTCCCGCAACGGCACCCTTCACGTTCTGGTCCGCATCGGGGGTACGGCGGCCGTTCATCCAGTCCAGGGCGACAACACCGTCCTCGGAGGGTTCCATGTCCTGGGCCTCACGGGTGAGTTCCACCAGCATGCCGTCCAGAACTTTCTGCCTGGCCTCCCCTCCGGGGATATCTTTCAGTGTCCATGCCAGCATCTTCCTGAACCAGGCGTAGATGTCTCCGAAAGCGACTGTCCGGCTTCGAAACCGATGAATCCCGGAAGCACCGAACCGTCCACCTGGCCGCAGATTCCCTTGATACAGCGTCCGCCTACCTCGTCTTTGCCGGCAACCATGATGTCGCAGGTGGATGTTCCCATGATACGTGTCAGTATCCCCGGGGCGACGGATGCGCCTACGGCTCCCATATGGGCGTCCAGCGCCCCCACGGCCACGGCGATTCCTTGGGGAAGTCCAAGCCTGTCTGCCCACTCGGGTGTCAGTTCCCCTGCCTTGGTGTCGCTGGTGTGGGTTTCTGTGAACAGATGGGGGAGCATTTCCTTCAAGGCCGGATTAAGTTCTTCGAGAACTTCGCCGGAAGGAAGACCCCAACTGGCATGCCACATTGCTTTATGTCCAGCAGCACAACGGCTACGAAAGATCTGTTCCGGAATAGTGTTACCAGTTACTAATCCGGTCATCCAATCACAATGTTCTACCCAAGCATAAGCAGCATCCTTTATAGCGACGTTTGTGTTGATAATATGTAAAACCTTTGACCATACCCATTCTGATGAATAAGTACCACCTTCATAAAGTAAATAATCAAGGTTACGTTTATTGATCAGTGCATTGATTTGCTCAGCTTCTCGAACAGCTGTATGATCTTTCCAAAGAATAAACATAGCATCCGGTTCTTCTGCAAACTCGGGACATAAAGCTAATGGCATTCCTGCCTTATCGGTTAAAGCAGGAGTACTACCAGTTGTGTCAAAACATAATCCACAAATAGAAGCAATCTCTTCTTCCTTCAAATCTGATAAGGCTATATGTACAGCCTCTATCATGATTCAATATAATCCAATGGATGTTGGCGATAACGATTGTTGTGTGCATCGCAGTAAAGCCCCGCTTCCAACGGGGGTAAAAACTTACCCCCGTAGCCATTTCACGGCCAGTATATGTATCCACTACCAGTGCACGACAAGAATCCGTACCAAAATCAAGACCAATAACGTATTTCTTGTTTGATTCCATACTCTAAAGCATTATTTGGTTGTTAACTCTTGTTTTCTTGCAATGAAAAGCCCATAATAGGCAATCACTGCAAAAGCAACGGCCGGTACAACATATGCAGCCATAATACTACCCGTCTGGTCGGAGACAATACCCTGAATTTGGGTCAGAACGGCAGCACCGGCAATAGCCATTACCATGAATGAACCTCCAATCTTAGTGTCATCCCCCAAACCTGTAAGACCAAAACCATAAATGGTCGGGAACATCAATGACATACAACCAGAAATGCCCATCAGGCAATAGACGCCGAAACTGCCCTTGCCGAACATGGCACCCAAACAACACATTACAGCAAGAAGCGCAAGTCCTATCAAGAGTTTATAAGCTTTCACATATTTCATCATGGCAGTACATACGAATCTCATTACTACAAAGAGAATAAGTGACATGATATAGTAAGTAGCTGCAGCCTGTTCTGCTGTACGTGGCAGCAAATCATTCAATCCAAGCCATTCACAACAATTATAGAATGCGGCAGCTACCGGTTCCACTCCCCGTAATGCATTTACAACAGCATCTGCAGAAGCAGAATCTCCTAAAGAAGCCAATACACCGTCAAAATTCAGCTGTACCATAGCATAACGGATCACGAATGACCATACGGCTATCTGTGCACCAATATTGAAAAATTGTGCTATTACACCCCATACATAATTCTTATTCTTTATAAGACGACGAAGAGTGGCACCAAACTCTATTTTTTCACCTTTTTCACTAAGATTAGGCATTTTGGTAAGCCGAATAGCAAGTAAGAGCACCAACATCACCAGACCAAGTACCACATAAGCAGTAGTAACAGCATTCAATTCCTGCCCCTGGATGGCGGCCAGCTCCTCAGCCGGAAGTTGGGCACGCTCTGTCGCTGTCATTCCATTCAGTTGTGAGAGGATGAAAATCTGACTGATCACCACTCCCGTAATCGCTCCGAACGGATTGAAGGCCTGAGACAGATTCAAACGGCGTGTCGCGGTACTTTCAGGACCGATTGCCAATACATAAGAATTAGTAGACGTCTCCAGAACTGAAAGTCCGGCAAAGAGAACAAAGATTGCCAGCAGATACATAAAGAAGCTGAAATCAACATTCACTCCCGAGCTAAGCATGGCAGGATAGAACAGTAAAGCCCCAAATGCATATAGACCAAGCCCCAGCATCACGCCTGATTTATAAGTGTATTTCTTGATAAACAAGGCACCGGGAACAGCACAACATCCATATCCCAACAAATAGCACACTACCTGTATCCAAGCTGTTTTTGAATCACTCATACTCATGATGCGCTTGAAAGCTGCAAGCATAGTATCTGTCAGATTATTCGGCACAGCCAGGCAAAGAAAAGAGTAGTGAGCAGAATGAATGGGAAGAGGATTCCTTTCGGTATTATTTTATTTGATTCCATACGAATTCTCCATTATATAGTTACCCTATTGAAACTTTGTTTTTATTACATTCAAATCTGCTCCAAATAAATCTTGCACGATAGGAACCAATTGTTCATCCTTACCTTGTATATGAATCACCTTTTGCGTATGGACCAATGAGGCACCGGGAGCCAGCTCCGCACCAGGAGAAGACGTTTCAATTTCATAGAAAGGTCCCATTATAGAACCGTCTTCTACCGGACCGTCATTATAAGAGTTGATTACATCGCCGGCAAACGGATCTTCCTGAGGTCCCCATTGGCCATTTACGTAGACTGAAGGAGTTTCGGGAAGACTACACCACAGGATTGTGAGTACGCCTTTCGATGAATCATAACTTCCGCAAATATCCGTTGCCCGTGAAGCCGGCAATCCCAGCTTGGAACGATAGAGCCCGTCAATCTTGAAATAGATAATACCATTTTCCTTTATCAGCCTATCCGCCGGTATCTTACCGAAATATTCATCATTCACAATTGTTCCTTCCGCATCTTGCTTATAAGGAATGAATACAGTAGTGGTCGGTGTAGGATTAAAACAGCCGAGCATCCACACAGATACAAGACCACCCTCTTTTGTCCATGCCTTGTCACCTGTATTGGTAATCTTATTCTCACTCTTGTAAGCTACAATTTTCATATCATTTGTAAGCTGGATATTAAAATCGGCAGCCACTTCACCAGCATCCATCAACGATACAGTACGGTCAATATTCATATCAAAAGTAGTACCGGAAGCATTTGTCAAACGAGTATCTTTCACAAAACGGATACTACTGTTGTCTTGCGACTTTATGTCAAAAGCTTCAGTATCAAGTACCGGAGGAACTATCCAATTATCATAAACCTGCTCTTGTCCTTCCTTAAAATAAAGTGAGAACGGACCACCTTCCGGACCAAGCCAGAAGCGTTCCTCACCTCCTACCGGATTAAATTGAGAACTGACTTTGCCTTCATTTATGAAACGATAATTAATCCAGCCGTAACTATCACCTTCATCGCCGGAAGCAGAAGTAGTCATTACACGGCCTTGCCATGCAGGAATAACCATCACTTTAGAATTCCCATCAGCAGATACCAATTCAGTATATTCAATGCCGTGGTCCTTTAAGAACTGGGCATCATAAGCATAACTTCCCATCTTGATTTCTTTTTGTCCGCCGCATGATACAAGTATTGCAGTTGCACCTACCAGCAGAGTGTTTTTCAGTTTGGTTGATTTCAACATAACGCCTGTTTCCTTTATTTATAGAGAGGTCCATAATTCTTGCAAGCTCTATAGTCACTGCCTTCCATATCCTCGCCAAAAGCGGTCCATGCACTGGGACGAAATATTTTCCTCAGAAACATTGTGCATGCATACCGGGATACGAAGCATGGAAGCCAGAGTAATCAAGTCAGCACCGATATGACCATAACTGATAGCGCCATGATTAGCCCCCCAGTTATTCATAACAGTATATACATCACGGAAATACCCCTTACCTGTCAGACGTGGAGCGAAGAAAGTGGAAGGCCATGTACGGTCAGTACGTTCATTGATAGCCTTGAAAACATCCTTATCCAAATTTACTGTCCAGCCTTCGGCAATCTGCAATACCGGACCTTGACCTTTTACGAGATTCAAACGGCACATTGTTACCGGCATTTCACCACGAGTCAGGAACTGGGAAGAATAACCACCGCCACGCATATATTCGCGACTGGCCGGATGCCACTTGGTTACAGAAAGACAAGCTTCTACTTCCTCTTCCGTAATTTCCCAGAAAGGCTTCATTACCGGTTTATTGTCACGTGTCTGACAGCCTGTTCCATCAAGCGTACAAGAGCCGGAGTTGATCAGGTGAATGAAACCGTTTGCCGCCTTACCTTCCAATTTCTTACCCGTTACCCGTTCTATGGCATTCGGACTCCAATAAGTACGCACATCCGCAAATATCTGTGCAGTATTGGTCAATAGATGATTGAAGAGCATTGAAGTACAATTCAACGTATCATTTTCCGTAGCGAAAGTAAATGCTTCACGGATACCGTTCCAATCGAAAGAAGTATTCAGTATAGCTTCTGAAAAATCACCGTCAGGCTTATAATCCGTCCACTGGCGCTGTCCCTGGAAACCCGCAGCAATCGCATTGTGTCCCATTGACTCTTCCTTGAACCCCATTTCAGCCAATTTGGGATTGCCAATCATCATATCACGGAAAATAAGAGTCATTTTTACCACGTATTCCCAACGGGCATCTTTCTCTTCACGGGAATATACCAGATGTTCCGGATTAAAGTCTGTCCCTTCATTACTCTTGCAATACTTTTCTGTCCATGCCATGGCACGTGCGAACTCTTCATGGTCATAAATGCCCAACTGGACACGACGTTCTATCTCACTGGCATCCACATACTCATTACGCATGCCCAAATACTCTTGGAAGAAATCAGGATTGGGAATAGAGCCTGCAATGCCCATGGATACACTGCCGATTGAAAGATAGGATTTCCCCTTCATTGTAGCCACAGCTATACCTGCACGGGCAAAACGCAACAATTTTTCCTGTACATCTTCCGGTATCTCCATATTGGTCACCTCCTGTACATCACGTCCGTAAATGCCAAAAGTAGGCAATCCCTTCTGTGTATGGCTTGCCAATGCTGAAGCCAGGTAAACCGCACCCGGACGTTCTGTACCATTAAAGCCCCAGATGGCTTTTGGCATTTCTCCGTCCATATCAATAGTTTCGAATCCATAACACCAGCAAGGAGTTACAGAAAGTACAACACCGACTCCACTATTACGGAATTTTTCAGCTGCCATGCAGCTTCAGCCACTCCACCAATAGTTGTATCTGCAATGACGCACTCTACGGAAGTGCCGTCACTATGACGTAAGACAGAAGAATAAAGCTCGGCACTTTATGGGCCATGGCCATAGTCATATCCTCCAATGACTCACGGATACCTCCACGACGACCGTCAATAATAGGTCTGATACCAATTTTCGGCTTTCCACCGATTAATCTTGAATTTCTCATGGTTCAACTGATTTTATTGAGATTAATATAAAAATTAACTAAATCGATTAAGCTATCATGTAAAAAAAACAGCTCTCCTAAGGAGCCATTTCAATAAATTCTCCCTCGGCAAGCACAGACTGCACTGTATTACCGTTAATAATGATATCTATCAGTATTTCAAGTGCTTTCTGTACCAAAACATCTATAGGCTGCTGAATATAGGATATAGGGGCATCAAAAAAGTCAAATACCGGATTACCGTCAAAACCCACTAAACCTATTTTACCAATAATTCCCTCTCCCATGTCCTTTATTGTATATAAACAAGCCAATGAAATCATGTTGGTGGCAAAAAGAAAAGCGTCTACACCGCCATCAATCATTTTAGGCAACAAACGGTCTGCGGACTTTCTGGGAGCATCCTGCCTCAAAAAGACCACGTTAGCCAAGTTTCTCTTACCGGCTTCATCCATAGCCTTTTTATAACCACGGATACGCTCTTTCATATGGATAAGGTTGACATCATAAGCCACCATACAAGGAGCGTTATAGCCTGCATTCAAAAGATGTTTGGTTGATATATAGGAAGCATTGAAGTTATTCAACGCCACATAGCTGACATTGATTTCCGGAAAATAGCGGTCGAACAAAACAATAGGGATATTATTGTTCACAAGTGAAGCGATGGATTTCTCAGAATTGTCACAAGGAACAATGATGATCCATCTACCCCTTTATTAATAAGGTTACTAACGACACGAGTCATCTTATCCTTATCCTCATCTGAACTTCCAAAAAGTACGGTATATCCCCGTTTGGTTGCCTCATCTTCCAATACACGCGCTAATTGAGAAAAAATGGGTTGGAAATATCAGAAACCACTAATCCTATTGTTTTTGTTTTGCCACTACGAAGACTTTTGGCCGCAAGATTAGGCTGGTAGTTCATTTCATTGGCAATTTTCAATATGCGTTGGGCAGTTTCTTCTCCCACGCGATACTCTTTCTTTTTCCCATTCAAAACGAACGAAACCAATGCTGTTGAAACGCCTGCAGCTTCAGCAATATCCTTCAGCGATATTTTTTTAGTGACGACATATATTTGTGTAACGTTTTTGCTATATAATAGTATTATACTTTTAGGTTACCTCTTGAATCAGTAGCACTTATCGTATTCTCACGATGCAAATATAAACATAAAAAATTAAATCTGCAAATTATTTTGCTAATTCGTTATAACATTTTTATATTTGCAGTACCAAATCATGCTAAAAACGATATGAACTACCATAAACGACACATAAAAATTAATTTTAAACTTTTAAAAATCATTGAAAACCAAGATTCTAATTTAATCACTTTTTATTCTTTTGCATGATACGACTCATAAAAGTTCACTCCTTATGTTTATTTTTATTATAAACGAACATAATGAACTTGAGGTGAAGTTTATGAAAAAAATCATTATTTTTCTTTTAATTATGATGAATTTAACAAGCGTCTGTGCAGTAAATGAAACACCAAGATATAAGATCATTAGTTCTTCTTATCAACAAGAAGATATTGATGAAATGTACAAAGTAAAGATCTAACTTCTTTTAAATTATAAAAAATGGGTCAAAGGTGTTGATGATGTTTATCAAGTTTTAGCAGATCATCAAGATGATTTTAATGCAAAATATTATAATGGTCTTTATACGATTGTATTAGGTGAAGGTAAAGGTAAATCTTTAGAAGGAAAGTTACAAGTTTCTTATTGTACATCAAGTAAAGAAATTAAAAAGAAATCTTGGTTGATTAAGATGTTTTCTTAATGGTGTGTACTAATAATTATTCAGTTTGTACATACTATTATAAGGAAAGAGGTGAAGTCATTGTTGAGAGAATTTGATGAACAAGCACAAAAAGCGATTGTGGTAGCTGAAAGTTTATCTTTTGATTTTGGTCATCAAAATGTTGGAAGTTGAACATTTATTGCTTTCATTATTAAAG
>ENA-OUNI01001171-OUNI01001171.1-human-gut-metagenome-genome-assembly--contig:-NODE-1171-length-10696-cov-1.955814_pt1 | contig 10696 bp, 15 predicted proteins | sample MGYA00242499_ERZ504580 | MGnify/ENA primary metagenome ERZ504580 (study PRJEB26092, sample SAMD00036315) | human gut metagenome | host: Homo sapiens | study: EMG produced TPA metagenomics assembly of... | reverse complement strand
TGCTCCCACTTGTCGCCGGAGAGGGTGAGATAGCTCGGCTCGTAAAACAGCCCTGTTCCTCCTGCATGGCATGATTGCCGAAGGGAACAGGATCAATGGCGTCCAGCAGCTCCGGGGGCAGAAGGACGTCCAAATGCTGCGCCAGATAGCGCCAGCCCACATCCTCCACCTTGCTGATGTTGGGCTCCAGAATGAAATACTCGGTATTCGCGGGAAACTCCCGGAACTGCTCCAGGGTGGTCAGACGATAGGGCGACTCTTGGACGGCGGCCAGAAGGTCACGGTCCTCCGGGGAAAGTCCGGCAAGTGCCTGGGCCACCGCCTCCAGTTCGTTTGCGTCACCGCCTGCGGGATGTAGCGGTTTCAAATTCTCCATGAATTGGGTTCGGTTTTGCTCAAAGACATCATCCTTTCTGAAAATAGGTAAAAGAAAAGCAGGAAACCCGGAAAGGTTTCCTGCTTGGTGCCGCCACCGGCGGCTGCTATTTTGTTGTGGTATGTAGTCTATCCCTTCAGGTTCTCCAGCGCAGCGGGATTATTGGAAAGAATTGCACCCACCGTCTGGCAACTTTCAATCAGACAGTCGCCGCAGGTCGTCACGCCTTTTTGCAACGCGCATTGACGAATACCGCAAAGGCTTTCACAATCACACCGTTTTTGCCCCGATCCATGCGGCAGCCTTGACAGTTGATATGCTCCGGCAGAATGGAGCATGATTTAATTCAGACCATAGCTTTGCCGTTTTCTCGCGCAATGCCTGATCGTCGTTGATCGTTGCAAGATAAGCGTCGCACTTCTCACAGTCCAGTCCACAGTATGCGATCATATCCCTCACGGCTATTTACCTCCTGAAAGATTTTAGCCTTATTATACAGCAATCCGTTACTCTTGGATAGAGCCGTGAAGGAAGAACGACACGATACTTATTTCTCAATGCGGTAATTCACATATTTCCCGCCGGTATCGGCCAGAACGATTGTCCCGTCATAGGTTTTCCCGGTACGAAGGGAGCGCAGCCTTTTGACCTTTGCCTTTCCATCTTTGAGCAAAGCGGCGGCAATTTTGGTAGTAAAGACCTTTCCGCGCTGCTCAAAAAACGGTCATTCTTCCACATGACAAACTGGCAGGCCCGGTCCGAACAGGCGAAATTCTTCTTGCTTCATAGACCGGCTTGCCGCAGCGGGGGCAGAGGCCCACCGTCTCTTTCTCCGGTTGGAACAGCTTTTGCCCATCCTCGGAAATGTGGGAGTATTTCCGCACCAGCTCCGCCGCCATTGCCTCGATCCCGTCCATGAAGTCCTCCGGCGACGCCTGGCCCTTTGCCACCTCGTTCAACCGCTGCTCCCAATCCGCTGTGAGCTTGGGAGAGGTCAGCAGCTCCGGCAGCACCGTGACCAGGTTGACGCCTGCCTTTGTGGGGATCAGTTCTTGCCCTTGCGCTCCACAAATCCGCCGGACACCAGCTTTTCAATGATGGCCGCCCTGGTCGCCGGGGTGCCCAAGCCGCGCCGTTCTGCGTCCTCCGGGATGTCCTCCTTACCCGCGTTCTCCATGGCCGACAGAAGGGTGTCCTCCGTATAGGGCTTGGGGGGCGAAGTGAAGTGCTCGGTGACGGAGGCGGCGACCGACTCAAAGACCTGCCCCTCGGTCAAGGCCGGAAGGACGCCCTCGGCATCTTCATCCTCCGGCTTCTCCTTCATGGAGGAACGAAACACCTCCTGGATGGCCCGCCAGCCCTGGGAAAGCACCTGCTTTCCTTTTGCCGTGAAGGTATGTCCGCCGCAGTCAACGGTGGCCGTGACCACCTCATACACGAAAGGCTCCGCCGCCGCACACAGCAGCTTGCAGCAGACCAGCAGAAGGATATTGCGCTCGCCCACAGGCAGCGCAGGCACATCCGCCTTTCCCAGCTCCAGAGTAGGGATCAGGGCGTGGTGGTCAGATACCTCCTTGTCGTTCACCAGCCCCAGAACATCGGGGAAAAACTCCGGGCAGGCGTCGAAGGGCGGCACCCGTGCCGCCAGATGCAGGACCACGGAGCGGTCTCCGCCATGTCGCCCGTCAGATGCCGGCTGTCCGTGCGGGGATAGGTCAGCAGCTTCTTTTCATAGAGCGATTGGGCGTAGTCCAGGGTTTGCTTGGCCGTGTAGCCGAATACCGGTTTGCCTCCCGCTGCAAGGTGGTCAGGTCGTACAGTTTGGGCGGCTTCTCCGTCTTTTTCTCCCGCACCACGGAGACACACACGGCTTGCTGCCCGTCACAGGCGTCACGGATGGCCTGGGCATCTCCATAGCCGGGATTTTTTCAGAAACCGCCTCAGCTCCCTCCAGCGCCAGCCGCACATGATGGTATTTCTCCTTGCGGAACAGGACGATCTTGCTGTCCCGGTCGGCCAGCATCGCCAGGGTGGGCGTCTGCACCCGCCCCACATTCAGGGTGCGGTGGTAGAGGACGGAGAACAGCCGTGTGGCGTTGATCCCGATGAGCCAGTCCGCTTTCTGGCGGCAGAGGGCAGACTGATACAGCGGATCATACTCCGCGCCGGGGCGCAGGTCGGCAAAGCCCTCCCGGATGGCCGTGTCCTCCATTGAGGAGATCCATAGCCGGGAGAAGGGCTTGGTGCAGCCCGCCATCTCATAGACCAGACGGAAAATGAGCTCCCCCTCCCGCCCGGCGTCGCAGGCGTTGACCAGTTCGGTGACATCGGGGCGTTCCATGAGGCGTTTCAAGTTCTGGAAGGCGTCCTCCTTGCCCTTCACCAGCACATAGCGGAAGGGCTCCGGCAGAATGGGCAGGTCATCATACCGCCATTTCTTGTAGCCGGGGTCATATCCCGCCGCGTCCATCGGGGACACCAGATGGCCCACACACCAGGAAACGATGAACCCATTCCCCTCAAAACAGCCGCCGGCCCTGGATGTGACACCCAGGGCCGACGCGATGGATTTTGCAACACTCGGTTTCTCGCAGATCACCAGCTTCATTTCGTTTCCTCCGTTTCTTCTTCCTGTTCCGGTTCGTCCTCGTTGATGTAGTCCTCCTCGTCCTCAAAATCATAGTCGTCCGGGTCCGCGCTGGCTTTGGCCGCCTGCTTGGGCTTGATGAACTTGATGTAGGCGAAGGCTCCGCCGCCGCCCAGCACCAACAGCACCAGGACCAGCGCCAGGGCGCCGCCACCGCCGGACTCCTCCTCCGGCTCCGGTTCGGGTTCAGCCTCCGGCTCCACGCCGGCGCACTCGCTCATGTTGACAGAGCAGACCGGGCAGGAAGTGTTCACCGCCCCGGCCTGGCACTTCTCGGCACAGGTGCAGACCGCGGGTTCCTCCTCCTGGGTCTCCCCATCCTCGATTAAGCCATAAGGTCAGCTTCATCCACCTGGTTGAGGAAGTGAACGGTCTGCGCCCCTTCATCATCCGGTCGATGATGAGATAAAAAACATTCCCGCTTTTTGTCTCCACCGTGATGAACTGTTTGCCGGAGGCGATCCCGCCGATGTCATCCACAAGGGAGAGGTTCCCGTCCGGGGTCAGGGCGGCCCCTCCGCCCCCGGAGAGATCGGAGGAGAACAGCTCCAGCAGGGCGGAGAGATCCGTCCCGTCCAGGGAGAGGGAGAAGCTGCCCGTGTCCGTAATGGTCAGGTAATCGGAATGGACATAGCCCTCCCGCTCCGGCAGAAGCACCTTGACCCATTCGCCCTCGGTGCCGATGACTTCCACCTGCGCCCCGTTGGGAAGCTGGGTAAAGGCGTCATTTTCCAGCCCCGCGCCGGTGCGGACATTCAGGTTTCCCCCGCAGGTGGTCACAGTCCCGATCTGCTGGGTCTCCAATCCCTCCGCGTCAGGGGTGAACTGGATACCTCCTCGGTGACCGTGACAGTCCCCAGACCGCCCAGCAGCTCGGCAAGCTGGTCCAGGGCATCACCGTCGGCCTGCGTATCATTGTTGCCAGCAGTATCTTCATCATCGGTCACAGTGACCTCCGGGGACTCGGCATCCCACGTGGGAGCGGCCTCTGTCCCGGCCGTTTCCGTGTAGTAGGGTTCGCCATCCCCGCCGCCGGCGAAGGCGGGGACAGCAAAGGCCGTGGCACAGAGCGCCACGGCCAGAGCCGCCGTAAACAGGCGGATGATCTTCTTATTCCTCATACTCGTTATCCTCCATATCTTCGTCGCCGGGGTCCGCCGCGGCCTCCGCCTCCATCATGCCATCCGGCAGGGTGATGAGCCGCTGGCGTAGGCCTTCAGGAAGGCCGTCAGCTCCCGGTTGTCCATCTTCACCGCCTTGACCATGCGGACGATCTCCAGGTTCTCCTCCTCCACAAGCTGCGCCTCCAGAGAGCGGAGGCGCTTCTGCTGCTCAGAGATCTTCTCCTTGGTCTTTTCGATGTCTCGGCGGATTTTTTCAACAGTTGCCATGTGTGCAATTCTCCTTTCCAAACCGTTCTTTCCATGAGTAGTTGCGGCCCAGGCCCTGGACCGTTTTCAAATTGGGACGGGCGTTGTCCTCCAGCGCGATGGCCCGCCGGAACAGGTCCGGGTGGTGGTCCCGAAGCCGGATGATCTCCTCCGCCCTCATGCTGGGGCAGAAGAAGCAGGAGGATTTGCCCGGCTGGGGCAGGCCCGCATCTTCTATGGCTTGCAGGCAGGCCGCCCGGTCCCATCCCCATTCCATCAGGGGATACCACTTGCTGTACTTGGGGTCGGCCAGATCCTCCAGCAGTACCTTGTCGCTGCGGTAGCCTTCGCCGGCGTCGTAGCCGATGAACTTGACCACCCGTTTGCCCGCCGCCCACACCTTCCGGCAGGGCGGATAATGGTTGCAGAACTTTTCCTGCGGCCCGATCTTGTGTTTCAGGGAACACCGCTTGAAGCCATAAGCCATAGAAGGCAGGGTGCCGCTCTGCAAACACTCCTGTTCCAAGGTCAGCCGCTTTCCGTCCCGCGTGGTTTTATACACTCTGGTAATGGGTGGCATCCCGTGGTCCTTCAGCCAGCGGTCCATGATGTCCAGGTAGGCATAAGTGTGGGGATGCTCCGCCCCGGTATCCGCAAAGAGGATCAGGTCTACCGGGATACGGTGCTGGTGCAGACCGACTAAAAGGGCGGTGCTGTTGACACCGCCCCCATAGGAAACCATATTGATGTGTGTTTCACCTCCCATCAGTTGTACGGCGGCCGGCCGTAGGCATAAAAGTGAGACTGCCAGTAACTTGTATTCAAATTGGTGTAGGAAATCGGGTCTCCGCAATGCAGCATCATTCCATCGCCACATAAATACCCACATGAGAGATACCGCTGGTGTCATAGGTGCCCACGAAGAACACCAAATCACCGGGCTGGGGGTCGGATACCGGCGTGGAGATATTGTAGAGCCCCTGGCGCCCAGCCGCCCGGTATTGCACAGGCCGGTGCTGGTCAGCACATAGCTGACGAAGCCGGAACAGTCAAACGATGTCTCCGGGCTACTCCCGCCCCACACATAGGGGTATCCCAGGTATTTCTCCGCCTCGGTGATGAGGGTAGCAAACCGTTCATCCGTCAGGTACTCGGCGGGGATGTCCCAGGCCGTAGGCGGGTTCTCGATGTACTTGCCCACATACCCGGAGGACGGGAACAGATCCGGCCGGTTGCCCAGGGTGGACATATACACGGCATACATGGAAAGCTGATCCTCGCCCATGATGTAGACCGGCACATGAGAGAGGTCAAAATTTTCCAGCGTGACGGTGCAGATATACCAGGTGTATGGCACCTCCACTTCGTACTCGTTGCCCTCGCTGTCTGTCCGGGTTTCCATCCGATACCTTGTTTCGGTGGTCACAGTTTCGGTGAGGATGTACTGCTTGTCAAAGAGCATTTCCAGGTCGCCTTGCACCTCGTCCAGGGTAAACACCCCTTCATGGAGCGCCGACAGGATGGACAGCAGCACATAAGGGTCATGCTCGATCTCGTCCAGGTCAAAGTGATATTCGTCATAGTCGTGGGTGGCCTCGTAGGTGTCCAGGTATTCTTGAAGCTCCGCCTCCATCCCGCAATAGGCGGCCTCGGCCCCGGTCAGGTCCGCGTCCTCGGAGAGATAGGAGGACGCCACCAGGCCGGAAGTCCCGCCCCCGAACATGGAAGTGCAGGACTGCATCAGCCCCATGATGAGCATGAGGATCAAGCCGATCCCTCCCACAATGAGAAGGGTGTGTTTGTTCTTCGTCACAAGCCCGCCCAGCTTCTGGCGATGGTCCCGCCGCCTTTCTTCGCTGCGGAAGCGGCGGTCTGGGATGCTTTCCCGCAGCCTGGGCCGCGCCGGTCCCTGCCGATGTGCGGCGGCATACTGCTTTTGCAGCCGCTTTTTCTGCCACAGGCGGGAGATGGGGTTACTGGACGCAAGCTGGGGATTTCCATGACGGACTTCCGCCAGTAGAAATCGGCATTGGCTTTCACCGCTGCCTGCTCCGCCTGCTTCACATCCCGCCAGTTTCAGCTTGCGGTCCGCCCTCGCCTGATGGATACGCCGGCCGCCATAGCCCACGGCTTTCTCGATCTGCCGCTCCCCCAGGTGCCCCGCCTGGACGCCGGAGTTCTCGCCCTCCACCTTGCTCACCTCGCCGTGGATGGTGGATTTCAGTTTCTGGACCGGCCGGGATAAGGGACTGCCGTGTTCCTTCCCAGGCGGCTTCACAGGGACAGCGGCCTTCGCCGCGTCCAGCTTGTCCGCCGCCTTGTCAGACTTGCGGATGGCTTTTTTCAGCTCCGGCGCCGCCCGTTCCTCCTCTGTAAACTGCAAACGGGAGAAAGGGCGGTCCCTGGCCGCCTCCCCCTCCCGGAAGGTGTCGCGCCGCTTGCGCCGCGCCTTTTTCGTCTGGCGGCGTTCCACATGGCCCGCCGCTTCGTCTGCCGCCCGGTTCAGCACACCGGCGGTCTCATCAGCAGAGGAATAGTCCTGTTCCGGGGGACGGTCCGAGATGTGGGTGGCCTCGCCGGTCACCAGGTTCACCGAGATGGCCCCGTCACGGGTCATCTTCTGCGCCTCCTTTTCGGAGGCTTTCCATTCCTGCATTTATCCGTCACCTCCTCCGTAGGGCAGATGCTGGCGCACGCCCCGGTCTCTATCAGGGAAATGTAGTGAAAAATGGGATAGGCCTGAGGCGGGCAGACCGCGTTCCCCAGGGTTTTCAGCCGCAACGCCCGATCCTTCGTATCCTCGGTTATGCGGGGGACGCCCTCCGGCTCGCTGGCCCAGAGGATACGTCCGTCCATCCCTGCGGGAAGCCCATAAGCCATTCCACCCAATCGGGGTTCAGCGCCGCCTTCTCCGACAGGGGATGCTCCTGGTGGATCACCTGGGCTGACAGGTTGGAGGATGGGGATTTGCCCCGGAAGGCCGCCGGTTTCAGGGTGGAGCGGTAGCCCTCCGACGCCGCCGGGGTCAGGTAGAATACCGCCGCCGACAGGGACAGGCTCCAGATCGTCCCGTCTTTGTTCCGCTTTCGGAAGATTCCGTTGTCCGACAGGAACACATCCAGGTTGGCAGCGTCCCGGCAGGTGGATTTGTCGGAGGCAAGGGGCGTGGGAAACATCAGCCGCGACGATAAAAGTTCGCTGGCGCTCATGCCATGCGCCGACGCCGCAAGCCGGAAATACGAATGGGAGAACAGCGTATCCCGCTTTTGCCAGGTCAAAAATCGTTTTGTCGAGCCCCATATTGATGAAGCCAGCAACATTTTCCCCAAGCACCCAACGGGGCCGCAGTTCGGCAATAACGTGGCACATTTCCGGCCACAGGTAGCGTTCATCCGCAAAGCCCCGCCGCTTTCCTGCGGTGGAAAAGGGCTGACAGGGGAAGCCGCCGGAAATGATGGTGACTGTTTCAAGTCCTGTTTTCTCAAAAAACGCCTCCTTCGTAAATGTGGTGATGTCCCGGAACTTCGGCACATCCGGCCAGTGCCGCTCCAGGATAGAATAGGGGTAGTCCGCCCATTCACATTGGCAAACGGTCTCGAATCCGGCTGCCTCCGCCGCCAGGTCCAGACCGCCGATGCCGGAGAACAGGCTTACATGGGTCAGTCGCTCCATACCTCATCCCCTTCAAGGCCGTCATCCTGGGGTTCGTCCTCCACTTCCTCCAGGGGGATCAGGTTATGGCGGCGGATGATGGACTCCTCCAGGATGTCCTGGGCGGCGTTGCTGTCCTCCGGGAGGCCCAGGCTGCGGTAGAGCTTTTTCAGCACCTTCTCATAGCCGCCTGCCTTTTTCTTCAGGCGGAGGAAGTCCTTCTCCGTTTCCGCCGCGGACAGGCGGCGGGCCAGCGAGTAGTAGAGGACGATCAGGTGGTGGATGTCGCCCACCAGCATACGGAAGCCGCTGCCGGGGATAATGTACTCATCCTTATACTTCTTGGGCTTCGGCTCCTCCTCAGGGACGGCCTCCACCTCGTCCAGTTCCTTGTCCATGAGTCCCTTCAAATCCTTGGGGTCGCCGAACACCAGATAGCGGCCGGGGATGCCCCAGCTCTGGAACTTCTCCTCGGCGATCTCGCCGTAGCGTTTCGCCGCGTCCAGCACATGGAACACGTCCTCCTCATCCTTGATCCGGCCTACCAGGAAGGCAAGCTGATGGAGAAGGCCGTACAGGTGAACCTCATCGTTGATATGGGAGAGATAGGTTTTGCCGTCGATAATGTAGATCTTGTTTTTCATATTCATTCCTCCGTTTCCGCCGCGTGCTCCACCTCGCTGGGCTTGGTGGTGAGCAGCTTGTAAAGCTCCGTGTCCTTGGGGAAGTCGTCCGCAAAGGGCAGGATCACATTGTTGAAGAACAGCAGCCCGTGGCCCGGCTCGGAATTGTCACATAGGCAAGCTGTTCCGAGGAGATGTTCAGCCGCTCCGCCAGGATCTTCCGGTCGCCGGCGGCCTGGTTGAGCATATAGATGAAGTCGCTGTTCTCCAGGATGTTCTCGATCTCCGGGGAGGAGAGCAGGTCCTTGGGGTTCTGGGTCGCCCCGGTAGGCACCCCGCCCCATTTTCTAAACCGCTTCCAGATCTCCGCCGAATAGGCCGCCGTCTGCTCCTCCTTCAGCAGAAGGTGGAACTCATCCACGAAATACCAGGTGGAGCGGCCGATGGCCCGGTTGATGGTGACTGTGTTCCACACCGCGTCCTGGACAATGAGCATCCCCGGCTTTTTCAGGTTTTTGCCCAGGCCCTTGATGTCAAAGCAGACCAGCCGGTTGCGGATGTCCACAGTGGTGCGGTGGTTGAAGAAGTTGAGGGAGCCGTTGACATACAGATCCAGCGCCTGGGCCACACGGTCCGCCTCCGGGATACCCTGCGCCAGCAGCGCCTCCATCAGGTCGCCCAGAATGGCATATTCTCCGGCCGGGAGTCGGCAAAGTAGCTGGTAGATCTTCTGCACCGCCCGGTCGATGACGGTTTTCTCGATGGCTCCAACCCCGTCTTGCTGCCATGATGAGCTCGCAGAAGGATAAGACAAAATCACTTTTCAGCGCCAGCGGGTTTTCTTCCTCGGAGTAGTTGAGGTTGATGTCCAGGGGGTTCACATAGTCGGTGCTGGACGGGGACAGCCGGATCACCTGACCGCCCAACCGTTTGACCAGGGGCGAATACTCGTCCTCCGGGTCGCAGATGATGACATTATCCTAAGTCATCAGCATGATAAAGGTGATCTCCCGCTTGCAGCTCATGGATTTGCCGCTGCCGGGGGTGCCGAACACCAGCCCGTTGGGGCTCCTGGACTGTTTGCGGTCCAGAAGGATCATGTTGTTGCTTAAAGCGTTGAGGCCGTAGTACATGGCGTCCCCGCCCATGAACAGCTCCTGGGTGACGAAGGGAACGAACACCGCCAGGGCCGATGTGGTGAGGCTCCGTTCGATCTTGATACGGTTGAGGCCCAGGGGAAGGCTGCTCATCAGCATCCTCCTGCTGGAAGTCCAGCCGGGTGAGGAGGCAGTTGTAGGTCTGGGCGACGCTGGCCGCCTGGGACACGGCGATCTCCAGCTTCTGCTTTGTCTCCGCCATGTGCATAACCAGGAAGGTCAGATTGAACATTCGCTCATTCCGGCTTTGCAGGTCCTGGAGGATGGTCTTTGCCGCGCCGCCGTAGGTGGCAAGGTCGCTGGGGAGTATGTCCATATCGTATCCGCTCCGTACCGCCCGTTTCTGCTCCGCAATTTTCATGCGTCCAGGTCGGTGATCTTGCGCTTGACCATCTTGATGGCCTCGTTCTGGTTGATGCCCCGGATGTGCATGGTCACCAGGATATTCCCCTCGGTCTCCATAAACTCCGCCAAAATACGGTCGTGGATCTCCGGGGCGGTGATCTGCAAAAAGCTGACTGCGCCGTACATCTCGCCGATGCGGAAGGTACGGGTTTCTCCGAAATGGAAGGAGGACGGGGCGATGAAGTCCTTGACCGAAAGGCCGCTGGCGCCAGCCAGTCCCAATCGAAAGCGAACCTTCCGCCCTCCGGGTGGAGTATGTTGTAAAGCAGCTCCAGCCGCTCCTTCCCGTCCAGCACATGGGCGGCGGCCCCCATGACCTTGAAGCGGTTGAGGGTGTCGGTCTCAATACGGGCAAACCGAGCCCGCGCCGCCGCCAGGTTCTCCGCCTCGATGGTCAGGGTCACATACTTGGTTTTCACATAGCCGTTGCTGCCCCGCTCATACTGGAAACGGAGTATCCCGCTGCG
>ENA-OUNI01001170-OUNI01001170.1-human-gut-metagenome-genome-assembly--contig:-NODE-1170-length-10699-cov-1.797295_pt1 | contig 10699 bp, 16 predicted proteins | sample MGYA00242499_ERZ504580 | MGnify/ENA primary metagenome ERZ504580 (study PRJEB26092, sample SAMD00036315) | human gut metagenome | host: Homo sapiens | study: EMG produced TPA metagenomics assembly of... | reverse complement strand
AAAATTTTGTGTGGGTAGATATTGACGGAAAAGCAACTAAACGCACGATTCAATGTGGAAAATTCACGTCCAATGGAATCATCGTTCTATCAGGTATCAATGAAGGAGATTTGATTATAACAGAAGGACAACAAAAAAGTCTGTGAAAATACTCCTGTAACAATAAAATAAACATCCATATGGAAAAGAAACGTAATATAGTAGAATGGGCAATGCACTATCGGCAGATCGTCATACTGGTAGTATGTTGTCTGGTCGCATTCGGCATATACAGTTTGCCCAACATGCGTAAAAACGAATTTCCTGATTTTACAATCCGCCAGGGAATGGTAGTAGCCGTAGCACCAGGAAATACAGCCGAAGAAATGATTGAACAAGTTACCAAACCGCTGGAAAACTATATTTTTTCTTATAAGGAGGTAAAGAAAGAAAAAACATTCTCTACCAGCCGGGATGGAATCGTATATATACAAGTAGAACTAAATGATGACCTCAATAACAAGGATGAATTCTGGAGCAAGTTCAAGCATGGAATTTCTACTTTCAAAGCAAATCTTCCGTCGAATGTACTCGCAGTACAGGTACTGGATGATTTCGGAGATACGTCTGCTCTGCTTATCACCATGGAAAGCAAGGATAAGACTTATCGGGAGTTAAAAGAATACATGGATGACTTACAGGACCGCTTACGCCGTATCAGCAGCATCGGACGTATGACGGTAAGTGGATTACAGAATGAACAGATTGCTGTTTATCTGGATAATGAGAAACTTTCACAATACGGACTTACAGAACAGACATTGGCAGTCAACTTGTTTTCCAAAGGCTTTATCACCTCAGGAGGACGGGTACAAAATCCGGCCTATATACTACCTGTGCATGTAGAGAAATCTTTCAATACCGTTTACGACGTACAAGAGCAAATTGTGTATACCGATCCTTCCGGACATAATATTCGTCTGAAGGATGTAGCCCGTATAGTAAAGGAATATCCGCATGCCGACAGTTATATTACCAACAATGGAAAAAAATGTATTCTGCTTAGCGTAGAAATGAAAAAGGGACAGAATATCGTAAAGATGGGAGAAGAAATCAATCAGACTCTCGAAGAGTTTAAGAAAGAGCTTCCGTCTGAAGTAAACATGTTCCGCATCACTGACCAAAGTGAAGTTGTAGGCGACAGTGTAAACAACTTTTTAAAAGAATTGCTGATTGCCATTGTGGCCGTAGTTATCGTGGTAATGTTGCTACTCCCGATTCGAGTTGCATTGGTAGCAGCCTCTACTATCCCGATTACCATATTCATTTCACTCGGTCTGTTTTATGCTTTTGGTATCGAACTGAACACTGTAACACTGGCAGCACTGATCGTAACCTTAGGAATGATTGTCGACAACTCCATCGTAATCATCGATAATTACCTGGAAAAGATAGGAGAAGGAATGTCGCGCTGGCATGCTTCCATACAGAGTAGCACACACTTTTTCCGTTCCATCTTCTCGCAACACTCGCCATCAGTATCACCTTTTCCCGTTCCTGTTTATCATGACAGGTATGTTCCACGATTTCCTGCTCAGCTTCCCGTGGTCTATCACACTCATTCTGGGCATCTCACTGCTGGTAGCTTCTCTGCTTGTACCGTTCATGCAGTTCTGGTTCATACGAAAACCTCTTCAGACTGGTGGAAAAGGCTTCTCTTTCCTGGATATTCTCCAGAAATATTATAACAAGCTGCTGGATGTATGTTTCAAGCATCCATACTATACGGTTATAACAGGATTGACCTTCATCGTTGTAGGTATTATCCTGATGGGCAAATTACCTCAGAACCTGATGCCTACAGCAGACCGTAACCAGTTTGCCGTAGAAATTTACCTTCCGACAGGAACTGCTATCGAAAAAACGTCAGCCATAGCAGACACACTGGAAAACATACTCCGTGCAGATGACCGTATTGTCTCGGTAACCTCATTTACCGGATGTGCTTCTCCTCGTTTTCATACAGCATACGCACCACAGATAGCGGGTCCCAACTATGCACAGTTATTGTCAATACGAAAGGAAATAAAGAAACAGTAGACTTACTGGATGAATATGCAGCCAAATATACCAATGCATTCCCAGAAGCACTAATCCGTTTCAAGCAGTTAAGCTATAGTCAGTCAGTCTATCCTATTGAACTGCGATTGAGTGGCAATAACCTCGACAGCCTGAAATATACAGCAGATAAATACCTGAGCTTGTTACGCAGCATGCCTGAAACAGAATTGGCACAAACTAACTTCAGCAATCCGCAAACCACTGCACGCATCGTACTGAAAGAAGATGAAGCATCCCGATTAGGCATTTCCAATGCTACGGTAGAAGCAACATTAGCAATGAGATATGGAACAGGTATTCCGGTTGCCAATGTATGGGAAGGTGATTACAATATCCCTATCGTACTAAAAGCAACAAAGCCGACAATGCACATTACAACGACATAGAAGATGAATTAATTCCGGTAGCCGGTGGACTGTCAAGTGTTCCGCTTCGTCAGATAGCCAGCATAGAACCATCTACTGAAGACGGACAACTCGTACGTCGAAATGGTATTTACACCATTACTGTAATGTCCGACCTGAAAAGAGGAGAAAATGCAATGGAAATAACTGGAAAAATCCAAGAAAAAATAAAAGACATCCCTCTTCCTCAGGGAGTCACCCTGACTTATGGGGGTGACCAGGAACAGAACAATGAGCAAAATCCGCTTATTATGGGAGCACTTGCCATTGCAGCCGTCATGATATTATTCATCCTGATAGCTCATTTCCACCGTCTAAGTATTGCATTACTTATTTTCGGCAGCATGACATTCTGTGTTTTCGGTACAGCAATAGGTGTTCTAATTCAGGGAGTTGACTTCAGTATGACATGTACACTGGGTATTATCAGTTTGATGGGAATCATTGTCCGTAACGGAATCATTATGATCGACTATGCCGAAGAGTTGCGAAATACCGAAAATTATGTGTACGTGATGCTATTTATCATTCTGCACGCCGACGTATGCGACCGATTTTCCTGACTTCTGCTGCAGCTTCTATGGGAGTTATTCCGATGATTTTGGGCAAAAGTGGATTGTGGATGCCTATGGGAACCGTTATTTGCTACGGAACTCTTATCACCATGATCTTCCTGCTAACCGTTCTTCCGGTTCTGTACATGCTATTGTTTAGAGGTTCCACCCGTAAACGCGCTATCAATGAGCAGCTTGAGCTTCAATAACATAATAAACAAAAGATAGCTATAAAAAATTAGTTACGATTATGAAAAGAAAAAACATCATATCTTTATTCCTGCTGTCGGCAGGCTGTATGTTGCCGCTATGTGCTTCTGCCCAACATGTCTATTCGCTGGACGAATGTATAGAAGCTGCTCTCGACAACAATGTACGCATGAAAAATGCTCAAAACAACCTCCGCATGGCGGAACACAGCAAACAAGAGGCTTTCAGTAAATACTTTCCCACGGTAAGTGCCATGGGAAGCGGGTTCCTTGCCGACAAAAGTCTGGTACGTATGGGACTATCACCCGAAATGCAGATGGCCTTCATGAAAAACGGCTCGTGGGTGATGTTTCTGCTACCCTGCCACTGTTCACCGGCGGACAGATAGTCAACGGAAACAAACTGGCTAAGGTAAATGTAGAAGTAAACCGACTCCAGCAACGCCAGTCGCAAAACGAGGTGACTCTGACAGTCGAAAATTATTTCTGGCAGGTAGTAATGCTGAAAGAAAAATTGCAGACTATCAGTACACTCGACAAGCAATTGACACAATTACTTCAGGATGTGGAAACCAGCGTTCAAGCCGGTGTTACAACCCGCAATGATTTATTACAAGTACAACTCCGACAGAACGAAATACAAAGTAAACGCATTCAGGCAGAAAACATGCTTTCACTGTCACGAAGCATGCTTGCACAATATATAGGCCATCCGGCAGACAGTATAGAAGTTGCGGCAACGTTGAAAGATACGTTACCGCAGGGACCGGAAGGACTTTACACTCCACCCGAAGCAGCGCTAGCTACAACAAACGAATACAATCTTCTTCAACAAAATGTAAAGGCAAGCAGCCTGCAACATAAAATGGCTATAGGAAAAAACTTGCCGACCATAGCTATCGGAGGAGGCTATGCCTACGAAAACCTGTTAGGAAAGGATCATACATTCTGGCTGGGATTCGCTACGGTATCCGTACCAATCTCAGGCTGGTGGGGAGCTCGCACGATATCCAGCGTCAGAAACTACAATTACGCAATGCCGAGAATCAGCTTGCCGACCAGAGTCAGTTGCTGGTAATCCGTATGAAACATACATGGGATGACCTGAATGATGCCTACAAACAAGTCAAGATAGCCTTACTTTCCATCGAACAGGCTAAAGAAAACCTGCGTTTAAACACAGACTATTATGCGGCCGGCACATGTACCATGAGCGATTTGCTCGACGCACAAAGCCTCTATCAGCAAAGTCGTGACAAATACGTAGAAACCTATGCCCAGTATGAAGTAAAAAAACGTGAATACCTGCAAGTGACAGGACGATAGAAATAAGGAATAAAAATAAGAGGTTTTGACAATTCTTCTGACATTTATTTCTAACTTTGCGACTAAACATTAAAAAAATTAATTTATGGCAAAGTTCAAACGTATTCTGTTAAAGCTCAGCGGCGAAAGCTTAATGGGAGAAAAGAAATATGGTATCGACGAAAAACGTCTGGGCGAATATGCACAGCAGATTAAGGAAATCCACGACATGGGTGTACAGATCGGCATCGTTATCGGTGGAGGAAACATCTTCCGTGGACTGACTGGAGCCGGAAAGGGATTCGACCGTGTGAAAGGTGACCAGATGGGTATGCTGGCAACAGTTATCAATAGCTTGGGATTGAGTTCTGCTTTGGTTGCAGCCGGAGTTAAGGCTCGTGTACTGACTGCTATCCGTATGGAACCGATCGGTGAGTTCTATACCAAATGGAAAGCTATCGAAGCCATGGAAAACGGTGAAGTAGTCATCATGTCTGCCGGAACCGGAAACCCATTCTTCACAACCGATACAGGTTCTTCACTGCGTGGTATCGAAATTGAAGCTGATGTTATGCTGAAAGGTACACGTGTAGACGGTATCTATACTGCTGACCCAGAAAAAGATCCGACAGCTACCAAGTTCGACGAAATCACTTACGACGAAGTTCTGGCACGTGGCTTGAAAGTAATGGACCTGACCGCTACTTGTATGTGTAAGGAAAACAACCTGCCGATTATCGTATTCGATATGGATACAGTAGGTAACCTGAAGAAAGTCATGTCTGGAGAGAACATTGGAACAATGGTTCACAACTAAACCAGATTTATTATTTTCACCACAGAAGATAAAGTTCCTCCATCATTAGTATGGAAAATATAACTTTTTCTTCTGTGGTGTTTTTTTATGCCCTTTCTCCTCATTCCATCATCAGACGAACTACCTCACAATTATCCATGTGTGGTACAGTGGTCAGCTGATCGACAGGTATGCCTGCCAGATAAGCCCGCAACGAACGGTTTATCAAGCCGTGAGCCACTACCAATATGCATTTTCCTTCGTAATGCTGCCGGATATATTCCAGACATTTTCCAGCACGTTCGTAAAGCATTTCACGTGTTTCAGCATCAGCCGGCAAATGTGTCCGGTCTACCGAGTCGAGCGGAAGTCCGGTCCAGCTTCCCCAGTCTATTTCACGCAATAAAGGTGTTGTTTGCCACGGCAGGTTCCTGTCGCCTACAGCAAGACGAACTGTGTCAATCACCCGCTGCAAGTCACTGCTCAGTATAGCATCCAGTGGAATATCCCGCAAACGTTTGCCTAATTCTACAGCCTGCTGCTTTCCCTCTTCCGTAAGATGTCCAGGCAGGTGTCCCTGAAAAATACGACTGATATTTTCTTCTGTCTGTCCATGACGGGCCAAGTATATGGTTATCATATAACAAAATGGTATTAAGCCATCATTAAATGATACGGATTGCCGTAAATATGCATTGCATACCAACGTCAACTCCGTACAAATTATAATAAATAAACTCTATCAATCTTCCATCAGCTTGCGATAACGAACGCGCTTCGGCTCTACGTTACCCATACGCTTCATCTTGTTTTCTTCATATTCAGTATATGAACCTTCGAAGAAGAATACTTCACTGTTTCCTTCGAATGCAAGAATGTGTGTACAGATACGGTCGAGGAACCAACGGTCGTGGCTGATTACTACCGCACATCCGGCAAAGTCTTCCAGACCTTCTTCCAATGCCCGCAGTGTATTTACGTCAATATCGTTGGTCGGCTCGTCCAGTAACAGCACATTACCTTCTTCTTTCAGTGCCATGGCAAGATGCAAGCGGTTACGTTCACCACCCGAAAGCATACCGCACAATTTTTCCTGATCAGAACCAGAGAAGTTGAAACGGCTCAGGTAAGCACGTGCATTCACATCACGGTTTCCCATACGTATCAAATCATTTCCTCCGCTGATAACCTGATATACAGTCTTGTTCGGGTCAATATCCTTATGCTGCTGGTCTACGTAAGCTACTTTTACGGTTTCTCCTACTTCGAATTCACCTTTATCAACTTTTTCCAGTCCCATAATCAGGCGGAACAAGTAGTTTTACCGGCACCGTTCGGACCAATGACTCCCACAATACCGTTAGGCGGCAACATAAAGTTCAGGTCGTCGAACAGCAGCTTGTCGCCATACGCCTTTGCTACATGCTTCGCCTCGATAACCTTGTTTCCCAAACGCGGACCGTTCGGAATGAAGATTTCCAGTTTTTCTTCCTTTTCCTTCACATCTTCATTCAACAACTTATCGTAAGAATTCAAACGAGCTTTACCCTTTGCCTGACGTGCCTTAGGAGCCATACGTACCCATTCCAACTCACGTTCCAATGTCTTACGACGCTTGCTGGCAGTCTTTTCTTCCATTTCCATACGCTTGGTCTTCTGTTCCAGCCAGCTAGAGTAATTACCCTTCCATGGAATACCTTCACCACGGTCCAGCTCCAGAATCCATCCAGCCACATGGTCAAGGAAGTAACGGTCGTGTGTTACAGCAATCACCGTACCTTCATACTGCTGCAAGTGCTGCTCCAGCCAGTCGATGCTTTCTGCATCCAAGTGGTTGGTAGGCTCGTCCAGCAACAAGATGTCCGGTTTCTGCAACAACAAACGACAGAGAGCTACACGACGGCGTTCACCTCCAGACAGATTTTTCACCGGCTGGTCTTCGGGCGGACAACGCAATGCGTCCATCGCGCGTTCCAGCTTGCTGTCCAGATTCCATGCATCTGTAGCATCGATTATATCTTGCAACTCAGCCTGACGGGCAAACAAGGCATCCATTTTTCGGGATCCTCGTAATACTCCGGCAAACCGAACTTATTGTTTATTTCTTCGTATTCGGCAAGCGTATCGACTACATTCTGTACGCCCTCCATTACTACTTCTTTTACAGTCTTGGTATCGTCAAGGTGCGGCTCCTGAGCCAGATAACCGACTGAATATCCCGGAGAGAACACAACTTCTCCCTGATAGTTTTTCTCCAGACCGGCAATAATTTTCATCAGGGTAGACTTACCCGAACCATTCAAACCGATGATACCGATCTTCGCTCCGTAGAAAAAAGATAGGTAGATGTCTTTCAAGACCTGCTTATTGTTCTGGAATGATTTACTCACTCCGACCATAGAAAAGATAATCTTTTTATCGTCTGCCATACTCTTTTATATTAATTAGTTTGATAATGTTTCGTAAAATAACGGTGTATATATACCTGATATAAAAGGAATCCGATTACACAAATCCCCAAAGCTACCTGATACGGATTGTTGTTTCCAGCCTGACGGACATATTGCGAAATCCATATACCCAGCATTACTCCTGTTTCCCAAAGTAACTGATAAGTATGATACCCCGTCCCCCGTTCACAATGTAAAGGTAAAAGTATCATCATCCGCAGAAACTGCCCGATAGAAAATCCGACTCCGATTCCAACCAGCAGACCCGCTCCGTAAAGGTACTCACCTGTGTCTGCATTACAAAGCAGCATTAAACCAGCTCCGGTAAAAAGTTGTCCGATAAAAATCTGTATCCTTCCATTCATCGGTCTGGTAAAAACTTGCCTGACAAGCAGGTATATCAAAAAACCGCTTCCTATGCAAAGATAAAAAAAGCATTGGAAATCATAATGAAAAGCATACCTAAAACCATAGGTACCGTCATCATATTTATTCCGGGAAGCAAGGTCCGGAAAAGGATAAACCTGTCGAACGAACACAACGGCAGGTCTAAAGGCGCACGGAAGCATACTGTTACCATGGAAACAAGCACAATGGCAACCGCACATAAAAAAGCAGAAAAATACAATAACGTATCAAAACTGAGATAATTTCCTCCCTCAATTCCGATAATAATACCACTCAACATCCCGACAATGCTACTCCAGGTAAATACACGGTTTGCCGCATTACGATTGTTACTTGGAGTTACATCAATGGCCAAAGTGCTTCCGGTTGCCATCAAGACAATACCAAACAGTGCTCCTTGTAAAATACGGAGCAAAACAACCATCTCTACAGAAGAGACATAAGGATACAATATCCCTACCAGTGCCAGCAACATGATACTCCGGGTACAAACATTTTTCCGGCTAAATGTATCGACCAAATAATTATTAAAAGCTCCGGGAAGGAACAAAGCGATGCCGAATACAGCTGTTACCCCTGCAGCCTGTAGTTCAGAACAACTCCAGGCTTGAATCATCCACCGATGAATCAGAGGAAACAACATGTAAACCGCTATATAGAGTAATATGTTAGCTGCAATCAATAAAGAAAAGTTTCTATTCCACAGCATATTTCATACAATAACGGTGAAATAAAAATCAATATTGCTCAGTTTCGTTAGGGAAATCACACGATTTCACATCTGCTACATAATGTCCGATAGCATCAGTCATTATGGTGTGTAAGTCTGCATAGCGACGTAAGAAACGTGGACTGAAGCCTTTTGTCATGCCCAACATATCGGCAACAACCAATACTTGTCCATCGACAGCTCCACCTGCTCCGATACCGATAACAGGAATTGTAAGTTCGGAAGCTACACGAGCTGCCAGATCTGCCGGAATTTTTCCAGAACCAAGGCAAAGCAGCCAGCCTCTTCCAGCAAATGAGCATCACGAATCAGTTTTTCAGCTTCAGCATCGCCTTTGGCACGCACACCATAGGTACCATATTTATTGATAGATTGTGGCATCAGTCCAGATGTCCCATCACAGGCATACCGGCACCGATAATCTTTGTTATTGTTTCAATTACTTCTTCGCCACCTTCAAGCTTAAGAGCATCAGCTCCGGTTTCCTTCATGATACGAATTGCGTTACGTACTCCGTCGAACGGATCTGCCTGATAAGAACCGAAAGGCATGTCGACAACCACCAGTGCACGCTTTACACCACGCATTACAGACTTGCCGTGATAAATCATCTGGTCGATTGTAATAGGCAATGTAGTCACATTACCCGCCATAACGTTCGATGCAGAATCACCTACCAAAATAACATCTACTCCAGCCCCGTCAACAATCTGGGCAATCGTATAATCATAAGAGGTCAACATGGAAATTTTTTCACCTCTTTCTTTCATTTCAATCAAACGGTGAGTTGTCACTTTTCGTGTATCACCAGAAAGATATCCTGCCATAAAGTTTTCTCCTTAATTTAATAAAATTGCGGCAAATGTAGTTCATTCTGACGAGTTAAGCAAGCAGGGCTTTCATCTTTTCGAATGAGAAGGCAGTAAAATCAGGGATAACCAGTTTACATTTGTCAGCAATTGCCTCTGCCGAGTTAGTCGTACACAAGCCTACGACTGCCATATTTGCAGCATTTCCGGCTTCCAGTCCGTGAAAAGAATCTTCGAATACCACACAGTTTTCGGCTACTGTATCAAAGACTTCCGCTCCCAGCAGAAAACAATCCGGAGCCGGTTTCGAACGAGTAAACATTTCGGCCGTGAGAATACGGTCTACCAGCTCTTTCAGTTCAGGATGTGCCTTGTATACATTCGCCATCTTCAAATCGTTCGAACTGGTAACAATAGCAATCTTTACACCGTGAGCACGTAAATCTTCCATAAAGGCAACTACTCCGGGAATATAATTGAAGGACATTTCTTTTTCAAACTGATTCAAACGAGCAGTAATCTCCTGCTGTTCTTTTTCAATGGTCACGCGGCTCTGTTCCAGATCGGCAATGACATCTTCAAAGCTTTCGTCCTCTTTGCTGATCTGCTCTTTTGCAGCATGGATGATATCGTCGGATAGTCCGAGCTTGGAAGAAATGGCGAAAGCATTACTTTTACCGGGAATACCGATGAGCAGACGGTAGGTGGGGCGAAGGTCTCCACATCAAATTCACAGGAAGCATTCTCCACGCCGGGGGTGGAGAGGGCATAGACCTTTAATTCGCTGTAGTGGGTGGTTGCCATAACGCGCACACCGCGGTCATGGAGGGAGGAGAGAATGGCAATTGCCAGAGCCGCGCCCTCTGTGGGGTCTGTGCCGGCGCCCAGCTCATCAAAGAGCACCAGGGAATCTTTATCCGCTTTTTCAATAAAA
>ENA-OUNI01001169-OUNI01001169.1-human-gut-metagenome-genome-assembly--contig:-NODE-1169-length-10709-cov-9.602627_pt1 | contig 10709 bp, 14 predicted proteins | sample MGYA00242499_ERZ504580 | MGnify/ENA primary metagenome ERZ504580 (study PRJEB26092, sample SAMD00036315) | human gut metagenome | host: Homo sapiens | study: EMG produced TPA metagenomics assembly of... | reverse complement strand
CCACCAACACCGCCTACCTACTCGCCACCACCATCACCGCCCTCCACATCAAAGAACGACATCTCTTCACCTACTTCAAAGAACGATAAAGCGCAGAAAATCATTAAAATTACGTGATCCGTATATTCCGAAATCCTCATCATCGTCGGCGGACACTATCAGCACGGCATCCTACTCGATTCATAGGCTGCCGTTTTCATTTATCAATGCTCTCACGAAGGGAGCGTAAGACATTTAGCGGCCACATCGAGGTAGGGGGCTGGCCATGCTGATCGGCTCCTCGTTGGTCTGCATGACGCGCGGGAGGACGGTATGCCGTGGCGGTGCGAATGGCGCATCGTCCGACGGGCTGGCGCACGGTGTTTGTGTCGCCGACGTTGCTGATGTTGCCGGGGGTAATATTGATGATGGCGTTGCCGGCGCGTGTTCGGGCGAATCCGACGTCTGGCACAAGACCGTCATCTGCTGGCTCGTCCTGGTCGCATACCTGTACATCCAATGCGAGAACTATGCGTTCGCCGCCTCGAAGGCGAGGCGCGAGCGCTGATTCCTCGCGGGCCGACGCATCGACGCGCCCCGAGATGGACCAAAATCCAGAATAACCGACATTCGCCGCTGTTCCGTCTTTCGCCCAAGGCGTATATCTACCCGTATCTTGAGGTGCATCATGTATTGTCGCGGCTAACTAACCGGCGAAACGCGGCATGTTTCGCATTTTGGGCGAAAAGCCCAAGGCCCACAGGAGGTATTGATGACGTTCGTTGCACGGTCGGTGCGCTATGTTCTCAGAAAACGAGTGCGAACCATAGTGCTCCTCATAGTATTGACCATCATAACAGCGAGCATGCTATCCACGATCGCGGTTTCTCGAGCAGCTCAACAGGCCGCCGGACGAATCGAGAAGGAAGCGGTCGGCGGATTCGTGCTGGCCAGCAATCTGCAGGGCAGCATGCTCACGCCTCGCGGAGGCGGCATGGTGCGTCCCGCCGACGTGCGCAGGATCGCCCAACTGCCCGGGGTCGATTCGTATATGGTCCGTCAGAACGCCACCGCCGACCTCGTGGGGGCGAATGTGGCGAAGGTCCCCGCGGCGATGATTACGATGCGACCAAGGAGCAGCAGTTCGGCAACGCCGCCAACGTCATAGGCACGAATGATTCGTCGAAACTCAACGTGTTCACGTCGCGCACGCTCGGCATGGCCGAAGGACGGCATCTGAAGGCCTCCGACAAGTACACGTCGATGATCCATGAGGATCTCGCCAAAGCCAACGGGCTCAAAGTCGGAGACACGCTCACGCTCAAGGCCAACGCCTACGACGCCGACAACGAATCACATTCGACGGCGACCGTCAAGACCACCATCGTGGGCATATTCAAGGGCGACAGCGCCAGAAAGGTATCCAGCCGAGCGGAACTGACCGCCAACACCATCTACACCGATCTGGATACCACACGCGATCTGTACCAGTACAAGGACGGCAAGGAAATATACCAGGACGCCACCTTCGTGCTGTCCAAGGGCGTTGACGTGGAGAAGACCATGGACGCCGCAAAGAAACTCCCGGTGGATTGGAACAACTATCAGATCACGCGCAACGACCAGTATTCATCGAGCATGCTGCATGCCGCCCGCGGCGTGCGCTCCATGATGCGCGGCGCCTGATCGGCGTGACCGTCTCGGCCGTGCTCGTGCTCAGTCTCATGCTGCTGCTGTGGATGAACGACCGCCGTCAGGAGATGGGCATACTGGTGTCCCTTGGCGTCGGCAAGCCTCCCTGGTCGCCCAATACCTCACCGAGATGGTGCTGATCGGTCTGCCGTCCCTTGCCCTCGGCTGGCTGTGCGCGCAGGGAATGGCCCAATGGCTCGGCACCACGGCGCTCCATTCCGTGAACGCCTCCGCGGCGAAGGAGCTGAGCAGCATGGGACAGGTCGGCGGCGACCTTGAATCCAGCATGTCGGTGCGCACCCTGGATTCGCTCACGGTGTCGGTCGACGGGACCGCCATGCTGTACGTGGCGCTCGGATTGTTGGCGGTGATGCTGGTGTGCGTCGCGGTGGCGTGCATACCGATGCTGCGCAAATCGCCGCGAGACCTGTCGGAGATTCGATGATGAGCATGAATGTGTGGAAGCGTGCCACGTTGGCGATCGTACGCAAGCCGGTACGCAGCGGCATCATCGGTCTGCTGATGCTGATGGTCTTCACGAGCCTGGTGGCGCAGGTCGGAGTCTCGACGGCCCTGCGTACCATGTCCGACAGCATCGGCGCGGGCATGGGCATAGGGTTTACCGTCAGCGCCGGCGAGAATCCCATCAGCGCCGAGGAGGCGAGCCGGTTCTCGCGTATCCCCGGTGTGACGAAGACCGCCTATGCGACGAAGACCTTGGCGCAGGTGGATGGCGCGCGCCGGTCATGCCCCGGCAGGGCCCCCGATTGGACTCCGATCTGGCCATGCAGGTCAGCGTGCTGGGCACCACCGATTCCTCATTGTCCGAGGAATTCCAGAGCGGCCTGTACCGTCTGGAGCAGGGCCGCCATATCTCGGGCGACGGCGACAATGTGCTGGTCCACCGCGACTTCGCGCTGCAGAACGGCCTATCGGTCGGCTCGACATTCCGTCTCCGGCAGGAGGGGCGCAACGCCACGGTGCGTGTGGCCGGGATCTTCTCCGGCAACGTGCAGGCCCAAAGCCCCTTGCCCTCGGACACTTCCGAGAACCTCATCTATTCGGGTAGGCGAGTGACCTCCGCTCTGACCGGAAACGACCAGATCGGCATGATCCGATGCCTGTCGGATAATCCGCAGGACCTGTCCGCGGCGGTCAGTCAGGCCAAGACCATGGCCGGCGGCAAGTACGACGTCACCGACGATTCGGCCCGGCTCTCCGGCGTCCTGCAATCCGTGCAGACGGTGCGTGATCTGGTGCGCATGGTGCTGCTGTCCGTCTGCCTCGCGGACGTACTGGTGCTGGCGATGGCGCTGGTCTTCTGGATTCGCTCACGCATCCATGAGATAGGCACGCTTCTGGCCCTCGGCATCGGCAAGATGCGGATCGTCGCACAACTCGCCATCGAAACCGGACTCATGGCGGTGGTCGCCGCCCTGTGTTCGCTGGGCACCGGCGCCATGCTGTCGGGATACGTGTCTTCCCGACTGTTGCGCGATTCGGGCGTCGCGCCGTTGGAATCGTTGCACGTGGAGGCCTTGCCGCCTGAGCAGACGCTGCTCATCCTGCTGCTCGGATGCGCGGTCATCGCCGTGGCCCTTGCCGTGTCATGCGCCGCCGTGCTGTCCAAATCCCCGAAATCCATTCTTTCCTCTATGCGTTAGGAGTCACCAATTATGTCTAACTGTCTGCAACTGGACCATGTCGATTACGCCTACGGCGCGGCGAAGATCCTTGTTCTTTCGGATGTCAGCGCGGATTTCGAATCCGGGAAGATGTATGCGATCACCGGCCCGTCCGGCGCCGGCAAGAGCACGCTGCTGTCGCTGCTGGCCGGCCTGGACGCCCCCTCCCGGGGAGTGGTCCGCTTCGAAGGGGAGGACATCGCCACATCGGGCTATGCGAAGCACCGTCGAGAGCACGTGTCCCTGGTGTTCCAGGACCATAACCTGATCGACTACCTCACCCCCGAAGAGAACCTGCGGCTGGTCAGCACCAAGGCCGATATGAAGATCCTCGAGGAACTGGGTTTGAGCCGTGAGGAATCCAAGCGCAACATCATGCACCTGTCGGGCGGCCAGCGTCAACGGGTGGCGGTCGGCCGCGCGCTGGTCGCCCCGGGCCGCGCGATCCTCGCGGACGAGCCGACGGGCAGCCTCGACCCGAAGATGACCGACGAGGTGATTCATCTGCTGCAGCACGCCGCCCATCAGCTCGGCAAATGCGTGATCGTGGTGACGCATTCCAAGCGCGTCGCCGACTCCGCCGATGTCGTGCTGCGTCTCAGGAGCAAGAAACTGGCCCGGGTGTGACCCACCTGGGCCGGGCGGCACCCATACACCGCTTCGGCATTTCGGCACCCCGCACCCCGGCACCCCGGCGACCCACTCGCGTTGCCGGGTGCCGTATTCGTTCTGCGACATAATGTGTGATAATGGAACCATGCCAGTGATGAATGATGAAGTGCCCGGCGAGGGCGATTTCGACGCGGGGCGTCGACGTGGCGAGTTCGACGATATCACTTGGCGGATTCTAGCGGTGGTTGCAACACCTGGTGTTTTTTTGGTGTTGCAACCACCGCTAGAATCCGCCTTTCTGGTGTTTCCCGAATCCAGGCAACCACCCAAGCTCGTCGAATACTTCGGCAAGGTGCTCCCCCTATGCCATGACCGGCCTGCTGGTGGTATATGCGCTACGCAACACGCCGATCCTGACCGGTTCGCACGGCATTCCGGAACTCATCGCCTGTGCCGTCATCACATTGCTGCATCTGTGGAAGCGCAACATACTGCTTTCGACCGCCGGCGTCACCGCGGTGTATATGCTGCTGATACAGCTGGTGTTCTAGGAGCATGCCTGGCGGCGAGTCCCGTCAAGGATGGATGAGGAACCCGCCGCCCAACCTGCCGCAGAACCGTCACTCGAACGGATACTTCAGCCCCCACTTCGCCCGCAGCTCGTCCATGAGCTCGACGATGCGCAGCGAATCGGCGTGCGGCATCTCGGCGCACTCCTCGCGCCCGTCGAGAATCGCGTTCGCCGCGGCGACGACCTGATACTCGTAACCGGTCAGCTGCGCCGGCACATCGTAATGCTCCGCCACGGCATGGTCGGCGCCGTACACGTCGATCGCTTCGATGTTGTTGATGTTGCGGCACACCACGTACCCCTTGTCGCCCCAAATGCAGCCCGCACGGTCGGAGCAGGCGAGCATCGACGACGTGGACACCGCCATCACGCCATTGGCGTAATACAGCGTGGTCGAGTTCTGCGCGTCCACGCCGGTCGGGGCGTATGGCGTCATCGACGTCTCGACGCGCTCGACCGGCACCTCGCCGTGGCCGCCCATCACCATGTCGATGAAATTGAGCGGGTACACGCCGACGTCGAGCAGCGCCCCTCCAGCCATCGCGGGATCGCTCATACGCGCCTTGCCCGACACCGGATAGCACAGGTTCGCCGAAATCGACCGCAGCTCGCCGATCGCGCCGGAGGCCACGATCCGGTCGACGATGGCCCGTGACGGCATGTAGCGCGTCCAGATAGCCTCCGTGCACAGCAGACCGCTGCCGTCGGCCGCATCGAGCAGCGCACGGGCCTGCGCGGCGTTCGCGGTGAACGACTTTTCGACCAGGATGTTCTTGCCGGCCTTCAGGCAGGCGATGCCCTGCTCGGCGTGCAGGCTGTGCGGCGTGGCGATATACACCAGATCCACGTCCGGGTCGGCCAGCAGCTCGTCATACGAGCCATACGACACCGGGAACCCGTATTCGGCCGCGAACGCCGCGGCCCTGCCCCCGTCACGCGCGGCGACCGCATACGGCGCTACCAGACCGGCATACCGCGGGTCCGCCGCCATCGCCACCAGTGTTCGCGCCATCGAATGCGCGATGCGCCCGGCGCCCAGAATCGCCACGTTGACGCGCAACCCCTGCGCTTCGGCCTCGGCACGTCTGCCGTTCAGTCTGCTCATCATTCCTCCTCGAACGTTCCGATACATGTTCCGATGGAATACGCGGGTATCCCCGCGAAACCGGCTGTCAATGCACCAGAATAATCCGGCGAACGGTATCCGCCCCGGCTCGCCGCGGCGCAATCCGGCGAATATGACGCGACGCGCCCGGCAGTCATGCCAAGGCGCGTCGCGTTTCATCGCATCTCGTCGCGTGCCGCCGCGCTCCGGCGCGCGCATGCCGTCATCCGATCTGCCGTTCCACCCAATCGACGATGTACGGCGCGACCTCCTGAATCTGGCCGATGGCCACCTGGAACTCGCGGGGCCCGCCATACCAGGGATCCACCAGGTCGATGGAGTCCTCGCGCGGCCGCCGGCTTGGGCAGGTTCGGGTCGAAACTGCGGTACATGTGCACTTCGGCGCGCTTGGAGGACGGCAGCTGCCGCAGCAGCGCGCGCATATGCGAGGCCGTCATCGGCAGGAACAGGTCGGTTTCCTCGATCTCCTCGCGCGTGACGCGATGGGCGAAATGATGCGTGGGGATCTCATACCCGTCGGCCCGCAGCACGCGCACGGCGCGCGGGTCGATAGGATGGCCGTACTCCTCGTCGCTCACGCCGCTGGACAGGACGCGCACGCGGTCCTCCCCTATCCCACGCGACTCGAATTCGGCGCGAAGGATGATCTCCGCCATGGGCGAACGGCAGATGTTGCCCGTGCACACGGTCATCACGGTGTATGGGTGCTGCTGTGTCATGATGGCTCCTGATGGTTTCCGATGGGCGCCTGTGCGTAAGGCGCCCGGTGAACTTGCGCGCGCGGCGATTCAGCCGATCTTGCGATAGGTGACGAAGCGGTACCGCTTGATTCCGCTGTCGTCCTTCTGCGTTCTCTTCCAATGGCCGGGGTCGGCGACCTCCCACAGGCCGGCGTCGACCAGAGCGTCCATATCGGGCGCATACGTGTCTGCGTCCACTGAGGTCTGGATCTTCGTCACGAACGCCTTGCTGGCGAAAGGCAGCGCCTCCTGGAAGACCTGCGCTCCACCGATCACCCAGATCTCGCTGCGGTCAAGCCCGTCGTCGGGAATGGCTCCTGCCGCGCGATGTCGAGCGCCGCATCCAGATCGGTGACGACCGTGGCGCCCAGCGCCAGATACTGGGGATTGTGCGATACCACGATGTTGTCACGATTGGGCAGCGGACGGTACTTCACGTTCAGTGACTCCCATGTCCTGCGTCCCATGATCACCGGGTGAGAGACGGTGAGCTCCTTGAAACGTTTCATATCCTCCGGCAGATGCAAGGCATGCCGCCGTCGAACCCGATGGCACCGGGACGGCCGTCTTTGTCGTCAGCTTCGGCCCAAATCAGGTTCACTGAAAACGTCTTGGGAAAGTCATCACCCCAATCATCGGCTTTCTCCTGCCCGGCGAACCCGGGCTCCGGTTCGTGATAGCCGTTGCGGCTACTATCATGCTCCATTTCATTCACTCCTTGAATCGGACTGGGACAATAGTGTAACGGTCGGTTCAGACCGCGACCGGCGCCTTGATGGTGGGATGGTGCCGGTAGTCGACGATCGTAAAATCCTCGTACTGGTAGTCGAACAGCGAATCGGCCTTGCGGATCTCGATCTTCGGATACGGGTACGGCTCGCGCGACAGCTGCTCCAGCACCTGGTCGACGTGGTTGTCGTAGACGTGGCAGTCGCCGCCGGTCCAGACGAATTCGCCCGGTTCCAAGCCGGTCTGCTGCGCGATCATCATCGTCAGCAGCGAATACGAAGCGATGTTGAACGGCACCCCGATGAACATGTCGCACGAACGCTGGTACAGCTGGCAGCTGAGCCGCCCGTCGGCCACGTAGAACTGGAACAGGGCGTGGCAGGGCGGCAGCGCCATGTTCTCGACCTCGGCCGGGTTCCATGCGCTGACCACCATGCGACGGGAGTCGGGGTGGTTGCGGATCAGGTCGAGAACATTGCCGATCTGGTCGATGGTGCGATTCGGGTCTTCGGGGGTCGGCGCGGGCCAGCTGCGCCACTGCACACCGTACACGGGACCGAGGTCGCCATTCTCGTCCGCCCAGTCATCCCAGATGTGCACGTTGTGCTCCTGCAGCCAGCGCACGTTGCTGCTGCCCTTGAGGAACCACAGCAGCTCGTATGCCAGTCCCTTGAAGAACACGGTCTTGGTGGTGAGCAGCGGGAATCCTTCTGACAGGTCGAAACGCATCTGCTGCCCGAACAGGGATATCGTTCCCGTGCCGGTGCGATCGGACTTGAGCGTGCCTTCGAGCATGATCCGGCGCACCAAATCCTCGTACGGCGTGGGGACGTCACTGTGAGGACGGGCGGGGATACGGGTGCGGATATCTGCGAGTTGTTCCGGTGTCAAAGCCATGCCACCCAGTGTAACGACAGCGGCTAACAGCCCGAGGCGAGTGGCGGAGACGACGGACGCAGCGTGCGATGGATGCGGTAGCGTCACGCTGTGCGGGTACGTCACTGTGTGCGCCCTCGCACACAGTGACGGTACCACAAACCCCAGTGTTTCCAGCGGTTTCCAAGAAACCGTCACGCCGCGAACCCGCACAGCGTGACGGTACCCGCACAGCGTGACGCCGAAACATGGCATGCACAGGCGATTTCGGAGATGAAACGCCGGACGAGACGGGGGTAGACGCCCCAAACCAGACCCAGATCAGACCAAAGTACCCATCGAGCAGACGTGCTCGGGCCGGAGGGGCGTCCAGCCGAACGCGTATCACGACCCATGGCGAACGATTGTGGTCTACATTAGAGGTATGTGTGATGCGGCAGGCGCGTCATGACGACTACACGAGGAGATACGCATGGGCAAGCGACTTTGGGTCGAGCGCAACAAGGATGGTTCATGGGATGCGTTCAGCGATGACGGCGCTCACATCAAGTTCGGCAAGGGCCGCGGAGTGTTCACCCCCGGAGACCTGATGAAGATCGCGCTGGCGGGCTGTGCCGCGCTGTCCAGCCAGTTCGCCATCGAGCACACACTCGGTGACGGCAAGGGCGCGAGGATCGTCGTGGACGGCACATATGACGCCGACAGCGATGCCTACATCAACTTCAACGAGCAGGTCGTGGTGGATGCCACTGACGCGAAGCTGAGCGAAGAGGATGCGAACAAGCTCAAGGAACGTGTCACGCGCCACATCGAAAAGGGCTGCACCGTCAAGCACACCTATGTGCAGGAGACGCCGGTGCGCATGGATGTGACGGTTCGCCGCTGAGGCATCGCGGAGCTCCTCCCTGTCATATAACGGCACGGGGGAGTTCATGCTACCGCGTCCGGCACGAGCGCCGGCACAACAACATCATGCCCCGCCGGGCATCGAGTCCGGCGGGGCCACTGCATGCATCAGAGCCGAATCAGCCTTGTGCTCGGGGTCGATGGCCGAATCGATCTGCTCGACGACCTCCGGCTGCGCGGCCGGCACCGGCAGCTCCTCGACACCGCCGATGGACTCCAAGGGCTTCGGCTCGACATCGGCCGGCGAGCTCGGAACCGTGTCAAGACGGGATTCCGCGGCTTCGACGTACTTGCGGGGTACGACATACACCGGGCCGACGGCGTGCTGGATCAGTCCCTGGCTGGTGGAGCCCAGCAGCAGGCCGGTGAACCCGCCGCGGCCGCGGGAGCCGACGACGACCACGTCATGGTCATAGCTGGCCTTGGTCAGCGCCTGCACGGCGTTGCCCGGCACCACGGTGCGGGTGATCTTCAGATCGGGGTAGGACTCCTCGATCGGCTTGATACGCACCTCAAGATCCTCCATGAAGGATTCCATCACGGCCTTGTCGCCGTCCGATCCCTGCACCTTCGGCGCGGCGGAGATCACGTCGAGTTCGGCACCCCACATGTTGGCGAACGAGGCGGCGATGTCCAGCGCCTTCAGACCCCACTTCGACTCGTCGGAGCCGACCGCCACCTTGGTGATCGTGTTGTTCAGGTGCATCAGGTTGCCGTCGTCGTCGGTATAGGGCACGACGACGATCGGGCAGTACGCGTACGCGGGCAGCGACGAGCTGGTGGTGCCGAGCAGGCGCTCGGCCAGTCCGCCCTTGCCGCGATTGCCGATGACGATGAGATTGTAGTTGCGCGACAGCTCGACGAACACGGACGCTGGGTCACCGGTGACGATCAGCGTCGCCGCCTCGACGCCTGCTCGTCGGCGATGGCCTTGGCCTTGGAAAGAATCTCCTGTGCGTCGCTGTGCGCCGCGTTGTCATCACCCATCGCGGTGTACGTGGCGTCGAACGACACTGCGGCGTAGCTGGGCAACGAATACGCGCATACGATCTGCAGCGTCAATCCCGCATGCTTGGCAAAATTGGCGGCCCACCACGTGGCCTTGTAACTGGCATGAGAACCGTCCACCCCAACCAGAATCGCCTTTTCGTTGATCATGGCAACCTCCTTAAGGTAACACCGATGCAGCGGCGCATCGGGTCATAGTTCCTAGAATACCGCGTACGCGTCAGGATGCGGGATGAACATCAGTCATTTTGCCGATTGAGAACAATGCCACATTCCTGCGTCGGTGTGTCATAACGCGCGGCAGCGCAGCGGAAGCGGGCACGGCATCGTCGCCGCATCACCTGTCGAAAAAGCACGACAGCGCCCCAATGGAGGCGCTGTGCAGTGCGAAATATCGTTCGAAGACTCTTCGACCGGAAGCAACCGGCTTAGATGATTCGGTAGTACTCGAAGGAAGCGTATACGGGCACGATGGACACGCTCTTGCCGGGGCGCGGCGCGTGAATCATCAGACCGTTGCCGACGTAGATGCCCACATGGCCGGATCTCCACATCAGGTCGCCGGCTGGGGATCGTTGACCTTCGTGCCGTGGGCCTGAGCCCACACACGCTGCTGATAGTCGATACGCGGCAGGCTGATGCCGAACTTGGCGTACACATACTGCGTGAAGCCCGAGCAGTCGAATCCCGACGGCGTGGTGCCGCCGTACACATAGGGCACGCCCTGGAACTGGGAGCGTAGGCGACCACGCCGGCGCCATTGGCGCTGACCGGGGCATTCGACC
>ENA-OUNI01001168-OUNI01001168.1-human-gut-metagenome-genome-assembly--contig:-NODE-1168-length-10718-cov-1.722311_pt1 | contig 10718 bp, 13 predicted proteins | sample MGYA00242499_ERZ504580 | MGnify/ENA primary metagenome ERZ504580 (study PRJEB26092, sample SAMD00036315) | human gut metagenome | host: Homo sapiens | study: EMG produced TPA metagenomics assembly of... | reverse complement strand
GGGCGGCGCATACTGGGAAAAGGACAACGCTACAGCCCAACGTACGTTTCGCCAACTCCCCCCACCTCTTCGTAGACAAGTGGGACACCCCTATCCTCTGCATTCATGGCGAAAAGGATTTCCGCATCCTTGCAACCAGGCAATGGCTGCCTTTGACGCTGCCGTAATGCGCGGTGTTCCTGCCGAACTGCTTATCTATCCCGATGAGAACCACTGGTGCTGAAACCGCAAAACGGCGTTCTGTGGCAGCGCACATTCTTTGAATGGCTGGATAAGTGGCTGAAGCCTGCAAAACAATAAAGAAAGCAGATAAAAAAGAATATGAAAAAAGGAAGCCGGCACATCGTTGCAGTGATGTTGCCGGCTTCCTTTTTTTATGCCATGCTCCCGATTGTCAGACCAGCACGCCCAATATCGGGAACGTCGCTCCCTGCATTACGAAGCAGATGCCAAAGACACACGCACTTACAATCCAAAGAATGACCAATGTCCATTTCAGGCCGGAAACCATAGGCTGCCACTTGAATATCTGGCTGAATATCATCCAAACGAGGCTTACCAACGGAATGCCCACTACCAGGATACCTGCAATATACATCACAATGGCCGATAACGGAGAGGCAGGCAATACTACATTAAAAGTAGGGAACATCGAGATAAGTGCTGCCCCACCGCCGATGGCCACCATTACGGCAGCAAAAAGCAGGGCTACGAACACCACTCCGAACACAAACAGCAGCGGACTGCAGATGATAGCGAATATCACCAGGCAGATTTTAAGGAACAGCCCCACCACCATAACCCAGGGCATCGCCCAGTTTCTGCAGGAAAGTGCGAGGCTTGTCGGACCTCATATAATCGTTCACGCCGTTTGCCACCTTCTCAAAACCGCCGGTCACCGTCTTGCTATATTATCCACCGTAACCGCCTCGCCCCGCATACTCAGTTTCTCGGCTGCCGTGCGGCTTCCGGAACGATTATCCAGCAAATGATATAGGCGGGTATCAGGAGCTTGAATCCGAAAATCATGATTATTACAAGCACCAGACGCAACATCGTCACGTCCCAACCCCAATAGGCAGCCAATCCGCTCACCACACCGCCCAACATCTTATCGTCGGGATTGCGATAGAAATGGTGAGACACTTCTCCGCAGTTGCGGAAGCGCCTGCACCTGTATTGCCGGCATGGTTGCTGCCGTCCCAACTGCCGCTTCCGGAAGCGGCATCTCCTGCATCAGGCTCCAGTTCTTCCGGCTTTCCCATGCGGGCAATCACTTCTTCCACATAGCAATGGTAATCACCTGCGAACCCGCAGCAAGCTTCTCCGTAAAAAGCTCGGAGATACGGCGTTCAATGTCATCGATTATCTCGTCTGCACCGGCTTCCTTACGGAAATGTATCTTCAGGTTGCTTAAATAATTATCCAAAAGGCGGTAGGCATCTTCATCGATATGAAAAACCGTTCCTCCTAAATTTACCGTTAATGTCTTTTTCATCGTTATATGTTTTTTTATTTATTCTTTCATTACTCTTCAATAGCCCAACATGCTTCATGCTAATTGTTGGCAATATGATTGACCGTATCGCTCAGTTCGCGCCAGGACACCTCCAGCTCACCCAGAAAAGCCTCTCCTTTCGCGGTCAGCCTATAGTATTTGCGAGGCGGTCCCTGCGTGGACTCTATCCATTCGTAACTCAGCAAATCATCGTTCTTCAAACGGGTGAGCAGCGGATAGAGCGTACCTTCCACCACAATGAGCCGCGCTTCCTTCAGTTTCTGTATAATATCCGAAGCATAAGCCGGCTCTTTATGGAGCAACAGCATGATACAATATTCAAGCATGCCCTTGCGCATCTGCGACTTTACATTATTAACGTCCATAATTCGTATATGTTATTAAATGGTTTGACTATTTACAACAAAAAATGCCATACCTGCATCCTTTGTATGGCACAAATATATGTATTATCTTAGTACCTTGTATTACAAAGTACCTTACATTAATATTATTTAAGAGTATATATGACCGGAGAGCAATCCGGGCTGCGCCTGTCGCACCCGCAAAATTCCCGTTGATATGCCACAAATAATTGCAGTTTGGTTTCTGTTTGAAACAAAGTATGCTATATTTGCATCATATTAATATAAACGCAGCAAAACATGTTTACCATCAGAAAAGCAACAAGCGCCGATTGCGGGTTAATCCATAAGCTCGCCTGGCAGATATTTCCCGAAACTTACAAAGAAATTCTTTCAAAAGAACAAATCGAATATATGATGGAATGGATGTACTCCTTAGAGAGCATCGCCAACAGATGGAAGAAGAGGGGCATGTGTACCTCATTGCCTGTGAGGAGTGCGAAGCGGCGGGTTATGTATCCGTACAGCAACAAGGAAAAGACCTGTTTCACCTGCAAAAGATTTATGTGCTTCCTTATTATCAGGGCGCACACTGCGGGAGTTTCCTGTTTCGCGAAGCTGTGAAATACATCAGGGATGTGCATCCCGCCCCGTGCATCATGGAGCTGAACGTAAACCGCAACAACAAAGCGGTAGTTTTTACGAGCACATGGGGATGAAGAAATCCAGAGAGGGAGATTTTCCGATAGGAAACGGATATTATATGAACGACTACATCATGCAGTTGAAAATCGAAGAATAAGCAGCGGACCGCATCATGGAATCCAAAGGGCTACACTGCGTTTCCAAAGAGCTACATTACGTTTCTAAAGGGCTACATTATAACTGTAAAGGTCAACTCTGCAATTCCAAAGTTGACCTTTACGTTTTCTCTATTATTTCGCTACTCTCTCCAGCCATTTAACCATTGAGAGCATCACAATCATGGAAGCGCCCGTTGCACCCACGAAAACCAACCAGCATGCCCAGATTGGAACAGTGGTATAAAGGATACCGCCAACGAAAAGCAGCGAATTACCTACTGCCGTTGCAGCCAGCCAGCAACCCTGCATCAGACCCTGCAAATGAGGGGGAGCAACCTTGGACACGAAAGACAGTCCCAGCGGTGAGATGAACAACTCGGCAACCGTAAGGATGAAGTACAAACCTATCATAATCCACGGAGTCACACGGATGGCATTGATTTCGGCGGCACTCATCGTGCTCAACGCATCTTTGGCAGGCAAAGTGAACGAGAATATCATCAGGAACACGTATGCCAGTGCCGCAATGCCCATACCGATGGCAATCTTCATCGGAGTGGACGGTTCTTTATCCTTTTTCTTCAATGCGCCGAACAGCCACATGATAAACGGAGTGAGGAATACCACAAAGAACGGGTTTACGCACTGGAATATTTCAGCACCCTTGATGCGGGTAAAGCCAAGGTCAATATCGATTACGCTCAAGTCTACATAGTCGCGTGCAAAGTAAGTCAGCGAATAACCGTTCTGGTGGAACGACAGCCAGAAGAAAATTACCACACCGAACACTGCGAACAGGGCATAAATACGCTGTTTGATTTCGGCTGCGCTCATCTTGATTTCTTCTTTGCTTACGGTAGCATTCTGTTCCTTGGCAGCTACAACCTTCTTTGCCGGGTCGGGGAAACGGTTCTTGTTGACCAGGTAGATTACCAATGAAATCAACATGGCAACAATGGCAGCCATGAAAGCGTATTGGAAACCGCGGTTAAACACATCCAGGTAGTTGTTGACAAACGCACCCATATCAGCCACATGGCTGCGTCGAGCGTAACCTTGTCTGCCAGAGCCGTAAGATTCTCCATAGCCTGGGGAGCCATCTTGTCGCCCTCTTTAAGGAATTGGTGACAAAGTTCGGGCAAAGTGGCATCATAGTCGAAGTTGTTGACCTTCAGCCACCAGTTGCGCACACCGATAGCAATCCACGGAGCGAAGAAACCGCCGATGTTAATGAACATGTAGAATATCTGGAAACCGGAGTCGCGCAGGCTTGAGTACCTGGGATCATCGTACATCTGACCCACCAATGCCTGAAGATTACCCTTGAACAGACCGTTACCGAAAGCAATGACCAGAAGTCCGAAACAAGTCAGTCCCAGGTAAAGTCCCATGCTGGGAACAGGCGTAGGAGTAGGAATGGCAATAATCAGATAACCCACCGCCATCATCACCAGACCGGCAAGGATAGTGCCTTTGAAGTTTTTAGTCTTATCGGCAATGATACCGCCTGCCAATGCCAGAATATAGATAGATGCATAGAACGCGGAATAGATATATCCGGTAGTCGTTTCAGACAGCCCGAACTTCGCCGAGATAAACAGTGTAAGGATTGCCATCATAATATAGAAGCCGAAACGCTCTCCCATATTAGCCAAAGCGGCAGCAATCAAACCATTAGGGTGCTTGCTAAACATAAAAATAAGTTTTTGTAAATTAGTAATTAGTATTAGTTTATTTATATTTTTTGCAAATATATACTTTTCATCGAAATTTCCCGGTAAGAAAACGAAATATCTCTTGCCGGAAATCAGGTTTTTAATATCCCTTTCACGAAAAAAGCCGGAAAAAGCGTGTGAATAATTACACTATGACAATCTGTGCCGGAAAAGCATTAAAATCACATAATCCTCATGCTTACACACCTCATGCCTCGAAAAGCCTGCAAACCTCAGCGTGTACCTCCTTTATCAAATCCTTCGGATTGAGTTTGAGCTGCAACCCGCGCTGTCCGGCACTGATGTAGATATAGGAGAACTGCAGGCAGGTTTCGTGAATATAGGTAGGGAAAGGCTTTTTCATGCCGATAGGCGAACAACCGCCGCGGATATACCCCGTCAGCGGAAGCAGTTCCTTCATCGGAATAAGGTCGCACTTCTTGTTTCCGGACACCTTGGCGGCCAATTTCAGGTCTACTTCGTGCTCTCCGGGAATGACGCACACAAAATAACCGGTTTTATCGCCATGCAATATCAGAGTTTTAAATACCTGCTCTATATCCTCTCCCAAACTGGCAGCCACGTGTATGGCACTCAAATCTTTCTCATCCACCTCATAAGGAATGAGCTCGTAGGCAATCTTTGCCTTATCAAGCAGCCGAGCTGCATTTGTCTTGTTGATTTTATTTTCTTTCATTACAAACTATAATTGCAGACAGGCGAAAAGCATTCCGTTGCAGAAAGACGTTTTGCCGTCCGATGCCCTTTCACCTGTCATTTTTCTTTCAGACTATTTTAAAGATGAAGTTCTTCTTTCAGGAACTTCGGGGTATATCCTTTCGTACTCATCGCCACCTCTTCGGGCGTGCCGCAAGAGAGAAGCTCTCCCCCGCCCTTACCGCCTTCGGGTCCCATGTCGATGATATAATCCGCCATTTTGATGACATCGAGGTTATGCTCGATAACGATAACCGTGTTGCCTTATCGACCAATTTATTCAATACATTCATCAGGACGCGGATATCCTCAAAGTGCAGTCCGGTAGTAGGTTCGTCAAGAATATAGAGCGTCTTGCCCGTATCCCGCTTGGAGAGTTCGGTGGCCAACTTCACACGCTGGCTCTCGCCACCGGAGAGCGTAGTGGAAGACTGCCCCAGCTTGATATACCCCAGACCGACCTCCTGAATTACCTTAATCTTGTTCAATATCTGAGGTACGTTTTCAAAGAATTCCACAGCACGATTTATCGTCATATCCAGTACGTCGGCAATGGACTTCCCCTTGAAGCGCACTTCCAGCGTTTCGCGGTTGTAGCGCTTGCCATGGCAAACCTCACAAGGAACATATACATCGGGCAGGAAATTCATCTCAATGGTTTTGTAGCCGTTGCCCTGGCAGGCTTCACAACGTCCGCCGCTTACATTGAACGAGAAACGTCCCGCCTTGTATCCGCGGATTTTGGCTTCGGGCAGGCCGACAAACAGGTTGCGGATATCAGAAAAGACTCCCGTATACGTGGCAGGATTGGAGCGCGGAGTACGCCCCAGCGGCGACTGGTCTACATTCACCACCTTATCTATATACTCCAGTCCCTCGATACTGCCATACTCCAAGGGTCCTGAAGCGAACGGTAAAACTTCTGCGAAAGGATGGCTGAAGCGTTTCATTAATCAGTGTGGACTTTCCGCTGCCCGATACTCCCGTTACACAAATCAGTTTGCCAAGCGGGAACTCCACATCCACATTTTTCAGGTTATTGCCTCTTGCACCGCGCAGCCACAGGCTATGGCCGTTGCCCTTGCGCCGTTCGGCAGGCACTTCAATGGCACATTCGCCGTTCAAATACCGGGAAGTCAGCGTATGCGTCCGCAACATCTGCTGCGGAGTGCCGGCAAATACCACCTCGCCCCCCAGCCTGCCTGCCTTGGGGCCCATATCTATAACGTAATCGGCGGCAAGCATCATGTCTTTATCATGCTCCACCACAATCACGGAATTACCCATATCGCGCAACTCCTTCAACGAATGGATAAGCCGCAGATTATCGCGCTGGTGCAATCCGATGCTCGGCTCATCCAGTATATACAGCACGTTCACCAACTGCGAGCCTATCTGCGTAGCCAGCCGGATACGTTGGCTTTCGCCGCCGGAGAGGCTGACGGCGCTGCGGTCCAGAGACAGATAATCCAATCCCACATCCAGCAGGAATTTCAGGCGGGTACGGATTTCTTTCAATATTTCTACCGCAATCTGCTGCTGTTTCCTGCTAAGATATTGGTCTACGTTCATCAGCCAGTCATACAACTCGTTGATGTCCATTGTGGAGAGTTCGTAGATGTTTTTATCGTGAATACGGAATGACAAGCTTCCTTGTTCAACTTCGCTCCGTGACATTCGGGACAGACAGCCGTCCTGGCAAATTGCTCCGCCCACTTCTGTGCCGTGGCAGACGCATCCTTTTCCTGCAACATCTGGATATACTTCACCACTCCCTCAAAAGTGACAAAGTAGTCGGAAGACGTACCGATAAGGGAGCTTTTTATCTTTATACGCTCATCCGAACCGTATAGAATCTCATCTATCGTATCGTCCGGCAGCTCCCTGACAGGAGTTTTCAGCGTAGCTTCATACTTCTCCAGCAATGCGGCAATCTGCCAGAATATCATGCTGTTCTTGGCTTTTCCCAAAGGAATGATGGCTCCCCCGCTGATGGAAAGCTCGCGGTCGGGGATAATCTTGTCTATATCAATCTGGCTCACCACGCCCAAACCTTTACACTTGGGACACGCCCCCTGCGGAGAATTGAAGGAGAAGTTATGGGGGGCAGGCTCGCGATAGGACAGTCCGGTGACAGGACACATCAAACGCTTGCTGTAATGGCGCACGCTCTCGCTTTGGGCGTCAAGCACCATCAGCAGCCCGTCGCCCTGACGCATGGCAACGGCAACGCTGTTCTTCAGGCGGGTGTCGTCTTTATCCGCCACCACCAGTTTGTCGATTACCACTTCCACGTCATGGTTCTTGTAACGGTCCAGTTTCATGCCGGGCAATGCCTCGCGCATCTCGCCGTCCACACGGACATAGAGGTAGCCTTTCTTGCGAATCTGCTCGAAAAGTTCCTTGTAGTGTCCCTTACGGTTGCGCACCAACGGGGCGAGGATGTAAATACGCTTTCCTTTATAATCGTTCAGGATAAGCTCGAGTATCTGCTCTTCGGTATATTTCACCATTTTCTCGCCGGAAAGATACGAATAGCTTCGCCGGCACGGGCATACAGCAGGCGAAGATAATCGTATATCTCCGTTGTCGTACCCACGGTGGAACGCGGATTTTTATTGGTGGTCTTCTGCTCTATGGAAATCACCGGGCTCAGACCGGTAATCTTATCTACATCGGGACGCTCCAGATTGCCCAGAAAGTTACGGGCATAAGCGGAAAACGTTTCGATATAGCGACGCTGGCCCTCGGCAAATATCGTATCGAATGCGAGGGACGACTTGCCGCTTCCGCTCAGCCCGGTGATTACCGTAAGGCTGTTGCGGGGAATTTCCGCATCGATGTCTTTCAGGTTATGTACACGCGCTCCGTATACATTGATATATTCTGTTTCTTCTTGCATATTTTAATGAATGAATTTGTGCAAAAATAACGGTTTCCGACCGAATATCAGTCGAAAAGCGGGTATTTTCGGTTTTGAAATGCACAATATTATTTCTTAACGCAATCCTTTGGTTAAAATGGGACAATATTGTTAACTTTGCGGCTACTTTGGGAAATTGTAAACATAAACCAACGATTACTGAATGAAAACGATTAACCGTATTTTTTGTTCCCTGCTGCTTGCCGGCGCGTGCAGCCTCGGAACAAGCGCACAAGAAAACCAATCTTACTTTCTGCATACGATAGAAAAAGGCCAGAGCTGTATTCCATTGCCAGCATGTACAACATCAGCCAGGCGGATATAGTAAAACTGAATCCGGGAAGCGACGACAAGATATATGTAGGCCGTACCCTGCGCATTCCGCGTACGGATGCCGGTTTGCAAAAGGAGACTTTCCATACCATAGCTCCCGGTGAAACTCTTTACCGGCTTACGGTGAAATACAATGTGTCCGCCAAAGCCATATGCGATGCCAACCCCGGACTGAGCGCGGATAACTTCCGCATCGGGCAGGTCATCCGCATTCCGTCGGCCACGGATGCGGCAGCCGCCACCGCAGACACGCAGGCACTTTCGGGCATGCCCGCAGGCAACACTACCATTCAGGCCCCGGTACAATCCCGCTGCCGCGACATGCACAAGGTAAAACGCAAGGAAACGGTATTCAGCATCAGCCGCGAATACGGCATTACCGAAGCCGAACTCATAGCCGCCAATCCCGAATTGCGGGGCGAGAACAAGATAAAGAAAGGTTCGTTCCTCTGTATCCCCTATCCGTCCTCTCCTTCTGCAACGCAGCAGGATACACCCCGGCAGGCCGCACCGAGCGACAGCGAACTGTTCAGTGAAAACACCAGAAGCAGCAAGCGCATCAATGTCATCAAGCTGCCGTAGTCCTTCCGTTCCTGCCCGACGGGGCAAGCAAAAGCGAATCTGCCAAAATGGTGGAATATTACGAAGGATTCCTTATGGCGGTAGACAGCCTGAAGCGCACAGGCACTTCCATAGACCTTTATACTTACAGTACCGGTCCTGCTACATCCTCCCTAAACTCCATACTCGGCAAAAGCGAGATGAAGGACATGGATATTATCTTCGGCCCGTTGCACCAGCAGCACATCAAGCCTTTGGCCGATTTTGCCGACAAGCACGACATACGGCTGGTGATACCGTTTACGTCTAAAGACAATACCGTATTTCGCAATCCGTCGGTATACCAAATCAATACTCCCCAATCCTACCTTTATTCGGAAGTGTACGACCACTTTGTACGCCAGTTTCCCAACGCCAACGTTATCTTTATCGAGCAAGCCAGGGAACCAGAGAGAAGGCGGACTTCATCAAGGGATTGAAAGAGGAGTTGCGCAACCGTTCCATACCTACAAAATCACTGAAAGAGGATGCTACCCGTGGAGTCCTTGAAAGCCGTATTGCGTGCCGACCGTGAAATATATTCATCCCCACTTCCGGAAGCAACATCACACTGATCAAGATACTGCCGCAACTGACACTGCTGGTACGCGAGATGCCCGACAGCCGCATACATCTGTTCGGCTATCCGGAATGGCAGACTTACACCAAAGACCATCTTGAAGCCTTCTTCGAACTGGATACATACTTCTACTCCTCGTTCTACACGAACAATCTGCTGCCGGCAGCCATTAACTTCACCAAGAGCTACCGCAAATGGTATGGCAAGGAGATGGACGAACGTTATCCCAAATTCGGCATGCTGGGTTTCGACACGGGCTACTTCTTCCTCAAAGGACTGTCGCGCTACGGTTCGGGATTTGAAAAGAACCTGGACAAAATGGACCTTGTTCCCATTCAGACCGGCTTCAAGTTCCAGCGTGTAAACAACTGGGGCGGATTTATCAACCGGAAAGTGTTCTTTGTACGCTTCACCAAGAATTTCGAACTGATAAAGCTCGACTTTGATTAAAGAAACGCCTTACAGCCATTTGGTTACAGTAATTCGCAATTGAAGAAAATGAAACTAAAAACAATTATAGGAACAGCACTCTTAGCAGGTACATGTGCTTTGCCGGCAAGCGCACAGATAGGCGAACAACGCCATAACTTTTCCGTGGGCATCAACGGCGGCATCAACCTGAATAGCGTAAGCTTCTCTCCCAGAGTCCGCCAGAACAACCTGATGGGTATCAACGGCGGAGTGACCGCCCGTTATATTTCCGAAAAGTATTTCAGCATGATATGCGGTGCGCAAATCGAGCTTAACTTCTCCCAACACGGTTGGGACGAATTTTATGAGGACTATCCCGAACTGCAATACACGCGGAAGATGAATTATCTGGAAATTCCCTTCCTTGCACATCTGGCATTCGGTAAGGACAGAGGTTTGCAGTTCTTCGTCCATGCCGGTCCGCAGATAGGCTTCTTTTTAGGAGACAGCTATACGATAAGCGGCGACTGGGACAACTACCCGGGACTGACCGTAGAACAGCATGACAAAGCCGTAGACAACAGGTTCGACTACGGCATTACGGGCGGAGCCGGCGTGGAACTCCGCACCAAAGCCGAATTCCTGGTGGAAGGCAGATACTATTATGCCTTGTCCGACTTCTACAACAGTACCAAGAAGGACTACTTTCCGTTCGGCACACGGAGTCATCACCGCTAAAATCACTATTGTTCGATTTAAGGAATAAGAAAATA
>ENA-OUNI01001167-OUNI01001167.1-human-gut-metagenome-genome-assembly--contig:-NODE-1167-length-10730-cov-2.177968_pt1 | contig 10730 bp, 15 predicted proteins | sample MGYA00242499_ERZ504580 | MGnify/ENA primary metagenome ERZ504580 (study PRJEB26092, sample SAMD00036315) | human gut metagenome | host: Homo sapiens | study: EMG produced TPA metagenomics assembly of... | reverse complement strand
GAAAGACTATAAACGCGGTGAAGACTATGTGAACTTTCGGCCCGACCGTGTGGCTATGCAGGATGCAACTGCACAGATGGCATTATTACAGTTTATGAATGCAGGACGTGATGAGGTGGCTGTTCCTTCGACCGTACATTGCGACCATTTGATTCAGGCTTATAAAGGAGCGAAAGAAGATATTGCCACTGCAACCAAAACGAATGAGGAGGTGTATAATTTTCTTCGGGATGTTTCTTCCCGTTACGGTATCGGTTTCTGGCAGCCCGGGGCAGGTATCATTCATCAGGTGGTGTTGGAAAACTATGCTTTTCCCGGCGGCATGATGGTAGGTACCGATTCTCATACCCCGAATGCCGGCGGTTTGGGAATGGTGGCTATCGGTGTCGGCGGTGCTGATGCGGTGGATGTGATGACAGGTATGGAATGGGAGTTGAAGATGCCCCGCTTGATTGGCGTGCGCCTCACTGGAAAATTAAACGGATGGGCTGCTCCTAAAGATGTTATCTTGAAACTGGCAGGAATTTTGACTGTAAAAGGCGGAACAAATGCCATTATCGAATATTTCGGTCCGGGTACTGCTTCACTTTCAGCTACCGGAAAGGCTACGATTTGCAACATGGGTGCGGAAGTGGGAGCTACGACTTCTCTTTTCCCTTATGATGAGCGTATGGCTGACTATCTGAAAGCTACCGGACGTGCGGAAGTGGCAGATATGGCTACTGCCGTTGCCGAAGGGCTTCGTGCCGATGATGAAGTAGTTGCCAATCCGGAGAAATACTATGACCGTATTATCGACATAGACCTTTCCACATTGGAGCCTTATATCAACGGACCGTTTACTCCGGATGCCGCCACGCCTGTTTCGGAGTTTGCCGAGAAGGTTTTGAAGAACGGCTATCCCCGTAAGATGGAGGTAGGGCTTATCGGTTCCTGTACCAATTCATCCTACCAGGATTTGAGCCGTGCGGTGTCTTTGGCGCATCAGGTAACAGAGAAGCGGTTGCATGCGGCTGCTCCGCTGATTGTCAATCCGGGTTCGGAACGCATACGTGCAACCGCAGAGCGTGACGGTATGATTGACGCTTTTGAAAAAATAGGCGCTACAATTATGGCAAATGCCTGCGGCCCTTGTATCGGACAATGGAAGCGTGTGACCGATGATCCTACTCGTAAGAATTCTATTGTAACTTCTTTCAACCGGAACTTTGCCAAGCGTGCGGATGGAAATCCGAATACGTATGCCTTTGTTGCCTCTCCCGAACTGACAATGGCATTGACCATTGCCGGAGATTTATGTTTCAATCCGCTGAAAGATACATTGCTCAATGCCGATGGCGAACAGGTTAAACTCTCCGAACCGATAGGCGAAGAGCTGCCGCCGGAAGGATTTACGGCAGGGAGCGAGGGGTATGTCGCACCTTCCCATGCAAAGACGGATATTGCGGTGGCTCCCCAGTCGCAACGCCTGCAACTGCTTGCTCCTTTCCCGGCTTGGGACGGAGAGGATTTGCTGAATATGCCTTTGCTGATTAAAACGCAGGGTAAGTGTACCACCGATCATATCTCGACGGCAGGTCCGTGGCTTCGTTTCCGCGGGCATTTGGAGAATATTTCGGACAATATGCTGATGGGGCTGTCAATGCCTTTAACGGAGAAACGAATAAAGTGTGGAACCGTTCTACAAATACGTACGGAACGGTGTCCGGTACAGCCAAACTGTATAAGTCCGAAGGGATTCCTTCGATTGTCGTTGCCGAAGAAAACTATGGCGAGGGTTCCAGCCGTGAACATGCCGCTATGGAACCGCGTTTCCTGAATGTACGTGTCATACTGGCAAAGAGCTTTGCACGTATCCACGAGACGAATTTGAAGAAACAGGGCATGCTGGCGCTGACCTTTACCGATAAGGCGGATTATGATAAAATTCGGGAGCATGACTTGCTTTCCGTTGTCGGCTTGAAAGACTTTGCTCCGGGACGTAACCTGAAAGTGCTGCTTCATCACGAGGACGGCAGCAAGGAAAGCTTCGAAGTACAACATACGTATAATGAACAGCAGATAGGCTGGTTCCGTGCCGGCTCTGCATTAAATGCACGATAGAATATGGAAAAGATTACTGTACCTTTTATTACAGGTGACGGAGTAGGGGCAGAGGTCACTCCGTCCATGCAGGCTGTGGTGGATGCAGCCTTGAAGAAAGCCTATGGAGACAGCCGGAGTATCGGATGGAAAGAAGTGCTGGCAGGTGAGCGGGCATTTAATGAAACGGGTTCCTGGTTGCCGGAAGAAACGATGGAAGCATTCCGCACTTATAAAATAGGTATTAAGGGGCCGTTGACTACACCGGTCGGCGGCGGTATCCGTTCGCTGAACGTGGCGTTGCGCCAGACACTCGATTTGTATGTGTGCCTGCGTCCCGTGCGTTGGTATAAAGGCGTAGTTTCGCCGGTGAAAGAACCGCAGAAGGTAAACATGTGCGTATTCCGTGAGAATACGGAAGATATCTACGCCGGTATCGAATGGGAAGCCGGAACACCGGAAGCCGAAAAGTTCTATCGCTTCCTGCATGATGAGATGGGCGTGACCAAGGTGCGTTTTCCCGAAACTTCATCTTTTGGCGTGAAACCTGTGTCTAAAGAGGGAACGGAGCGGCTGGTGCGTGCGGCTTGCCGTTATGCGCTCGAAAACGGTCTGCCCTCTGTAACGCTGGTACACAAAGGCAATATCATGAAGTTTACCGAAGGCGGCTTCAAGAAATGGGGCTATGAGCTGGCGGAGCGTGAGTTTGGAAAAGATATAGCGGAGGGACGTCTTGTTGTCAAGGATTGCATTGCCGATGCCTTTTTGCAGAATACCTTGCTTGTTCCCGAAGAATACTCGGTCATTGCCACTCTGAATTTGAACGGTGATTATATTTCCGACCAGTTGGCTGCTATGGTGGGCGGCATCGGTATCGCTCCGGGAGCCAACATTAATTACAGGACGGGACATGCCATTTTTTGAGGCCACCCATGGCACGGCTCCCAATATTGCCGGAAAAGACATTGTGAATCCGTGTTCCATGATTCTTTCGGCGGTGATGATGCTCGAACACCTGGGTTGGAAAGAGGCCGCCTTGCTGATAGAGGAAGCACTGGAGAAGAGTTTCACAGAAGGTCGTGCTACAGTCGATTTGGCCCGCTTCATGCAGGGTGGTGTCCCGTTGTCTACATCGGCTTTTACACGGGAAATCGTGAACAGGATAGAAGCTTCCGCAAATAATTCCCCCATAAACCAGAAAAAATAAAAATATTATGAAGAAAGAATATTTGATTTACAAACTTTCCGAAGACCTGAAAGAAGCGACCCGGATTGAGAACGAACTGTTCAAGAAGTTTGATGTGAAGCGCGGATTGCGTAATGAAGACGGTACAGGTGTGCTGGTTGGGCTCACCAAGATTGGCAACGTAGTGGGGTACGAGCGCATTCCGGGCGGAGGTCTGAAGCCTATTCCGGGCAAATTGTTCTACCGTGGCTACGACCTTGAGGATTTGGCACATGCCATTCTCAAAGAGAACGTTTCGGCTTTGAAGAAGTGGCGTATCTGCTGCTTTCAGGCCGTTTGCCCGACAGGGAGGAACTGGCTTCTTTCCGTGAGCTGATTAACGATAATATGCCGTTGGAACAGAAAACGAAGATGAACATCATCGAGCTTGAAGGGAATAATATAATGAATATCCTGGCGCGAAGCGTGCTCGAAATGTATCGCTTTGACCCGAATGCCGATGATACGTCGCGCGATAATCTGATGCGCCAGAGCATAGACCTTATTTCGAAGTTCCCCACCATCATAGCCTATGCTTTCAATATGCTTCGCCATGCCACTCACGGCCGTTCGTTGCATATCCGGCATCCGCAGGAGAATCTTTCTCTCGCGGAGAATTTCCTGTATATGCTGAAAAAGGATTATACGGAACTGGATGCCCGTACCCTTGACCTGTTGCTGGTGTTGCAGGCGGAGCATGGCGGCGGTAACAACTCTACGTTCACCGTACGCGTAACGTCCTCTACCGGAACAGATACCTATTCTGCCATCGCTGCGGGCATCGGTTCCCTGAAAGGCCCGCTTCACGGTGGCGCCAATATCCAGGTTACCGACATGTTCCACCATTTGCAGGAGAATATCCGGGATTGGACGAATGTAGACGAGATTGACACTTATTTCACCCGTATGCTGAACAAGGAGGTATATAACAAGACGGGATTGATATACGGTATCGGACATGCCGTCTATACCATTTCAGACCCTCGTGCCATACTTTTAAAGGAACTTGCCCGCGACCTTGCCCGCGAGAAAGGGAAAGAGCGTGAGTTTGCTTTCCTTGAATTGCTGGAAGAGCGAGCTATCGAAGTTTTCGGCCGTGTGAAGAACAACGGCAAGACGGTTTCGAGCAATGTGGATTTTTACTCCGGTTTCGTATATGAAATGATCGGGTTGCCGCAGGAAATATTTACTCCGCTGTTTGCCATGGCGCGTATCGTGGGCTGGTGTGCACATCGTAATGAAGAGTTGAACTTCGAAGGTAAGCGCATTATTCGTCCGGCATATAAGAATGTATTGGAAGAAGTAGCATACATTCCTATTAAGAAGCGGTAGATCCGTTTCAAAGCACAGACCTCGGATTGCCGGGTCGTATAAGGTATCGTTGTTGCGGTTGGAAAGCCGGACAGCGATACCTTATTCATTTCCCGTGGCGGAACGGATAAATATCCACGCTCTTTGCATTATCCGTTTCTGTATGTTTTTGATAATTGCTGCGGGAAAACGATTTGATTGTTACAGGTTTTCCCTATATTTGTCACACTTAAACAAAAGAACATGAGCGAAGAAGGGTTTCATCTGTTTTTGGGAGTGATGTGCGTCATTGCGCTTTTTGTGTTCATCGCTCTTTATTTCGTCAAAGCCGGATATGGGATGTTCCGTACCGCATCGTGGGGATATTCCATTAGTAACAAGGCGGCGTGGGTATTGATGGAAGCGCCGGTCTTTATCGTTATGTTTTGGTTGTGGGGGCAGGAGCGGGGGCAGGCTTTGCCGTGCCGGTATATCTTTTCTTTCTGCTGTTCCAGCTACACTATTTCCAAAGGTCGTTTATTTTTCCTTTTCTGCTGAAAGGAAAAGCCGGATGCCGGTAACTATTATGATGATGGGCATTGTATTTAATGTACTGAACGGAATGATGCAGGCTGGCGGTCTGTTTTACTTTGCTTCCGAAGGGATGTATTCCGGTGGTTGGACTTATTTGCTGAAGACTCATGCGTGGTCGGGGTTCTGTTGTTTTTTGCCGGTATGCTTATCAATCTTCATTCCGACCATGTGATTCGCCATTTGCGTAAGCCGGGCGACACGAATCATTACCTTCCTGAGAAAGGTCTTTATCGCTATGTCACTTCTGCCAACTATTTCGGTGATTGGTAGAATGGACCGGTTTTGCCATACTTACTGCTTCGCCTGCCGCATGGGTGTTTGTGTGGTGGACTTTTGCCAATCTCGTTCCCCGTGCCAATGCCATTTACGGCCGTTACCGGAAAGAATTCGGTGATGAGGCGGTAGGAAAACGCAAGCGTATCATACCTTATATCTATTGAAAGGACAAACCATAAATCATAAATCAGGAAACTATCACATGGAATCAAAATTATTCACTCCGGTTACTTTCGGACCGCTGACATTGCGCAACCGTACCATCCGTTCGGCTGCTTTTGAAAGTATGTGTCCCGGAAATGCCCCTTCGGACATGTTGCTCGATTATCACCGTTCGGTTGCGGCAGGAGGCATCAGTATGACTACTGTGGCTTATGCGGCTGTTACTCAGAGCGGGCTTTCTTTTGACCGCCAGTTGTGGATGCGCCCTGAAATAATTCCGGGGCTTCGCAAGCTGACCGATGCGATACATGCGGAAGGTGCTGCTGCCGGAATCCAGTTGGGGCATTGCGGAAACATGTCCCATAAGAGTATTTGCGGGTGTACCCCGGTCGGTGCCAGCAGCGGCTTCAACCTGTATTCACCTACTTTTGTGCGTGGTTTGCGTGCCGGTGAACTGCCGGAGATGGCACGTGCTTACGGAAAGGCGGTGAATCTGGCCCGTGAGGCGGGATTTGATGCAGTGGAAATTCATGCCGGACATGGCTACCTTATCAGCCAGTTCCTTTCGCCTTCGACCAATCATCGCAAAGATGAATTTGGCGGTTCTCTGGAAAACCGCATGCGCTTTATGGATATGGTGATGGATGAAGTGATGAAGGCTGCCGGCAGCGATATGGCAGTGCTTGTGAAGATGAACATGCGTGACGGTTTCCGGGGAGGCATGGAGATAGATGAGACGATGCAAGTGGCCAAGCGTCTTGAATGCTCGGGTGCACATGGATTGGTATTGAGCGGCGGTTTTGTAAGTAAAGCGCTATGTATGTGATGCGTGGGGAAATGCCGATTCGCAGCATGACACATTATATGACATGCTGGTGGCTGAAGTATGGAGTACGCATGGCGGGCAGGTGATGATACCGTCTGTGCCATTCAAAGAGGCCTATTTCCTGGAAGACGCCTGAAGTTCCGTGCAGAGCTGAAGATGCCGTTGATATATGTAGGCGGACTGGTGTCGCGTGCCAAGATAGATGAGGTGCTGGACAATGGTTTTGAGGCTGTACAGATGGCACGCGCCCTGCTCAACGAACCGGGCTTTGTGAACCGTATGCGCAAGGAGGAGAATGCCCGTTGCAGCTGTAGGCATAGTAATTACTGCATAGCCCGGATGTATTCCATAGAAATGGCTTGCCATCAGCATTTGCAGGAAGAACTGCCTGCCTGCTTGAAAAAGGAGATAGAGAAAATAGAAGCGAAGGGGTGATTGAATCTTTCTTATTATTGGCAATTTATACTTGGTAAACATGAAACTTGCTATCATAACCGGTGCAGACGGTGGTATGGGAACGGAAATAACCCGTGCTGTGGCTACAGCCGGATATAAAATAATCATGGCCTGTTACCGTCCGGAAAAAGCGGAAAGGGTAAAGGATATGCTGGTGCATGACACCGGTAACCCATATATTGAGGTATTGGGCATTGACTTAGCTTCGCTTGCATCTGTGGCGGCTTTTGCCGAAAGAATGTTGAAAAGGGGGGATACCGTCAGTCTGCTGATGAATAATGCCGGAACAATGGAAACAGGGCGTACATCACTGAGGATGGTTTGGAACGTACGGTGAGTGTTAATTATGTTGCTCCTTATTTGTTGACACGCAAACTTATTCCTCTGATGGAAAAGGGGAGCCGTATTGTCAATATGGTGTCTTGTACTTATGCCATAGGGCGTCTCGACTTTCCGGATTTCTTCCATCTTGGAAAGAGAGGAGGTTTCTGGCGCATTCCTGTTTATAGCAATACGAAACTGGCTCTGACCTTGTTTACCGTTAATCTGGCGAATCGGGTCAAGGAAAAAGGGATTGTGGTGAATGCGGCCGATCCGGGTATCGTATCTACCGATATAATAACGATGCACATGTGGTTCGACCCGCTGACAGATATCTTATTCCGGCCTTTTATCCGTACTCCCCGGCAAGGAGCTGCAACAGCCGTTCATCTGCTGCTGGATGAGGATGCCGGAAAACGTACGGGAACTTTAAATGCGAGTTGCCGTCCCAAGCATCTTTCCGGGAAGTATACCCGCCATGTGCAGATGCAGGAGTTGTGGAACAGGACGGAGAAGATTGTGGAGAAGTGGTTATAAATCCAAAAAACGGATAGAACACTTGTTGAGGAAAATTTAAAGAACCTCTTGCATTATGATAATTTTTCAGGCACGGAGTGCATGGATTTCACGGTTCCGGTTTGCAAGAACCATGAAATCTGTGCACTCGTGCCTGAAAGAAAATGTTAAAATCACTTCGGCCCTCTTGGGTTTATCCTATCGGGACTTTATTAAATGGAAAGTTCCCTCAGTACATTAACCAGGTCTTTCTTGATCGGCTTGTCGTTTTTGATGGCTTTCGTGAAAGGTACATAAACCACTTCATCGTGTTCTATGCCTATCATCACATTACGTTGTCCTTCCATGATGGCGTCGATTGCGGCAGCACCCAATCGGCTGGCAAGGATACGGTCGTGTGCCGTAGGACTGCCGCCACGCTGCAAGTGTCCGAGGATTGTGACGCGTACGTCGTATTGGGGATATTCGTTTTTCACACGTTCCGCATAGTGCATTGCACCACCGGTCAGTTCACTTTCGGCAACGAGCACGATGCTGCTGTTCTTAGACTTCCGGAAACCGTTCTTGATGAACTCTTCCAATTGGTCCACTTCCGTGCTGAATTCCGGTATGATGGCAGCCTCGGCTCCGGATGCGATAGCGCCGTTCAAGGCAAGGAAACCGGCATCGCGTCCCATAACCTCGACGAAGAAAAGACGTTCGTGAGAAGTTGCGGTGTCGCGGATTTTGTCTACGGCATCCAAAATCGTATTCAGGGCGGTGTCGTAACCGATTGTGGTATCCGTTCCGTACAGGTCGTTGTCGATGGTTCCCGGCAGACCGATACAGGGCACATCAAATTCTTGCGCAAAGATGCGTGCACCGGACAGAGAGCCGTCGCCACCGATAACCACCAGGGCATCGATACCCTCTTTCTTCATGTTATCGTATGCTATCTGCCGTCCTTCGGGCGTGGTAAACTCTTTACAGCGCGCTGTTTTCAGGATAGTACCGCCCAATTGGATGATGTTACTTACATTCTGGCTCTTGAATTCTTTGATTTCACCGGTTACCAAGCCTTTGTAACCTCTATATATGCCTTTAACCTGAAGTCCGTTGTAGATAGCCGCACGTGTTACCGCACGGATAGCCGCATTCATTCCCGGAGCGTCGCCGCCCGATGTTAAAATACCGATACACTTAATTGTTCCCATAACAATCTCTTTATTTAGTGTTAATAATTACCTTAAAAAATCTGCTCGCAAAGATAACAAAAGCTTTTTAAATTCGTGATTTTATTGCCTTGGATATTTCTTCCATCAGCCATTTGGGAGTGGAAGTGGCTCCACAAATACCAATGGACTCTGTGCCAATGAGTAACCGGTTGTCTATCTCTTCCGCACTGTCGATAAGGTGCGAGTTGGGATTTACCTTCTTGCATTCGTTGAACAGGATTTTTCCATTGGAACTTTTCTTGCCGCTGACGAAGAATACCAAATCGTGCGAAGCTGCGAATTTCCGGATGTTGGGAATGCGGTTGGCTACTTGCCGGCATATGGTGTCGTAATATTCGAAAGTGACATCGGAGGATATATGTTCTTTTATGTATTCCACGATTTTTTGAAATTCATCCAGCGACTTGGTGGTTTGCGAGTAGAGGCGTATGCTCTTGCTGAAATCCAGTGACTTGGCTTCTTCCAGCTTTTCTATAACAATTGCTTTTCCTGTGGTTTGCCCCACCAGTCCCAGGACTTCTGCATGTCCGTTCTTTCCGTATATGACGATTTGTTTGTCCTCATTGTCTTCCTGGATATACTCCTGCTTGATTTTCTTTTGTAAGCGGAGAACCACCGGACAAGTGGCGTCGATTATTTCAATATTGTTGCGCCTGGCGGTTATATAGGTTTCGGGCGGTTCGCCGTGTGCCCGCAATAAAACTTTGGCATTATGCAGGCGGTTGAACTCCCCGTGGTTGATGGTGATAAGCCCCATTGCTTTCAAGCGCTCCACTTCACGGCTGTTGTGCACAATGTCTCCCAAACAGTATAATGTTCCGCTTTTGGATAACTCTTCTTCTGCTTTATTGATTGCGGTAACTACCCCGAAGCAGAAGCCGGAACCTTCGTCTATTTCCACTTTTGCCATATTGCAGCTTTTTGCGTTATGATTTGCACACTTTTTCGAACTGTTCTGCCAGCCATTCCTTTTGTTGGGAAATGGTCATGTGGCTGTTGTCGAGCAGCAGTGCGTCGTCGGCTTTGCGGAGCGGACTCACTTCCCTGTTCTGGTCTATATATCCTCTGCTTCACATTCTCCAGGATTTCGTCGAAACCGGCTTCCTCTCCTTTGGCTTTCAGTTCATCGTATCTGCGCTGTGCACGGATTTCGGGAGAGGCAGTTACGAATATCTTAAGTTCGGCATCCGGAAATACGGTAGTGCCGATGTCGCGACCGTCCATGACAATGCCTTTGGCTTTGCCCATTTCCTGTTGTTGGGCTACCATTGCTTCGCGCACAAAGTCGAGGGCGGCAATGGGACTGACGCGGGAGGATACTTCCATTGTGCGGATTTTCTTTTCCACATTGATGCCGTTCAGGTAGGTGTCGGGACGTCCCGTTTCCGGGTTCAGCTGAAGGATATGCGGATGCTGTTGATCTGCTTTTTCAGTTTTTCCGTATCGATGCCCTCGGCTGTGAAGATACCGTTCTCCATACTATATAAAGTGACGGCACGGTACATGGCTCCGCTGTCGATATAAATATAGCCGATTTCACGGGCGAGGTCCTTGGCCATTGTGCTTTTTCCGCACGAAGAGAAGCCGTCGATTGCGATTGTTATCTTTTCATATGAATGATTTTATACCATAATTTATATAGGAATCTCTCTCTCGGTAGATTTTTTTGAACGTTTCATTTAAAATTCTTGCCAAAGATACGGTATTTTTAAAATATCTCGTTACTTTTGCGCTACAAAAGCTGACGAAGGCTTTTGAAGAATTAAAA
>ENA-OUNI01001166-OUNI01001166.1-human-gut-metagenome-genome-assembly--contig:-NODE-1166-length-10735-cov-1.423831_pt1 | contig 10735 bp, 15 predicted proteins | sample MGYA00242499_ERZ504580 | MGnify/ENA primary metagenome ERZ504580 (study PRJEB26092, sample SAMD00036315) | human gut metagenome | host: Homo sapiens | study: EMG produced TPA metagenomics assembly of... | reverse complement strand
ATTATAACGAACTGATTAACAATAAATTAGATTAAAATGAAGGATTTGAAGGAAAAAAAACAGGTTATAGAGCCAAATCTTCTCTATAACCTGCATATACTCAAATCACCTTGAAACATTCAGAGAGTGATATCTTTCATTATCTTTTCTAATGCTCCGGCATTATGGTTCACATAATTTCCGGCAGCTTTCCCTGCTTGTTGCAAATAAGCCTCATCCGACAGGAATTTGTCCATCAACCGTTTAAAATCATCATAACCGGTTACTTCAAAACCGCCTTTCTGCTCCAACAAATGTTGCGCCTCGCGGAATTTCTTGTTGTTAGGTCCGAATATCACAGGAATACCATATACAGCCGCTTCCAACACATTATGAATTCCAACTCCGAAACCACCCCCAATATACGAAATCTCACCATATCGGTAAATGGAGGACAGCAGTCCGTAACAGTCGATAATCAAACAATCGGCCTGTGTCACATTTTCTTCCGTAGCTCGGTATAGCGGATGCACGGACGTTTCACCTTATCTAAAATCTCCCTCAAATGACTGTCGCTCACCACATGAGGAGCAATAACCAGCTTCATCTCAGGATGCTCATTGAAATACTTGATAAAAATATCCTCATCCGGTCCCCATGAGCTGCCTGCAACAAAAGTCAACGAATCACCTTTGAACTTCTCCACCAGCGGAAGCTGCTTGGCTTGATGGCAGATATCCAGCACGCGGTCAAAACGAGTATCGCCCACAACTGTCACATCGGTCACGCCAATTGTCGCCAGCAATTCTTTGGAACTTCGTTCTGTACAAACAAATGAGCAAAAGTCCTCAGCACCTCACTATATCTCTTCCCATACCAACGGAAAAAAATCTGATTGGGACGGAAAATGGAAGATACGCTATAGGTGGGAATACCTCTCCTATGCAACTCATTCAAGTAATTCTGCCAAAATTCGTACTTGATAAAAAATACCATACAGGGATTAGCCAATTCTACAAACCGACGGACATTACGCGGAGTGTCGAAAGGCAGATAGCAGACAAGGTCTGCCCCCTGGTAGTTCTTTCTCACTTCATACCCTGAGGGAGAAAAGAAAGTCTGCAATATTTTATATTCGGGATGCTCCTTACGGATACGTTCTATCAAAGGGCGTCCCTGTTCGAACTCCCCCAATGAAGCTGCATGAAACCAAATATAACGGGCATTTTTGTCTATCTTGTTACGCAAGATATCAAATACTTCCCGGTGTCCTTTCACCATTTTGGCGGGCTTGGCGCTGAACAGGCCGGCAACCTTCACCCCGAATAGATAAATATAGATGACTAGGTTATAAATCATAACTACCGGCTATTACTTGAGCACTTCCACAGCCCGACGAATGCGTCGCAATGTTTCTTCTTTCCCTAAAACGGCTGAAATATCAAACATATGCGGGCCTTTACCCTCACCTACCAAGGTTAAACGGAAAGCATTCATTATATTACCAAGTGATAACCTTTATCTTCTATCCATTTCATGACCACAGCCTCCTGATTCTCCAGCGAGAAGTCGTCCAAGGCCTCCAATACGTCCGCCAACTCCAGCATACGTTCGGGAGAGTCCTCTTTCCAACGTTTTTACGGGTCTTCTCATCATATTCCGTAGGAGCGACGAAGAAGAATTTGCAAGTTTCCCACAAATCCTTGATAAAACTTACACGATCTTTCATCAAGCCTACCACGGTCACCACTTTATCCATAGGAGCTTCAATGCCATGCTCTTTCAAGATCGGCATGAAAAGCCCGGCTACTTCCTCATTGCTTTTCTTCAATATATATTCATGGTTAAACCATTTTCCTTTTTCAAAGTCGAATTTTGCCCCGGCTTTGCTGCAACGGTGCAGGTCAAAAAGCTTCACCAGTTCATCCAAGGACATCAGTTCCTGGTCATTTCCCGGATTCCATCCCAACAGGGCAAGGAAATTGATAACAGCTTCGGGCAGGTAACCCGACTCACGATAACCGGAAGACACCTCACCGGTCTTGGGGTCGTGCCATTCCAACGGGAAAACAGGGAAGCCAAGACGGTCACCATCACGCTTGCTCAGTTTACCGTTACCATCCGGTTTCAACAACAAGGGAAGATGTGCGAACTCGGGCATGGTATCCGCCCAGCCGAAAGCCCGGTACAGCAAGACATGCAACGGAGCGGAAGGCAACCATTCCTCACCACGGATTACATGGGAAACTTCCATCAAATGGTCGTCCACAATGTTTGCCAAATGATAAGTAGGCAGTTCATCCGCCGATTTATATAAAACTTTATCATCCAAAATGGAAGAATTGATCACTACCTCGCCACGGATAATATCATGTACGTGTACATCTTCATTCGGTTCAATCTTGAAACGTAACCACATATTGCTTCCCATCGGCAATCAGTGCATCCACTTCTTCTTTCGGCAGAGTCAAAGAGTTACGCATAGACATACGGGTAGAAGCATCGTACTGGAAATTAGAGATTTCCTGACGTTTGGCGTCCAACTCCGCCGGAGTATCGAAAGCAATATACGCCTTACCGCTGTCAAGCAACACCTGTACATATTTCTTATAAATATCACGACGTTCAGACTGACGGTAGGGGCCGTAGTTACCACCAAAGCTGACTCCTTCGTCGAAGTTTATCCCCAACCACTTAAACGACTCAATGATATATTCTTCCGCACCCGGAACAAAGCGATTTGAGTCGGTATCTTCTATACGGAAAATTAAATCTCCACCATGCTGGCGAGCAAACAGATAGTTATACAAGGCTGTGCGCACACCGCCGATATGCAACGCTCCCGTCGGGCTCGGAGCAAAACGAACTCTTACTTTTCTTTCTGACATTGTTGTTTTATATAAAATACGCCGCAAAATTAATCTAAATTTCCCGATTTTTTCGTATTTGCGCGCAAAAATATACGATTATGAGAAGTTTCAAGACCAACCAACGGTTTCATATAAAAATTTGATTTATAAAAGCCTTATTTTCATTGCCACAGTATCAGTGATAGTCTACTTTTTACCCAATGAAGGAAGTTCAACTATCAATTTGATATAAACAAGCCTTGGAAATACGGACTGTTACAGGCATCATTGATTTTCCGATTTACAAAAAACGACATACAAGTACAAAAGGAACAGGACAGCATCCTGGCAGACTATCAACCTTATTTCCAGATAGACAAGGAAGCCGAAAAAAATGTCCTTTCCAAATTAAGGGAGGATTACAACAAGACCTTACGCCATTCACTTCCGGGCACGGACTATGTACGTTATATTGAACGCACATTAAAGGCACTGTATGAGGACGGAATCATTGCCGGAAATGACTTGAAGCGTATGGAGGAAGACAGTATCATTGCCATACGGCTGGTAGACAAGAATGTAGCTACGAGCCGTTTTATCGACCAATTGTACACCGTGAAGGAAGCCTATGAATATTTGCTGAATGCGGATACCACCCACTACAAAAAGAAGATATTACAACAATGTAATCTGAATGATTACATTACACCTAATCTGGTTTATGATGAAGAAAAGTCCGAGGCGGCGCAAAAAGACCTGCTCTCTAATATTTCATGGGCAAACGGCTTTGTGCTGAACGGACAAAAGATTATTGACCGTGGAGAAATTGTTGATGAGCAAACTTACAACATATTGGAATCTTACGCAAGGAATGGGAAAAACGTAGCGACTCGGTACAAGAGAAAAGACTGACATTGGCCGGACAAATATTATATGTAGGAATCTTCCTGTTCTGCTTCATGGCCTATCTGGAGTTGTTCCGGGCAGATTATTATGAACGAAAAGGAACACTCACCTTGCTATTTGCGCTGATTGTGTTCTTCCCCGTCCTGTCTTCCATTATGGTGGAACAGAACTTGTCAAGTATTTACGTGGTTCCATTTGCCATGATTCCGATTATAGTCCGTGTTTTCCTTGACTCAAGAACGGCATTCATGGCACATGTCACTATCATTTTGCTTTGCTCCATCACTTTACGTTTTCCACATGAGTTTATCTTGTTACAGGTAGTGGCAGGAATGGTGGCGATCTATAGTTTGAGAGAATTGTCCCAACGGTCGCAATTGTTACGGACGGCTTTGGTTGTATTTATCAGTTACGCTTTATTATATTTTGCTTTCGAGCTGATTCATGAAGATGATTTGACCAAGCTGAATACGCGCATGTACATCTATTTTATGATCAACGGTATCTTACTGCTGTTCGCTTATCCGTTACTGTTCCTTTTGGAGAAAATATTCGGTTTTACTTCAGATGTGACTTTGGTGGAACTGTCAAATATCAACAATAGCTTGCTTCGGGGAAATGTCCGAAGTAGCTCCGGGCACTTTCCAACACTCATTGCAGATGGCAAACCTGGCTGCTGCGGCGGCAAACAAGATTGGAGGTAAAAGCCAGCTGGTGCGTACGGGAGCATTATATCATGACATCGGTAAAATGGTGAATCCGGCTTTTTTCACAGAAAACCAGTCGGGAGTCAACCCGCACAAGAGTTTAAGTTATGAACAAAGCGCCCAGGTTATCATCAGTCATATCACCGACGGGCTGAAACTGGCGGAAAAGCATAATCTGCCCAAAGTGATCAAAGACTTTATCAGTACCCATCATGGACGGGGACTGACGAAGTATTTCTACATTTCATATAAAAACGAACATCCTGACGAAGAAGTGGATCAGGAAAAGTTCCGCTACCCCGGTCCGAACCCGTTCACCAAGGAACAGGCCGTCCTGATGATGGCCGACTCTGTAGAAGCGGCTTCACGCAGCCTGCCGGAGTACACGGAAGAAAGCATCAGCACACTGTAGATAAGATTATTGACACACAGGTATCTGAGGGGTATTTCAAAGAATGCCCTATTACGTTCAAGGATATAGCAACAGTCAAAGCACTGTTTAAAGAAAAGCTGAAAACGATGTATCACACCCGAATCAGTTACCCGGAACTAAGGAAGTAAGCAATCCTGCACAAGCATCTTCCAGTATATCAAGCACGTTCTCGAACCCTTGCGCACCGCCATAGTAAGGGTCGGGAACATAGTCTGCCACTTTGGTGCGGCAATAATCCGTCATGCGATGGATTTTCTTTTCCGTTTCCAGATCGGGAGCACGCTCCATCAGGTCCTCTATATTACGGTCGTCCATGCCGATGATCATATCAAAATGATAGAAATCCTCCGTACAGACAGGACGGGAACGATGGGTCAGATTGTAACCGCGGCGGGAAGCATGCATCCGCATACGGCTGTCGGGCAATTCCCCTCTATGATAACTCAGGATTCCGGCAGAATCCACCTCTATCTCGTGTTCCAGTCCTTTTTTCTTTATGAGAGTACGCATCACTTCTTCTGCCGAAGAAGACCTGCAAATGTTACCGAGGCAGACAAAAAGTATTCTTTCATATATAATCTACAAATGAAGGTATTCTTTAAATGATTTCACATCACGGTTCATGATCAGCTCTTCAGGAAACCCGGTAAGCTGCAACAATTCATACAAATTATCGTAACGGGCTATATCAAACGAAATATGCGCGTCACTTCCCAAAATGACCGGAACTTCATATTTCTTGCATAAACGGAGAATGGTGAGGTTGTTCTCACGGGCATTGGGTTTGTTACGGGTGGGTTTTAAAGAACTGTTATTTATTTCCAATAAAGTATGGTGTTCTTTGGCTGCCAATACCATCGGTTCAAAATGTAACGCCGCCGTACCGTCTCCGGGGTGACTGATAATATGAATAAAAGGATTGCTGATAACCTGTACCATTCCATGGGTGTTTTCTTCTATCGTTCCATATTCATAACATAAAGAGTGGATACCCGCAATACGGATATCAAGCATCTTCATATAATCCTCGTCCAAATCGAGGTTTCCTTTACCATCCAGAATATTAATCTCAGCCCCCAATAACAGCTCCACCCCATACATCCGGCGGGGAACCACATGCAAGTTTCTAAAATAAATAGGATGGCAAGTACCGGGAACACCGGGCGAATGTTCCGTTATCCCTAAAACCTTCAATCCCTTATCGGCGGCAGCTTGCGCCATTTCTTGTAAAGTACTGAATGCATGCCCGCTGGCAATGGTATGGGTATGTACGTCTAATTCTATCTTCATCTTTATTTTCGTTTATCTTTTCTATTATCGTCCAGTGCATGGACCGGTTACTGTGGATCTACATCATAATAAACTAACAACGAACGGAAACGTTCATCTTCCAATATGGCACGTTGTACGGCAAGCAGATAATCACGCACTTTCTTTATAGAAGCATTCTGCTCCACTTTCACAATCATTTTTTTTATAAATAAGGTCTGGATACGGGCCACCGGCGGTTTGTCCGGACCCAATACCCTGTCGCCCAATCCGGAACGGAGCTGTGCCGCCATGGTATCCGCCGCCAAATCCAGAATATCCTCTTTGCGGTGTTTCAGATATACATAAATCAAACGATAATAAGGAGGATATTTGAACATCTGCCGTTCTGCCAATTGGTCATAATATAACTGCTCATAGTCATTATGCATCACTTGATGAATAACGGGTAAATCGGGCGATTTGGTCTGAAGGATAACCAGTCCTTGCTTATTTTTACGCCCGGCACGTCCTGCTACTTGGGCCATCAGTTGGAAAGCACGCTCATAGCTCCGGAAATCCGGGAAGTTCAACATCGTATCCGCATTCAGAATCCCCACCACACTGACATGATCAAAGTCCAATCCTTTGGACACCATCTGCGTACCAATCAGGATGTCCGTCTTGCCCTGTTCAAAATCCGCGATAATTTTCTCGTATGCGGTACGGGTACGAGTGGTATCCAAATCCATCCGGGCGACTTTCGCCTCGGGGAATATCAGTTTTATATCATCTTCTATACGCTCTGTACCGAAACCGCGATGCATCAATTCCACTCCGCCACACGCCGGGCAGGAACGGGGAACTTGATAGGTATATCCGCAGTAATGGCAAGTCAGCTGGTTCAGCCCTTATGATACGTCAGACTCACATCACAGTTCTTGCATTTAGGAACCCAGCCGCAGGTATGACATTCTATCATCGGAGCGAAACCGCGACGGTTCTGAAACAGGATAACCTGCTCCTTACACTCCAATGCCTCTTTTATCTGCTTGACCAGCGCCGGTGAGAAAGGGCCCTGCATCCGCTTCTGATGCGCCAGTTCCTTGATGTCAACCAGTTCTATATGAGGAAGCCGGATATCTTTATATCTTTCTTTCAATTCTACCAAGCCATACTTTCCCGAGGTAGCATTAAAGTAAGTTTCCACACCAGGAGTAGCCGTCCCCAGCAGCACTTTCGCCTTGAACATAGAGGCCAGCATGATGGCTGAGCTACGGGCATGGTAACGTGGGGCGGGGTCTTGCTGTTTATACGTATTCTCGTGTTCCTCATCTATGATGACCAGCCCCAAGTTACGAAAAGGCAGAAAAATAGAGGAACGGACTCCGAGAATCACGTCATAGCTCTTCTCTCCCAACTGTTTCTGCCATATCTCCACCCGTTCAGCGTCCGGAAACTTGGAATGATAAATACCCAGCCGATGTCCGAACACCCTTTTCAAACGCTCAGTTATCTGAGTGGTCAGTGCAATTTCCGGAAGCAAATATAAGACCTGCTTTCCTGTTTTCAGCACCTCCTGAATGAGGTGGATATAAATTTCCGTCTTGCCACTGGATGTAACGCCATGCAGAAGACATACATTTTTCTCTCTGAAGCATTGAAGAATGTTGCCATAAGCCTGTTGCTGCGCAATATTCAGCGGATTAATATCACCGGTATCCGAAATTCCTTTATCCAAACGTCCTATCTCCTGATGATAGACCTCAAAGACTTTCTTTTCGACCAATCCGTTAAAAACGGCCGCAGACCCTCCAGACTTTTCAAGCAGCTCTTTCTTTGTTACTTCCTTTAAAGCATACCCTCTGGCTACCCAACCGGACAATTCCACATACTTCATTAATATCATCAATTGTTTAGGAGCACGTGACAATTCATTGAACAGCCGTTGTAAGTAAGCCTCATCCGCTTCTCCGTTCACCAATCTCACCCTTGCCTCAGTACGCGGTTTGTAATTACGTTTCAGTTCCTCCTTGACAAAGATGGCCTCTTTGTCCAACAAAGACTTGATGACAGTCAACACATTTTTCAGTCCGCTGTTTTTTTCCAACTGGGTTACACACTGTTCTGTATCCCGACTCAACAAATCTAGAATTTTCTGCTCTTTCTCCGGTAACGGTGCGGTGGTCTCAAAATCGGGATTATATTCCACCAACGTTTCGCTTTCCAGTTTCATACCCGAAGGGATAGCCGCCTTGTACACATCTCCTAATGTACAAAGATAATATTCCGCCAGCCATTGCCAGAACTCATATTGTTTCGGTAACAGTACCGGAGATGAATCCAGCACTTCAGCTATATCCTTCGTTTCATACCCCTCCGGGGCCGCATAATGTACATTTGTCACTATTGCCGTATAGAACTTTTTCTTTCCAAACGGAACAACCACCCGACAACCAATCTGTACCATCTCTTCCATCTCCTGAGGAAGGGAATAAGTGTATTGGTTGGCAATAGGTAATGGAACTATGACATCTACGAATTTTTTCATGGTGCAAAATTACAAAAAAGGAGGCATTCAGTGAAGAATGCCTCCTTTTTATCTTTTATTAAATAAGGTTGTCTAGAACAAGTATGCCAAAGAAACTTGCCAAGTGTTGTTCTTTATATTAACAGAATGGTGTCCATCACCCGATCCACCCTCTGTATAATATTCATAAGTACCAGTCTTGCTCAGAGCAAAATTATAATTAACCCCTAACTGTAAATGACGTATCAATTAAGACCTGCTCCTACATTGAAACTGGTTGTAGATTTTTTCAATGACAATTCACGCGTTCCATGTTTTATTGCCAATATTAAAATCAAACTGGGGACCTGCAGCAATATAAGCACCCAACATGCTACCAAGGCCAAAGGACCATTTCAAATTCACAGGAACTGCAAATGTCTTTAACTTCATTGTTTTCTCTCCATCGACCCTAAGTCTGTCTGAGAATATAAAGCGGCAACATCTGCCCCTATCCCGATAATAGGCAGGGTGAATTCAGCCATCGGACCCACAAAAAAACCAGTCTTATTATCCCCTTTAAAAGCATCCTTTGAAAAACTCAATTTTGAAATATTCAAACCACCTTTTACTCCAAAGTGCAACTGAGCCTGAGCAGGAGCAGCCATCATCAAACATACAGCTACCATTAATACACTAATAATCTTTTTCATGTTTGTCTATTTTTAGTTTACGCCACAAAGATAAACACTTTTTCCATGTATAATGTTCAATCTCCCAGGAAAGTTACATTACGCTTTCCAATCCCCCCTTCCAAGAAGAAATATCAAACAAAAACGGACAGAATTTTTTATTCTGTCCGCCATGTTCTCTTTCTAATATTCCTCCTCATTAAAAAAGAAATCCTCTTTGCTCGGATAATCCGGCCAAATATCTTCTATACTTTCATAGATTTCGCCTTCATCTTCCATCTCTTGCAAGTTTTCGATTACTTCCAACGGAGCGCCCGAACGCATTGCATAGTCAATCAACTCATCCTTTGTAGCAGGCCAGGGAGCATCCTCTAACTTCGAGGCCAATTCTAATGTCCAGTACATAGTTTTCTTATTTTTTAAGTAAATACTTTTCTTTCGTTCTCTAATTAGCCGCAAAAGTATAATAAATTATTTCATTTGCAACTTTTATCCCAAAAAATTTCATCCGTTTTAGTTAAATGATTTAACTTTCGGGTCAAAATGAATAAATAATCAGATAAACGGTTGACAAATGCTGTTACACGGGCATCTATGTCACATTCTTCAGCCAATGCAAGAATACGTCGCTCGGCACGGCGACACACCGTCCGGCAAATGTGCCCAACGGCTGCTCCACGGTCACCCCCCGGCAGAATAAAAGCATTCAAAGGAGGAAGTTCATTGTCAATTACGTCAATTGCCTGCTCCAACATCCGGATGTCTTCATCCTCTATACGACTTTCCATACGCAACTTGGTCTGTGTCTGATCCGTTGCCAGATACGAACCGACAGAGAATAATTTATTTTGTATACGAAAAATGATTTGTTTATCCTCCTCATCCGTCAAATACGTTTGCAACAATCCCAAATAGGAGTTCAATTCATCACTGTGCCATAGGCTTCAAGCCGTATATGCGTTTTCGGCACCCGGGTACCACCTACCAATGATGTGGTTCCCTTATCACCTGTTTTGGTGTATATCATGCTTTTCTTCATGGTTCCGGTTATAAAAAATTTACAATATAATGCTGTTTATATCTCGCTTTATCAAAAAAGACCAACCCTATGTCATACAAATCAAAAGTGATACCCGTCGACTCACTGGCTACAATTTGCTCCCACCATTTCCGTTTTTCCCTCGATTCATGAATTCCTCCGACAATAAAGCAACTACGAGGTCCGGCATAAGGAAGTACCAGTTCAAAAACTTCTTTATAAAAAGGAGTATGCCCTATATGCAGACAATCTAATGTATGCACCTCCGCCAGTTTCTCCTCCAGTTGCCGGGAAGTCTTTGCCCAATCCCTGCCTTTCAAGGTGACGGAGTCCATAGTATTATTAGACACGCAGCCCGCATATATCCTATGGA
>ENA-OUNI01001165-OUNI01001165.1-human-gut-metagenome-genome-assembly--contig:-NODE-1165-length-10751-cov-2.059017_pt1 | contig 10751 bp, 16 predicted proteins | sample MGYA00242499_ERZ504580 | MGnify/ENA primary metagenome ERZ504580 (study PRJEB26092, sample SAMD00036315) | human gut metagenome | host: Homo sapiens | study: EMG produced TPA metagenomics assembly of... | reverse complement strand
TCCTTGGTTCCTGATTATCACCGGAGCGAATATGGCCGGAAAAAGTACATACCTCCGGACGATCGGTGTCAATTACTTATTGGCTTGCGTAGGCGCTCCGGTCTGTGCCGCCTCCTTGACGGTTTATCCCGCCCACATGGTTACCAGCTTGCGTACTCGGATTCCTTGGCTAGCAACGAGTCTTATTTCTTTGCGGAGTTGAAACGGCTGAAAATGATTATCGACAGGCTGCAAAACGGGGGAGAAGCTATTTATCATCTTGGACGAGATCTTGAAGGGAACAAATTCTATCGACAAGCAGAAAGCTCTCTTGCCCTTATGAAACAGTTGGTCGCTTATAAGGCTTGCGGCATCATCGCCACCCACGATTTAGTGTTGGGTACTTTGGAGGAAGAGTTCCCGGAACAAATAAAGAATTACCGCTTCGAAGCGGATATAAAAGACGAGGAGCTATCCTTCTCTTATCAACTAAGAGAAGGGATAGCCCAGAATATGAATGCTTGTTTCTTAATGAACAAGATGGGAATCTTGTTTAATTGAGAATTCCCAATTCTCAACTTCTGTTTTCCTCCATTCTTCTGCGTACTCATCCAATATCCGCTTGATCCCTGGCCGATTGTAACATAATCACTCTCGTTCAGATTGGCAAGGGAAGCACGTACGCTCCATTCGGGTCCGTCGAAGCCGCCACCGTTCAGAAGCACTAAAGATGTTTCCTGAGCAAGGCGGAATACTACGTTCAGCGGACTGTACGTTTTTTTGAGGTATTCCACAAACTTCTCTCCATAGAACTTTTCGGCCCATACCAGCATGTCTATTTCCGTATAATAGCCTACCCGTAAGGGTCTTCCACTAACGTAAACCCGGTATTGTCCCAAAGAGCCTGCAAGCGGCGCCGGATAATTTCCTGCATTTTCTGCTTGTAGCTGTTCTCTTTGTCCAGCAGGGCAAAGGCGGCGAATAAGCTCATCTGCATCTGTTGAGGCAATGAAAGTCCTGCCGTATGATTCAAGGCTATCTGACGGCTGTCCGCTACCATGCGGTCTATGAACTTCAATTTTTCGGGATGCAGGGTCAGCGTGGCATAGCGGCGGTTGAGGGCTTCGCGCTTCTCTTTCGGCAATCGGGATATTTGTCTGTCGAATACATTGTATTCGTGCAGCGCTATGACGGCATTGCGCCAGCCGGTAGCGCCGAAATATTTGGAGAAAGAGTACACGCAAAGCGTATTGTACGGAATTTCTGCCATAAACGAGCGGAAATGCGGCTGAAAGTACCGTACACATCGTCCGTAATAATCATCAGGTTGGGATTGTCTTCCTTTACGATGTTTACGATGCGCGCCATTGTTTCGGGGCTGAGCGTATAGCTGGGCGGGTTGCTTGGGTTGGTGACAAACAAAGCCTTTATGGCCGGATTTTTCAGCCGGTCTATATCCTCGTCACTGTATTGCCACAGATGCAGCCCGTCTTTGCTCATGCGGTTGGCATGCAGTTCGGTCACCTTGAACCGGTAACGGTCCAGTTGGGGAATCTCTATGTAAGGTGTAAAGGCGGGAACCATGAGGGCGATACCGTCGCCTTTGTCCAGCAGGAAATTCTCTTGCAGCGAATCGAAGATATAACACATGGCAGCCGTTCCGCCTTCGGTGGCAAACAGGTTGAAAGCTCCGCGAGGCGGACGGTTGTCGCACATTTCCTGATTCAGGTAGTCGCATACCAGCATTTCGGTGAATTGCAGGATGCGGTCGGGCACAGGATACTGGTTGCCTATGACGCTTTCCGCCCATTCGTGTACGAGGCTGTCGGGGTCGACGGCATGCTGCATCAGCATGTAGTGGTAGGTTTGTTCCAGCAGTTTGGCTCCGGGCTGGTAGGTATTGCTTTTGAGGAATTGCTCAAAGCGGGCGGCAATACCTTGTTTTTCGGGGATGCCGGCGATGCCTTCGGGGAGAAACATGACGTGACGGCATTCTTCCAGTCCGAATTTCCCAGAAGGAAAAGGCTTCGCGTGGAGTGGTTGCAATCCAGTTGGGATTACCGCGCCCGGCGTTCAACATGGTACGGGCGGTCTTTTTCAGGCTTTCATCTGCCATGTCGATAAGACGGTTTTTCAGTTCAAAGGGACTGATATTCTCCATCTTCTTTTCTAAAAGTTTTGTATTCATATAATCTGAAGTTTAGTTTTTAAAAAGCGTTATAATTAAAGTGACAGTCGGCATAAACTAATTCCAGGTATGCTAAAATCTATTCGTCCGATAATTGTTTTCCATTCGTCCGACAGCTGTTGAATTATCGTCCGACAATTGTTGAATTTTCGTCCGACAGCTGTCGGACGGAAAGATTTTAGTAAGCTTGAAAACAGTTTTTACTTATTAGGTAATCTGCTTAAAGTCTTCAGGGCATTAAATCAGCAGGACGATAACCACTCCCCATATAATCAGCAGGGTGTTGCCTACGGCATACGTCACGGTATAACCCAGCGCAGGCGTTTCACTCTCTACGGCATCCTGTATGGCTCCGAGGGCTGCCGTAGTGGTCCTTGCGCCCGCACAGCATCCCAATGCGATGGCCGGATGAAACTTGAACAGATACCTGGCAAGCAACAGCCCGATAATCAGTGGGAAAGTGGTGGCTGCTGCGCCTACAAGGAACAGGCTGATACCCACATCGTGAAATCCTGTACAAAACCGGGGCCTGCCGATATGCCTACTACGGCGATAAACATGTTCAGCCTACATTGTTCAGTACCCATTGCGACGGTTCGGGAATGCGTCCGAAAGTGGGATGCTTGCTGCGCAGCCAGCCGAAGAGCAATCCCGCTATCAGCGCTCCGCCACTGGTGCTCAGGCTGATTGGTACGCCGCCGATGTGGACGGATAGTGCACCGAACAACCCGCCTACAAGGATGCCGAGCCCTACGAAAATCATATCAGTCTGATTGGTAGGACGGTCTATATAGCCCAAACGTCTGGCGGCTGTTTCCACTTCCTGCCTGGTTCCCACTACCTCTACCACGTCGCCGGCATCTACGGTGGTCTGAGCCATGACGGGGATGTCGATGCCCGCACGCCTGATGCTGCGGATACTGACACCGTGCATGAACTTCTCGTTGCGGATGGCCGAAACGGTCTTTCCGGCAAAGGTCTTTTGGGTAATCATGACGGGCAGTTTTTCTGCGGGGAAGTCCAATAGTTGCTGGTCTTGTATTTCAGGTCCTATCCAATCCTCTTCGCCGATAACGTATTCCCGGCGTCCGCTTAGTACGACTTCATCCCCTATTTCCAGTTGCACGTTGGGGCTGACCTCACGGATAGTGCCTGCCTTGCGTATCCGCTCCACAAACAGGCGCTTGTCCTGTTGCTGGAAGTACACTTCAAGGTCTACGACCCTTTTCCCGTTTTTGAACCATTCGTTTTCGATGCGGTAGGCGCGGAAAGTGACGGGGCGTGCGGCATGAATAAAGCCGGGTTCATCTGCCTGAGAGTTGCCCATGCGGACTTCCAAATCCTTGCAGGCGGCTTTCACCTTATCCAGTCCGCCCAGCATTTTCGGTCCGATGGACGATAGCACCCAAGCCGAGCCGGCGGTACCGAATGTAGGTTACGGCATAGGATACGGGGATGATGTTGATGTAGCTCTGCCGTTGCGCTTCATCCAGTCCCATGTTTGCCATTGTATCTTCGGCCACGCCGATGACGGCCGATATGGTTTGTGAGCCGGCAAGCAATCCGGCGGCTTCTCCCATGTTATATCCCATGAGTAGGGCAAGCAGCAGGTTACTCCCAAAACAGATACGCACATCAGCACCGCAAAAGCCACTTGGGGCAATCCGTCTTTTTTCAGTCCGCGAAAGAACTGCGGCCCTACCTTGTAGCCTACGGCAAACAGAAACAGCAAGAAAAACACTGACTTGACAGGGCCGGGTACGGCAATATTCAGTTGCCCTACCACTACGCCTACCAATAACACGCTGGTGACGGTTCCCAAAGTAACTTACCGATACGCAGCTTACCCAGCCAGAACCCCAGAAAAATGGTGAGGAAAATGGCTAATTCGGGACGTTCTCTGAGTTGGTTGAAAATCCATTCCATAATTAAGTATTTAGGTCGGTTTGTACGTCTTTTGTAAGTCGTATTCGCTATACAACGGGTTTTAACGGGAAGTGTTTTGAATAAAAGTGGTTTTTTAGAACATTTATTCCGCAAAACCGGACTTTTAGAAAAAGTTTTCTTCCGTACCTTTGCGCACTGAATGATAGATGGGTAAGGTATGAGGTTGTTTATTAGGGTATTTCTGCTGTTGCAGATAATTGCACTTCCTGTGAGGGCGCAATATATAGTGCAAGGTGTTGTCACGGATTCGCTGACACGGGAGCCGTTGCCATATACCTCGGTCTATCTGAAAGGAACACAGAGGGGGGATGACTGATGACAAGGGGGTATTTTCCTTCAAGACTATCGCCCGGAAGCACGGTTGGTTAATCTCGGCCGTGGGCTATAATGAATACACCCGGCTGATTCATCCGGCACGCGGGGAGCGTATAAAAGTGGCGCTTGCCCCCACCACTTATGCACTGAATGAAGTGGTGGTGAAGCCGAAACGCGAGCGCTACAAGAAGAAAAACAATCCGGCAGTGGAGTTTGTGCGGAAGATGATAGAGCACCGGGATGATTATTCTCCGGATGAGCGCGACTTCTGGCAGCGCGAGCGTTATGAGAAAATGACGTTTGCCATTAACAACTTCGACAGTGTGAAACAGCAGAAGTGGCTGTATCGCAAGTTCAAGTTCCTGACCGATTATGTGGATACTTCCGCCGTGACGGGAAAACCGGTACTGGCGGTGTCCAACCGCGAGTTGCTGGCTACGGATTATTACCGTAAGTCGCCGCACAGCGAAAAGCAATGGGTGAAGGCGCGGCGGCAGGCGGGAGTGGACGAAATGCTGTCACAGCAGGGGATGGAGCAGGCCATCAGCGTCACTATGACGGACGTGGATATTTATCAGAACAATATAACGCTCTTTACCAATAAGTTTGTCAGTCCGTTATCTTCTTTAGGCCCTTCGTTCTACAAATACTATCTGATGGATACGCTGACCGTTGCCGGAAAGCCTTGCGTGGACTTGACTTTCGTGCCTTTCAACTCCGAGTCGTTCGGCTTTACGGGGCATCTGTACGTCATGCTGGACAGCACGTATTTCGTGCGTCGTGTAGTGATGAACTTCCTCAGAAAATCAATCTGAACTTTGTGGATTACATGAAGATAGAACAGGACTTCGACCGTGCGGAAGACGGTACAAGGCAACTTATGAATGAAAGTATCACGACGGAATTCAAATTGGTGGACAACAGCGACGGCATCTATGCCAAACGGGATGTCTATTACCGGAATTATGCTTACGAATCTACTGCCGATCCTTGCAGGCGTTCCGAAAACCCGAGAAGGTGATTGAAGGCATGGATCTTCCGCTCATTCCGACGCTTACTGGGATGCCAACCGCCTTGCGGAAGTGAGCAAGAAAGAGACTTCCGTAGACAAGATGATGGCGCAACTGCGTAGTTATCCGGTTTATTATTGGACGGAGAAGGTGCTGAAGGTGCTGTTTACCGGATATATTCCCGCACCTAAGGAGAAAGCTCCTTTGTTCTATATCGGCATGATGAACACCACCATCAGCGGTAATGCGCTGGAAGGAGTGCGTGTGCGTGCCGGTGGAATGACACGGCATGGCTCAATCCGCATTTGTTCGGCAGGGGATATGTGGCGTACGGTTTCCGCGACGAACGTGTGAAAGGGTTGGCGGAACTGGAATATTCTTTCCATAAGAAAAAAGAGTATGCCAATGAGTTTCCGATTCACTCTTTGAACTCCGTTATCTGTCCGATGTCAACCAGTATGGGCAACATTATCTCTATACCAGTCAGGATAACGTTTTCTTGGCGTTGAAACGCCAGAAGGACGACCGTATCGGCTATCAGCGGAAAGCGGAACTGACGTATACGAACGAGTTTCATTCGGGCTTCTCCTTTCAAGTGACTACACGTCTGCGGAAAGATGAATCTTCGCATCTCATTCCTTTCATCAGGCAGGATGAAGATAAGTCGTTTGTAAAAAGTATTTCGACCAGTGAACTGGAACTTAAACTGCGTTATGCTCCTAATGAGAAGTTCTTTCAGACACAGTGGAACCGTTTTCCGGTATCTTTGGATGCTCCGGTATTTACGCTGACGCATACAATGGCCGCCAAAGGAGTGTTGGGTGGAGACTATACGTATCATTATACGGAGGCAGGATTTCAGAAACGTTTCTGGTTCTCGGCTTTCGGCTATACGGACGTCATACTGAAAGCCGGTAAGGTGTGGAATAAAGTTCCTTTTCCGCTGCTTATCATTCCCAATGCCAACTTGTCCTACACCATTCAGCCGGAGTCTTACTCGCTGATGAATGCAATGGAATTTATGAACGATGAATATGCCTCGTGGGATGTGACTTACTTTTGAACGGTTTCCTTTTCAACCGCATTCCGTTGTTGAAAAAATTGAAATGGCGCGAAGTGTTGTCCTGTCGGGGAATTTATGGAAATCTGAGCGACAAGAACAATCCGGAATTCAGTGAAGGATTGTTTGCCTTTCCGGCAGGAAGCACTACTATGGGACACACTCCGTATGTGGAGGTAGGGGTAGGTGTTGAGAATATTTTAAAAGTGCTCCGGGTGGATTATGTATGGCGTTTGACTTACCGCGATTTACCTAATATAGATAAATCCGGGCTTAGAATCAGTCTGCACATGACGTTTTAACTTAAATCTTACTAACAGAGTATTAAATCGGATAAAAAGACTAATCTATATTGGGTAAAATACCCTAAATTTGAGCAATTTTTTAAACTAAAATAATTCAATGGCAATGAAAGAAAACATTAAGCCGGCAACCGGTCGTTTAGGCGTACTGGTAGTCGGAGTAGGTGGTGCGGTTGCAACCACTATGATTACAGGTACATTAGCAGCCCGTAAGGGTTGGCAAAAGCTATAGGCTCAATCGCACAAATGGCTACTATGCGTATGCAGGACGGCAAAGAACATCTGATTAAGGATATAGTGCCTTTGGTTGATTTGAACGATATCGTTTTCGGCGGTTGGGACATTTTCGCTGATGATGCGTATGAAGCTGCAATGTATGCAGAGGTTTTGAAGGAAAAGGACTTGAACCTCGTAAAAGATGAGTTGAAAGCCATTAAACCCATGCCTGCCGCTTTTGACCACAATTTTGCAAAACGCCTGAACGGTACGCACATCAAGAATGCCGCTACACGTTGGGACATGGTAGAGCAGTTGCGTGAGGATATCCGCACTTTCAAGGCAAACAACAATTGCGACCGTATCGCCGTGTTGTGGGCTGCAAGTACTGAAATTTATGTTCCTCTGGCAGAAGAGCACAAGTCGCTCGCTGCTTTGGAAAAGGCAATGAAGGAAAACAATACGGAAGTTATTTCTCCGAGCATGTGCTACGCTTACGCTGCAATCGCAGAAGGTGCTCCGTTCATCATGGGTGCTCCTAACCTGTGCGTAGATACTCCGGCTATGTGGGAATTCTCCAAGAAAATGAATGTGCCTATTGCCGGTAAAGACTTCAAGAGCGGTCAGACTTTGATGAAAACTGTACTTGCTCCGATGTTCAAGACCCGTATGCTGGGTGTAAGCGGATGGTTCTCTACCAATATCTTGGGTAATCGTGACGGTGAAGTGCTTGACCAACCGGAAAACTTCAAGACCAAAGAAGTCAGCAAGTTGTCCGTTATCGACAATATCTTCGAACCCGAAAAATTCCCCGATTTGTACGGTGATGTATATCACAAAGTACGTATCAACTATTACCCGCCCCGTAAGGACAACAAGGAGGCATGGGATAATATCGATATCTTCGGCTGGATGGGTTATCCGATGGAAATCAAGGTTAACTTCCTGTGTCGCGACTCTATCTTGGCAGCTCCTATCGCACTCGACCTGGTTATCTTCAGTGACCTCGCTCTGCGTGCCGGTATGTGCGGTATCCAGACTTGGCTGTCATTCTTCTGCAAGAGCCCGATGCACGACTTGAACACGAACCGGTACATGACCTGTTCCAACAATGGAGAATGGTGAAAGAAACCCTGCGCAATATGGTAGGTGAAACTGCACCGAGCTATTTGGACTAAAATAAGAAAACGGTAAGGTAATAAAAGTGATAAGGCGATAGAGTGATTGGCAAGTTTCTGCTTGAAATTTCATCACTTTACTGCCTTACCACTTTTATGACTTTATCACCGCATTATCTTGTCACTTTTATTATTCTATCACTTTTTATCAATGAAGAAACCCTCTTTTTTCCCGGTTATCATCGGTACGGGCTTCGGTTCGGGCTTTTCTCCTTTCGCTCCGGGTACGCAGGTGCTTTACTGGCCGTGCTTATCTGGTTCGGAATATCTTTCATTGTTTCGGAAATATGCCTGATATGGCTGACGGTGGCTCTTATTCTCTTTTTTACGGTAATGGGAGTATGGGCAACCAATCGTCTTGAACCTTTCTGGGGAGAGGACCCGTCACGGGTGGTGGTGGACGAAATGGTAGGAGTGTGGATTGCATTGCTGGCAGCACCGTCTGGAAATGTCTGGTATGCGTTGGGGGCTTTTGCCTCTTTCGTCTGTTTGATATATTCAAACCGTTAGGCATCCGCCGCATGGAAAGTTTTCCGGGCGGAATTGGCGTGATGATGGACGATATCTTGGCGGGAATTTATAGCTTTGTAGTCTTAATCGGAGTAAGATGGCTGATAAGCTGAAAGGAAAACCGGGATTTGCAGGATGGCGTCATGCTGTTTGGGTCTTTATCAAGGCTCAGCTTTCGTCATACGTGGCAAGTCTCATAGATTTCTTGGTGACCATTCTGCTGGTTAAACTATCCGGACTTTTTTATTTGTATGCTACTTTTCTGGGCTCTGTAGTTGGCGGCGTGGTGAACTGTGTTATCAATTACGGGTGGGTATTTCATGCGGACGACTGCAAAAAGACGCATGTTGCACTGAAGTATCTTTTTGTCTGGGGAGGTAGTATTTTATTGAATACATGGGGCACGTTTGCCCTGACCGAGTGGCTGACGGGTATGCACTGGGTGGACGGATTGCTGGGACATTATATAAACGATGTGTTTATCCTGTCCAAGATTATCGTAGCCATTCTGGTGGCGTTCTTCTGGAACTATCATCTGCAACGGGTATTCGTATATCGTAATCATAATTTCGGGAAATTTATACGACAATATTTTAGAGACTAAATAGAACTGATATGAATTATAGAGATTGGCTGCAACAGTTGATTTATAAGATTATAAATCCGGTTGTGCATGGAATGATCAAGGTAGGCATTACGCCTAATTTTATTACTACTACCGGATTGGTGATGAACATCGTGGCTGCATGCGTATTTGTGTATGCGGGCATGTATAAACCGGGTGAGCTTGCTTATGTGGCTGGGGAGGAGGTATTGTTCTCTTTGCCGGTTTGTTCGATATGATGGACGGGCGCGTGGCGCGTGTAGGTAATATGTCTTCTACGTTCGGAGCATTGTATGACTCGGTGCTCGACCGTTATAGCGAGATGGTGACGCTGTTCGGTATTTTCTATTATCTGATTTTGCAAGGGTATCTGTGGGGATCGATGATTACTTTTGTCGCATTGGTCGGTTCGCTTATGGTGAGTTATGTGCGTGCACGTGCCGAAGGATTGGGACTGGAATGTAAAGTAGGCTTCATGCAGCGTCCCGAGCGTGTGGTGCTGACCAGCTTGGTGCTTTGTGCTGTGGAATTTTCGGAGATTGCAAGCGTTTGACCCGATGCTGATACTGATTGTTCCTATGGCCGTGATAGCCGTTCTTGCTAATCTGACAGCATTCGCTCGCATTGCGCATTGCTATAAATTATTAAAGAAACAATAATGAGAAAAGATATTTTTCCTTCTGTCAAAGAAGCGTTGCCTGTTGTTGTCCTTACAGCACTGTTCTTGTTGTTGACAGCCGTGTGTATAGGGTTGCGTACAGAGCATCTTTTAATGACGGGACTGTTTCTGATACTCTTTTTTGCAGGAAAAAACAACCCGTAAATTGGCGGTAGCGCTACTTCCTTTTATCATCTTTGGCATTTCTTACGACTGGATGCGGGTGTATCCCAACTATGAGGTGAATCCTATTGATGTGCAGGGATTGTATGAGGCGGAGAAGTCCTTGTTCGGTATCTCGATTGATGGGACAAAATTGATTCCCTGTGAGTATTTTGCACAGAATCACTGTACGGTAGGCGATTTCTTTGCCGGTATATTCTACCTTTGCTGGGTTCCTGTTCCCATTGCATTCGGTCTGTGGCTTTATCTGAAAGGCGAACGCAAGGTATATCTTCGCTTTGCCATGGTCTTTCTGCTGGTAAATCTTATCGGGTTTGCCGGATATTATATTCATCCGGCAGCACCGCCCTGGTATGCCATGAATTATGGCTTTGAGCCGGTTCTCAATACTCCGGGCAATGTAGCGGGACTGGGGCGCTTTGACGAACTGCTGGGGTGCTCTGTCTTTCATTCCATTTATGGACGGAACGCCAATGTATTTGCCGCTGTTCCTTCATTGCATGCGGCTTATATGGTGGTGGCTGTAGCATACGCTATTATGGGACGTTGCAAGAAATGGCTGATAGCTTTGTTCTCTGTTATCATGGCGGGTATTTGGTGG
>ENA-OUNI01001163-OUNI01001163.1-human-gut-metagenome-genome-assembly--contig:-NODE-1163-length-10755-cov-2.235040_pt1 | contig 10755 bp, 12 predicted proteins | sample MGYA00242499_ERZ504580 | MGnify/ENA primary metagenome ERZ504580 (study PRJEB26092, sample SAMD00036315) | human gut metagenome | host: Homo sapiens | study: EMG produced TPA metagenomics assembly of... | reverse complement strand
CGGACTCTTTCCGGCACGTAAGGCAGCCCGTATCCGTCCTATTGAAGCATTAAGAGCAGACTGACATGAGAAGAGTAGATTTTGACACCTGGGAGGAAATCCTCCTTACCATTACACGTAACAAGACACGAAGCGTGCTTACTGCCTTCGGTATCTTTTGGGGAATATTCATGCTGGTTGCCCTCATGGGCGGAGCTCAGGGTATGCAGGACATGCTTTCACGCCAGTTTCAGGGATTCGCCACCAATTCCGGCTTTATGGCGACAAACAAGACCTCGAAAGCCTACAAGGGTTTTCAGCAGGGAAGGTGGTGGAACATGGAAAATCAGGATGTGGAACGCATACGCAACTCTGTGCCAGGCATCGATGTGGTGACTGCCACCATCGCACAATGGGAGTAAATATCGTACGCGAGGAATACACGCTGTCGGGAACTCTGAAAGGACTTTATCCGGAATACGACAAGATAGAAGAACCGATTATCCGTATGGGACGTTCGCTGAACGAAACCGACATACGCGACCGCCGGAAGGTGTGCGTCATCGGGAAGCTATCTACGAAACGCTCTTTCCCAAGAAAGACAATCCGTGCGGACAATTCATCGAGATAAATGGCATCTATTACCGTGTAGTAGGCGTAAACGAGGCTACAGGCAACATGTCGGTCAACGGACAGTCGGAAACCTCGGTGGTTATCCCGTTCACCACCATGCAGCAGAACTATAACCGTGGCAAGCAAATCGACATGCTGGGATATACAGCCAAGAAAGGATATTCCATCAGCCAGGTAGAAAAGGATGTAGAGCGTATCATCAAGCAGGCACACGCCATTCATCCCGACGACGAACAGGCAGTCATCCGTGTAAATGCAGAAGCAATGTTCAGCATGATGGACAACCTGTTTACGGGCATCCGGATGCTGGGATGGCTCGTAGGACTGGGTACACTGCTTGCCGGAGCCATCGGAGTCAGCAATATCATGATGATAACCGTCAAGGAACGGACAACTGAAATCGGTATCCGCCGCGCCATCGGTGCACGTCCCGACGACATTCTGCAACAGATCCTGCTGGAGAGTATGGTACTTACTACGCTGGCCGGTATGGCGGGCATATCGTTTGCCGTCTTCCTGCTCAACATTGTAGAAACGGCCACTTCGGAACCGGGACTTCCGGCACATTTCCTTATCAGTTTCTGGCAGGCTGTCGGAGCTTGCATCCTGCTCGTTGTTCTGGGACTGCTTGCAGGACTGATACCTGCTTACCGTGCCATGGCTATCAAACCGATAGAGGCGATACGCGACGAATAAACGCTTACCTGCTGTTAGTAATGAAGAAATAAAAACATAAACCAATTTATATGAAGAAGTATATCAAAATAGGCATATTGGTGCTCATCGCACTGATATTTATAGGAACATTCGTTTTCCTGTATCAGAAGTCACAGCCTAAAGACACGAAGTACGACATTCAGAAAGTAGAAACCACCAATCTGGTACAGACTACCGTAGCAACGGGAAAGATTGAACCGCGCGACGAGGTACAGATCAAGCCACAGATTTCGGGTATCATTGCCGAGGTATACAAAGAAGCGGGCGAGAAAGTAAAGAAAGGTGAAGTCATAGCCAAAGTAAAGGTTATCCCCGAACTGGGACAACTGAACTCTGCCGAAAGCCGTGTCCGCCTGGCAGAAATGAACGGACGTCAGGCAGAAACCGATCTGACACGTATGGAAAAGCTTTACAACGATAAGCTGGTAAGCAACGAGGAATACGAAAAGACACTGCTGGCTGCCCGTCAGGCACGTGAAGAGATTCAGGCAGCTAAAGATAATCTGGAGATTGTAAAAGAAGGTATCACCAAAAACAGTGCTTCGTTCAGCAGCACTCTTATCCGTTCTACCATCGACGGTCTGATACTGGACGTACCTATCAAGGTGGGAAACTCGGTTATCATGAGTAACACATTCAATGACGGTACGACCATCGCCACCGTAGCCGATATGAGCGACCTGATTTTCCGTGGCAACGTAGACGAAACGGAAGTAGGACATATCCGTGAGGGAATCCCCGTAAAAATCACTCTGGGAGCCTTGCAGAACATGAAATTCGATGCCATACTGGAATATATCTCGCCCAAGAGCGTAGAAAACAACGGAGCCAACCAGTTTGAAATCAAGGCAGCCATTACCGTTCCCGACAGTGTCACCATCCGTTCGGGCTACAGTGCCAATGCCGAAATGGAGCTTCAGCGTGCAGATAATGTGCTGGCTGTACCGGAAAGTACACTGGAATTTTCGGGAGATTCTGCCTTTGTCTACGTACTGACCGACAGTGTTCCGCAACAGAAGTTCGTACGCCGCGCTGTCAAGACCGGTATCAGCGACGGAATCAAAATGGAAATCAAACAAGGTGTCAGTGCCGGCGAACTTGTCCGCGGACTGAAACACGAAGACTAATCTTTATGCAATCATGAAACTGAAACAATTATTTATCATAGCTTCCGTTGTCACAATGCCGGCTTATGCCCAGCAGAAATGGGACTTGAAGCAATGTATCGACCATGCCATTGCAAACAATCTGACCATCAAGCTACAGGAAGCCCAGCGCGAGCAGAGTAAAGTAGAGTTGAGCACAGCCAAAAACAGTTTCCTGCCCGACTTGAACGGAAGCGCATCGCACTCATTCAATTTCGGCCGGAGTCTTCAGGCAGACAATACCTATCAGAGCCTCAACACTCAAAATACGGGACTGAACCTGAGCACCAGCATTCCACTGTTCAGCGGACTTCAGAAAATAAACAACGTAGCACTCTCGAAACTGAATCTGCAAGCGGCAATGGAAGACCTGAACAAAGCCAAAGAAGATATCAGCATACAGGTAGCTTCGGCCTACCTGCAAGTGCTTTTCAATGAAGAACTGGTGAAAGTAGCCAACGAACAGCTTGCGCTGAGCAAGGAAATGCTGGAACAGAAAACAGCTTTCTACAAAAACGGAAAGGCTTCGCAAGCCGAATGGTATGAAGCCAAGGCTCGTGTGGCACAAGACGAACTATCAGCGTACAGGCGGAAAACAACCGGCGTCTTTCGCTGCTCGACCTGAGCCAGCTGCTGGAGCTTCCCTCTCCCGATGATTTCGCTATCGTATCACCGGCTACCGACTCCATTGCCGGCCTCAAGATACAGACATCACCGGCCGAGGTATATGCCGAAGCGGTTCTGACCAAACCTTCCGTCAAGGCAGCACAGTACCGGCTGGAGGGAGCAGAAAAGAGCATCCGCATGGCTAAGGGAGCCTATTATCCGCAACTCAGCTTCGGAGCAGGTATCAGTACCAATTTCTATAATGTCTCGGACATGGAGAACGGTAATTTCGGTTCACAGTTGCGCGACAACTTCAGCCAGTATATCGGTTTCTCGCTCAGCGTTCCAATCTTCAACCGTTTTGAAACCCGTAACCGCGTACGCAGCGCCCGTATCCAGCAACATACATACTACTGGCAACTGGAGGAAAGTAAAAAGAACCTCTACAAAGAAATACAGCAGGCGTACTACAATACCGTAAACGCCGAAACCCAGTATCACAGCAGCCTTACAGCCGACGAAGCGGCACAGGCTTCCTTCCTGCTGATGAAAGAGAAGTACACCAACGGCAAGGCAAACGCTACGGAGTACAACGAATCGCGTACGGCCTGGATGAAAGCCGTTTCCGACCGTCTTCAGGCCAAATACGACTACCTGTTCCGCACCAAGATACTCGATTTCTACCGGGGTATTCCACTTACGCTGTAATACAACCCGAAACGATATACGTCTATATAAAAAGAGAGCCGCAGGCGATACTCCACGTACGACCTGCGGCATTTTTGTTGTGTATATTTCGGAAACTCGATATCGTGCCTACTATTTATCGATGCTTTTTATGATAGTTGATGCAATTTTCGATGAACTTTTGCGGCTAGCCTTGCTCAGTTTGTCAGCTTTTTCCAGATTCATGCAAGTAAAGTAATTGTTACCTTTCGTCACTTCTTTCTGGTTTTTGTCGTAAAGCGAGTAGCTCACAAAGTGGAACAATGTGCGCAAAGGTTTTTCCTGCCACTTCAAATAATGCTGGTTCAGGAACAATACATAATCGGCATGCGCTTCGTCCAGCAGCTGCTTGTAATTCTGGCTGTCTATCTGGCTCACATTAGCATAACTCTCTTCATTTTCTCCACTCACCTGTATGTCACCCAACAACTTCTCTGCATCAGCAAATTTCTCTGAAGAGATAAATGCAAATTCCTTATTCTTGTTTGCATGGATGATATTGTCCGTAATAATCCGGTTGTAAGTATCGCCGATACTGTCTTCCGGAATACCCGTTTCTTCAGTAATCATGCTTTCAGGAAAGTAGTTCGAGCTGACATTGTCGAGTCCTACTACCAGCACCTTAACCGTAGCACTGCTTTCTTTACCGACAGCCTCTTTACCGGCCTCTTCAGCCTGTACGGTTGCAACGGAAGCCATAGCAAACAATCCTAAAATAATGCTTTTCACAAATGTTGTTTTCATTGTTTTTCTGCTTTTAGTTTGACGATACAAAAATAGGGATGTCATGTTACATCCCTATTTCCTGTGTGTGATAATATTATTTAGAATCGGTTACAATCGGAGCAATCCATGCTTCCGCCATTACTTTCCTGCCACCAGAGCAGCAGCTTCCAAAGGTTGGTCGGTCGTGATATAATCTACATTCAGGTCTATCATCTTTTTCATGTCTTTCTCATTGTTCACAGTCCAGACATTAACCTTCATGCCCAGTTCGTGAGCCTCTTTCACCCATTCCGGATGTTTTTCGAATGCTTTATAATGATAGTCTATGCCATTAGCACCCTTTGCCTTTACGTCCTTGGGAGCGATGTCACTCTTCAGGTAAGCGATTTCCGATTTGGGAGTAAGACGAGCAAGCTGCTCACAGATATTCATGCTGAATGAGATATATTCCACCTGCTTTTCCAATCCGTATTCCTTTACCATTTTTACAGTAGTTTCTGCAATCTGGTCTTCCTGTGCCTTTGTTTTATGAGGCTTGATTTCCAGAATCAGCTGTACATCCGGCAATTTCTTTCCGGCTTCCAGATAATCGGCAAGCGTAGGAAGTTTCTCACCGTTCTTCAGTTTCAGGTCCTTCAGCTTATCGTAAGCCGTTTCACCGATAACCAGTCCGTCTATCGCATCATCGTGGTTTACTACCACCACTCCGTCGGCTGTGAGCTGTACGTCAAATTCAGAACCATACACTTTAGCTTCGGCAGCTTTTTTCAATCCTGCAATAGAATTCTGTGCCGAACCTTCTGCTTTCCAGAATCCGCGGTGAGCGATCACCTGTGTCTGAGCCTGACCTGCCAGTGTAAAGAGTGCACAGGCACAAGCCATCAGTAAATTTCTTGTTTTCATAATCATCGTTATTTATTTTCAGTTTGTTTATCAGAACGCATATCTCAACCCGATCTGAACCTGATAAGGAGTACCGTTCAGACTAGACACACCGGTATTTGCATTGACATTGTATACATACTCTTTTTTCTCCTTATCGAAGCTCTTGATGGTATAAATCTTCTGAGCTCCCAAGTTATGTCCTGCCCCCCAGTCCTTGTTCAGCATATTCAGTACGTTGAATATATCGACCGAGAGTTCCAGACTGTGTTTCTTGTAGAACTGGAATTTCTTAGCCAGACGCAAGTCGAGTGTACCGTAGAATCCGTTTACTCCACCGTTACGTTCGGCTACCTTTCCGAAACTCTTGCGAATATAATCTTTTGTACTTTCCTCTACATCCGGATTAGAAAGAATATTGTTAATACCGTCTTTCAGATACTGCGGAGTATTCGGATCGTTCGGATTGTAAATATAAGCCAAATCATTTGAATCTACAAAGTCACCGTTCACATTTCCACCTACGATGAGTGAATAGCGTGTACCGCCGATACCTGAGAAGCGTGCCCCCACACTGATTCCCCAGAAAGTAGGAGCTGTACCATATACTACCACTTTATGACGGAACTGATTGCTTGAATAGCTCATCTGGCTCAAATCACGCGGATCGTCTACAACCATCTGAGAAAGTGTAGCCGAGTTTGCCACGTTACCGTTGTAAGAAGTATTGTCTTTTGTATCGTTCCATGTATAGCTGAATGAAAGTTCTCCATCCTTGAAATAACGCCATGTACCATCGATAACGAAAGCAAACTGATTAACCTTACCTTCACTTACCATTTCGAGCACACGTCCTACCTTGTCGCTCTTTCTGCTCTCTTTCCAGTCGGCTACCCCCTTATCGTCGATAGTATTTGCAGGGACATACACTCCACGGTTTCCTTCGGAAGCGATACGGAAGTACGGTTCATCCACCATGTTACGGTCTACATACATATAGTTGTTGCGTCCCAGTGTCATATATCCGGCTACACTCATTTTCAGACGGTCGCTGAAGAAATGTGTATACGAGAGGTTAGCCTTATAAATAACCGGCACCTTACAGTCAGCACCATTCATGTTAATGGTAGAAAGTTTTTCCACATTCGGATTATTGAAAAGTCCGGCTCCCGGTGCTGTAGACGGATCCTTGCGGTACGAAGGGAAATCCGGACGGATGAGGTTCAGCATTTCCTGATAGTTGGAAGCTGTTTTGTCAAGTGTAATATCCAGCGAAGCAGTACGTGTACCGTCGAACACCATGTTGTTGATCATGGCATAGTTGTTGATATCGGAAGCAAAGATACCAGCACCGGCACGGATGATATCTTTATGTTTGTCATTGATATCCCAGGTAAACTGCAAACGCGGCTGAACCTGGAAAGTAGACAAGCCATTGTCTGTTCTCAATCCCAATTCATCGTATACAGTCTGATTGAACGTACCCTTGTTGAAATAAGTAGCATTATCCAGACGCAAGCCGGCAATCAGTTCAAATCCCGGGAAAAGCTTAGTCTGCAACTGTGCATAAGCACCGGCATTCAGAATGTTTTGTTTCACACGGTCGTCGGGAGTAAGATACAGTTCACGAACATAACGGTACGGTTCCAGATTGTCGAAAGCGTCCAGTCCGTTGAAGTAGAAACGTCCGTTCGTTTCACTACCATAGCGTGAGTTCATGTGTGTATACATCATGTCTACTCCAAACGTATAATTGATTTTGTTTGTATTGTAGTAGAAATTATCGACAAGCTGAAGCACATGATTGTAGAAGTTTTCAGGGCAATAGCGCTGTCCTCCCAACTGAATGCTGGTAGTAGCCGTCTTACCGTCAATCTGAGATTCTACATTGCTGACAACAGCTCGGGGAATATTGGAAGAAGGCAACTCATCGCCAGGCATAGATTCTTCCAGCGTATAAAGGTGCTGCAACTTCAGTTCATTGGTTCCTTTCGGACCTGCTACCGAACGCAAGGTAGCCATGGCACTGTTGTTCAGCGAATGTACATTACCATAAGTTTCGTACAGACAGATAGAGGTATTGTCCCCCAATCCCAGATTATTCATATCGTTTACAAAGTTATCTGTAAACGTCAAAAGATTGGTAGCATTGATCTGCCAGTCTAAACGGGCAAATACGGCATCAGTGCTTTGCTTCTTATCGAAAGCACCAAACTGAGGATTGATGATACTCCATATTTATCGCGTGCAATTTGTAAGAAACGGTCGCGTACGTCTGTGGTCAGACTATAACGTTTTTCATCGGCAGCACTCTGGATATCGGCAATATACAGCGGACGAGAGTCTGCCTGATGATCCCATGCAATGAAGAAGTGAGCACGGTCTTTTACCAGCGCGCCTCCCAGTGAAGGACCAAACTGATAAGTAGAGAAGTCATTGTCGCGCTTGTTTCCGCGGATATCATACGGACTGGACAACCAGTTGGCACGGGCAAAAGTAAACGCGCTACCGGTCAGCGTATTGGTACCCGACTTGGTAACTGTACTCACCGTACCACCTCCGGCACGTCCGTTGGTCACATCGTACTGATTGGTTACCACCTTAAACTCACGGATAGCCTCCATAGAAATAGCATACGGCACACCGTTTCGGCTTGTCGTACTACCTCCCGAAGTCGGATTCTTTGCCGTCATACCGTCGATGGTATAGTTGGTAGACGATGCAAGCTGTCCTGACAGGCTGGAGCCGGTACTAAGTGGAGAAAGATCTACCAGCGAAGTAAAGTTACGTCCGTTTACGGGAAGCTTTGCCAGGTCGCGTTCCGTAACGGAAGTAGCAGCTCCGGTAGTGGCAATAGTATTCTTCAATGAATTTGCAACTACTTCTACCGCCTCCATCACTACACTCTCTTCTTTCAACTGAAAATCCAGTCGGAGCAAATCTCCCTGATTCAGTGTATATCCAGTTTTCTTCTGATCGCCATAGCTACGTAAGTTACCGTTATACTGTATGGTCCACCCAGCGGTAACTGCTTGATGGTATATTCACCATCTCATTTGTAATAGAACCGGTATTAAATCCGTTGATTCATTCTTTACCTGAATAGCAGCTCCGATAACCCCCATTCCGGTTTCATCGGTTACAATACCCGAAATGACAGCCCGGTTGTCCTGAGCCATCACTTGTCCTGCCGAAAGCAGCAAGACCATAAAAAACAATAAGAACCGTTTAAATTTTGTTGTCATCATATTCTTTAGTTAAGTGTTTCTAAATTGACGCAACAAAAGTAAAAGCCGGGTATTACACCCACATAAACGCGATGTAAAGAAACCGTGTGATTCGTGTGAAGAACTATTACAGGTCTTTTCTCACGACCTGTATACCTATGAGTACATAAAAAGAACGTTCCGCCAAGCCTTATAAGCCTGACGGAACGTTTTTCCTTATCTCCTCTTATGAACTTTGTCCAGAAACATTCCGGACAAAGCCATGCAAGTAATATCCCAAAAGATTATTTTTTCATTGATTTAATCATTGACTGAGACTCGATAGAAGTCTTAAATGTATACTTCTTATCCAAGTACTTCTTGACAGCAGCTGCGGCAGCTTTAACATCGAGGTTACCAGCTTTCTTAAACAGAACTTTCGAAGTATTCAAATCCAAATACTTGTCAATTTCTTCAACTGGTGAGTAAGTACTTTCATTTACTTCAAGATCAACTGATCCAACTTTAGAATTCTTTTGAGCCTCATCAATTGTCATACTAAGCACTACCCAACTACCTTCTGAAGCAAGCCACAATGACTGTCTATCTGGAGAGCTATAATCAGCAAAAGCATTCAAAATTACAGCATAGAGAGTTTCATCAGTAATTTCTTCACCCGGATTTTGCTCTTCAACTTGCTTTCTCAAATCGGCCAATTCTTCAACTGTTACCGGATAAGTAAATGTATAAGTACCGTTAGTTTCGATGTTATTGACAAAATCGGTCTGCCTTTCAAATCATCTAGGCCCAAATGTGCAGCAAGTTCATCACCATCAAATGTCAATGCTGTCATGTCCAAAGTCAAGTTTTCAACCACCTGACCTTCTTCTGCTGTAAATCTAGTAACAACCAACTTAGTTGTTGCTGTATTGCCAGCGCGTCCGATAGCAGCACAAAATAAGGTATTCATGCTGACACATTGTATTTTCACCTTCCGATCCATAAAAAAAGGCGGAATAATATCTCGCCCAAGATGAAAAAAATTCCCCTCACCATCCGGTCGGCATGGTAAGGGGAATATCGAAAAACTCAGGAATTACAATTCAGTCGAGCACATGTTCGGGCATACTGTGTGTTTGGACTATAAAATAGCAGTCGACACCGGTTTCAGTATCCGTAGCGTGCATGACAATAGGCGACACTTCCCGAGTGACTGCCCCACCGTTCATATACTCTCTCCAGTCCCATCCCAGCAACGACTTTATTACAGCAAACATCTGCTGGTTTGTCAAAGATATATCGTACAGACGGATCTTTTTCCCGTCCGTACCCTTTGCAAACGTCAGTTCCAGAAAAGGAGTTTCACCGTCGACATAAAACTTATAGCTGCCACTATCACGCAGCTGCCAGTTTTCGTCGTACAAATAGAAATCTCTATCCTCATTATTTATCAGGAAAAGTTCATCACCCTGAGCGTAAGGTTCATGTACCGGATTGGCTACCAAAAGATTCAGATAAGCGTCTACTATCTTTATTTCCAGACTAACGGTTTCATGGGTAACATTATCTTTCACCGTAACCATTGTTTTCCCTTTTTGTCTGGGAGCTATACGCAGCTGCCCATCCCGACCGGACTCGACAAATCGACTGTTACCTCCATAATTTCAGGATTCGCCACTTCCACGTCATAATCTCTGTTTCCCCCTCGTACCATGATACTCTTGGTCTCTATCAAAGGACATTCGTAATAATCTTTCTCGAACGAGAGATGGTAAACTTCAGTTGCCGGTTCGTCTGTGTCACTGCTGCACCCGTTCAAACCGAGCAGGCATAACAAGAAAATACATACACTCCATAAAAACGTTGTCTTCATATCCCAATAAATAAAATCAATATATAATAATTTGCCGTTTATTAATATAAGGTAAACTCATCACCAAATATACAATTATTATTCAATACTTCGGTAAATTTTTTACCGAAAAATTAAAAGTTAAACAATAGAATCGGCATAATCCGGTTCAAAAAATATATTCAAAGAGATCATTGAAATACTGTCAAGAATGAATCGTCAAGGAGTAAGAAAAGGGGATTGAAAAAGATATGCAAAAGCAGACTGAAAAACCACAGAAAAA
>ENA-OUNI01001162-OUNI01001162.1-human-gut-metagenome-genome-assembly--contig:-NODE-1162-length-10760-cov-2.685413_pt1 | contig 10760 bp, 11 predicted proteins | sample MGYA00242499_ERZ504580 | MGnify/ENA primary metagenome ERZ504580 (study PRJEB26092, sample SAMD00036315) | human gut metagenome | host: Homo sapiens | study: EMG produced TPA metagenomics assembly of... | reverse complement strand
GACCGCGCTAAAGCCGCTCTGTGATAATATGGTCTGAAAAATTTTTCCAAATAGAAAGAATGTTGAGATAGATGGTTTCGGAGGAGCAGGAAAGTCTTCTTTCGGTAGATGACGCAGCGGATTCAATCGGCGTTACCAAGCAGACGGTGACGCGGCTCATCCGAGAGGAAAAACTGCCAGCCCAAAAAGTCGGCAACAAATGGGTCCTTCGCGAAGAAGCGCTGCGGGACTACATGCGGGACAACAATCTTGTCCCGGAGCCTAAGGATCATGAATGCTTGATGAGCGAAAAGCCGGGAATAGTGGCGCTCAGCTTCTTTTCGGGGGCGCTCGGCCTTGACCTGGGCATGGAGACTGCGGGCATTGAGCCGCTTCTCTATTGCGAAAACGATCGCAAATGCAGGATGACCATTCAGGCAATGCGTCCGCAAGGCGCCCTGATCGGCGACATCAACCAGTACTCGGCCACGGAGATCCTTCAGATGGCCGGTTTGGAATCGGATGCGAAGGTCGATGTCATGTTCGGCGGCTCCCTGCCAGGCTTTCAGCACGGCAGGTGCTCGACGAGCGTTCGACGACGCGCGGGGCAATGTGTTCCTGAAGTACCTTGAGCTGGCCTCAGAAATAAAACCTACGTACCTGGTAATAGAAAATGTACGCGGGCTTCTTTCGGCCCCTATGCTGTTGAACGGCACGGGCAGCCGGTCAAAGGGGGCGCGCTGCATGTGATTCTTCGCAAATTGGAGGAGGCGGGGTATTCCGTGAGCTTCAATTTGTATAACGCTGCGAATTTTGGCGCGCCCCAGATTCGGGAACGCGTTGTGCTTATCGGAAAGCGGGGAGAAAGCAAAGCCCCTTATTTGACGCCCACTCACGAGTGCGATGGGCAGCACGGACTTCCGCCGTGGAAAACGTTCGGCGAGGCCGTGGGGGATTTGAAGGCGCGTCCCATGCAGCACACTGAGTTCCCCGAGAAGCGCCTCAAGTACTTTAGAATGCTCAAAGAGGGGGAGTATTGGAAAGATCTGCCCGTGGCTGTGCAGCGCGATGCTATGGGGAAGGCCTTTGAGCTGTCGGGTGGCAAGACGGGATTCTATCGGCGCATACGATTCGATCGTCCGTCTCCGACGCTGGTCACCTCTCCGACGATGCCGGCGACGGATCTGTGCCATCCTACGGAAGACCGCCCGCTTTCGGTGGAGGAGTACAAGCGCGTTCAGGGCTTTCCCGACGATTGGCGTATCTGCGGGAATGTTGCGGATATGTACAAGCAAATCGGCAATGCGGTGCCGGTAGCGCTCGGCGAGGCCATTGGGCGGGCGATTATCGGGGATATGAACGGGGACGAACCTGACGAGCGATTCGCCGATTTTCGCCATTCCCGCTACCGATTGACCAACGACGAAACGTGGCAGGCGCCTGTCGCGCGATGATTTCCGACATGGCTGCGCCTGTTCTCTGGAGGGATATGACGCGGCTCTCGGACTAGCAAAGCCGCTGCTTGAGCAGTTGGACGTCGTTCATGGTGTCGCCGAGGGAGTTTTCCTCGAGGGCTCGGCGCATCTCTTCCTGCAGACGGTCGATGCACTCTTGACGCGCCTGGCGGACATCGCCGATCTCGATGCGGGAAACGTCGTCGATGAGACCCTCGACGGAGTCGAAGCCGGTGAGCCATTGCCAAAAAGCCGCCCCCGTCAGATACCGGTACTGAAATCCGGCGATGTCCCGGTTGGCCTGATCGCGCTCGTCGGGCTGGTAGGTGCGTATCTCATCGATGACCTTGTTGTGGCGCAGCACGCAGAACGCTGGCAGCACTTGTTGGTTGCTGGCGCGCTTGAATCGCCGCTGAGTCTCGCACTTATCTTTCAATTCGCGGAGCTCCTGGGGGAACGACGCCGATTGGTGGTGTTGACCTGCGATTTGAGCTCGCATACGTAAAGGGCTCCGTCGCGTACCGTCATCATATCCCCCGTGTCGAGGGTGTCGGAGGAGATAGCCGCAATCAGTGCCTGCCACAGGTTGCCCATGACCGTTTCCTCGCTGGAGCTTTCGCAGGCCCGGAATGCCTCGAGTACGAACTCTTCAGCGGTGGCAACGCCGCGGGCGGCGAACATGATGACATCTTTGCCAAGCAGTTTTCTGAGGTTGATCTTAGAGCTGTCGCGATAGTAGGCCGCCCTCTTGGCGGAGAACTCCCGCAGCATGTCGTAGGCAATGGCGCGCTGCCGGGCTACGTCGTCAGTGTAGACAACGCCGTGCTCGACGCACTGCTCTGAAGAGAGGGTGATGGATGGGTGCGAAGGGATGTCCATAGGGAGATGCCTTTCTCGGCGTTTGATTGCGAATGCCATTATATTGCATGCTTGGCGTTCAAGCGTTTCTCATTGGAGCTGTGCGCCTGGAGCATATCCCTAATGCGGCCCACGTGGAATTTATTTGAGGGCCACCGTTCGAGATTTCCCTCAGAATGCCAGATCAAAAAATAATTCTCTCAGTGTCCTCATATTGGTACACCGAGTAAAAAGAATTCTTGCATAATGTCGGAAAAGGCTCGCTTGATCCTGTAGAATTCAATCGTCGCCTCCCGCAAGGGGGCGTGGGTTGAAACATAAGCGGAGAAATGGATAGACGCGCGGGCTATAAGCTCGCGCCGTCATTTTATAGATAATCTTGTTTTGGCTTCCATATCTCCACTTATGAAGGAAAAGAGTATTGAAATTTCTAATCGAGAAGCATAGAATTACAAAGCAGGCATTTGAGAAGGTCAAGGAGGTTGTCGTGACGTTGTACGCTCATACTGATGATTCGAATGACGGCTTGGCTTGCCAGCGGCTCGAGGATCATCTCTCTGCCGTGTCCGAGATGGCCTCCTCTTTCGCTGAACGCTTTGGCATGGGCTCGTGGGGTCGTGCGTTGGGCATTCTCCATGACGCCGGTAAATCTTCTGAGGCATTCCAGCGCCGCCTCCAAGGAAGCGATCAGCATGTCGATCACTCAACTGCTGGTGCGAAAACTGCTCTCGATCGCTATGGGGAATACGGTGTTGGTCGTCTGCTGGCGTACGCGATTGCCGGACATCATGGAGGACAACCGAACGGCATCGCCAGCTCGCAGGGCGCCGGATCTTCCTTAACCCCGCTTGAGCAGCGACTGCAAAAGAAGTGGAACCCTATGATGCTTTCTTCGATTTGCTGGATGAATCTGACCTTCTTGATTTGCCGCAAGCCAATGAACTTGGCTTGCCCTTCGTTCCTCATCGCAAAGCAGCGCCGAGCAATGATGTCTCGGCCCGCTGCTTTTCCATTTACGTGCTAGCGCGCATGCTGTACTCGTCCCTCGTCGATGCCGACTATCTCGACACCGAGCATTTCATGACTCCCGATGCCTCGCAAGCCCGAAACGACCAGAAGCGCGCCTCTATCCCCGAACTTCTGGAAATGTTGCAAGCTCATCTAGCTACGAAGTCCTCGACGGATTCGCCGGTAAACCGGGCGCGCCAGGCTGTGCTTTCCGACTGCGTTGCAGCTGCTGAGCAGGAACCAGGGCTCTTCTCGCTCACGGTTCCCACAGGAGGAGGGAAAACGCTTAGCTCTCTTGCTTTTGCTCTCAAGCACGCGAAGCAATATGGGATTGACCGCGTGATTATAGCCATTCCCTTTACCTCGATCGTAGACCAGACTGCTGCGGTGCTCAAAGACATTTTCGGCTCGGCCAATGTGCTCGAGCATCATTCAAATTACGACTTCTCCGACTTGGATGACGAGGAAGGATACGCCCAACGACTTACTGCCCAGAATTGGGATGCCCCCATTGTGGTGACGACGAACGTCCAGCTCTTTGAGTCGCTCTTCGCTAATAAGCCCGGCAAGAGCCGCAAGGTTCACGGCATTGCGAACAGTGTCATTATTCTCGATGAGGCTCAAACGCTTCCCGACAGCCTGCTGACGCTGTCGCTGGCAATGCTTGAAGAGCTCACGTTTGGCTATGGCGCCACGATTGTGTTGTGCACTGCGACGCAACCTGCTCTCGATATGGTGTGGCCCTTCGGTTCGAAGCCGCGAGAGATCACAGCGCATAAGGACTCCTTTGCCGAAGCCTTTGGCTCGCGCGTGGCTTACGAGACGGTGGGAATACTGGAAAAAGATCAGCTTATCTCTCAACTATCCGAGTACGACCAAGTGCTCTGCGTGGTCGGCACGAAGGCAGAGGCATGCGAGATCTATCGCGAGCTCGTGGCCCAGGTGGATGAGGGCAGTGTGCTGTATAACCAAAGCCCGCTGAACGTTCAGGGCTACTTCCACCTGAGCGCTGCCATGACGCCCTCGCATCGTAGCGAGGTGCTCGATCAGGTACGTCAGCGCTCAAGGAGGGAAAACGTTGCATTGTCGTGTCAACGCAGCTGGTGGAAGCCGGCGTAGATGTTGACTTTCCCGTGGTGTACCGCGAACTCGCCGGGATCGATTCTCTCGTTCAGGCTGCGGGGCGGTGCAATCGGGAGGGACGGAATGATGCAGGCATCGTACGCGTATTTGAGTATGCCATTGAAGGGGAGCGCCAGCGAACAAGCCCCTGGCTTGAGAAGATGAAGGACATTGCGCGGTCTCTGATCGAGGAGAACGACGGTACGATGTCCGAAGATCTGGTCAGGCCGTTCTTTGAGGTACGATATCAAACTGAAGATTTGGATGCGAAGGGGCTATTTGCGCGGCTAACCGATACCAATATTGTCAGAAGTGCCTTCAAGCCAATCCCCTTTGAGCAGATTGCTATTGATTATCGTATAATTGATGAAGACACTGTGCCGCTCTTTATTCCGAGAGGATCGGATGGAGCGAAAGAGCTGGAGAATCTGCTCGCTGCGGAAAACCCGGCTGCTCTCTCCATGAGGCTTCAGCGCCACAGTGTCAGCGTTCCTCGATGGCTTTCAAGGGAGTATGAGCAAACAGAAGCATTCGAGTCAATTGGCCCGTTTCTGGTTCTACGCGAAGATCGCCTTCAGGATTTTTACCGCGACGACGTGGGGCTCGTCAAACCGGGAGAGGAGGAGTTCCGCCCTTTGTTTTTCTAAGGCAGAGTTAAAGAAGAAAGGAGGTCGTATGGGATATGGGATAAAAATTCTCGCCAAGGGGCCGCGAGCTTGCTTCACGCGTCCGGAGATGAAATCGGAGCGAGTGAGCTATGACTGCATTACGCCCTCGGCGGCCCGCGGTCTTATTGAGTCGGTGTATTGGAAGCCTGCCATTCGCTGGCACATCGATCGCATTCATGTGCTCAACGAGATTCGCTTCGACACGTTCCGGCGCAACGAGCTCGGTGGCAAGATGCCCTATCAGAATGCCAAGAAGGCCATGGAAAAGGACGCGGACGTTTATGTTTCGGCGTCTGATGACCGGCAGCAACGGGCGACGCTGTATCTGCGAGACGTCGCCTATGTCATTGAGGCCCATTTCGAGCTAACTGACAAGGCGGGGGCCGAGGACACGGTGGAGAAGCACTATAACATTGCGCTGCGGCGACTGCGTAAAGGGCAGTGCTTCAACCAGCCGGTGTTCGGGTGCCGCGAGTTTCCGGCTGAGGTGAGCTTGTTGGAGGGCGACGAGGCAGAGCCTGCTTCCTTTTACGACGAGGCAGGTGAGCACGATCTCGGTTTCATGCTGTACGACATCGATTTCGACAATGGCATGGCGCCGATGTTCTTCCGCGCGTCATGGAAGACGGTATCATCGATGTGGCTCGCGCTCGTGAGGGGGTCGTCCGATGATTCTCCAAGAACTTCATCGTTACTACGGGCGTCTTTTAGCTGATCCCGAATGCGATGTGCCTCCTGCGCATTGGAGCACCGAGAAGGCCGCGTGGGAAATCACCCTTGCGGAAGATGGACGTGTGGTGCGCGTTCTTTCCCTCACGACAGGAGAAGGGAAGGAGCTGCGACGGTTTATTCCGATGCGGGTACCCGAGCATGGCTCGCGGTCGGGCACTGGTATCCTGCCTTTCTTTCTTTGCGACAATGCAGCCTATTTACTGGGTCTTGACCCGAAGCGGGGGGAAGAAAAACGAGCGGGAGCTCGTGCCTTGCATGAGGATGTTCTTGCTTCGTGCGACGATGCGGGCGCTCAAGCGGTGAGGGCGTTTTTTGAACGAGACGATTGCCTCGAGGGGCTTGACGAGACGCTGCGGGCTGAGTTGACCGGTGGTGGCTTCATGGTCTTTCGGCTTTCGGGCGACCGACAGCGCGTTCACGAACGCGAGGCTGTTCGGGAGGCTTGGGCTGCCTATTGCGATCTTCCCAGCGACGACGACGTGGTTGGCCAGTGCGCTATTACCGGAGAGCGGACTTCGATGGCGCGCCTTTTCCCTCAAGTAACTGGCGTGCCAGGCGCCCAATCGGCAGGAGCTTCGCTCGTGTCCTTCAACTTGGATTCCTTCGAATCCTATGGCAAGAAGCAGGCGTATAACGCTTCCCTGTCTCAAGAAGTGGCCTTTAATGCCGGATCGGCGCTGCGCTATCTTTATGGCGATTTGAAGCATCGGGTTCGCTTTGGGCAAACGACGGTCGTTTTTTGGACGGATCGCACTGCTGCCGATGAGGAGCTGATGATGCTTGCCATGCTGGGTGATGAGGTTGATCCCCGCGTGGAGGATACGGCCGACCTCGAGCGCATTCAGCAGACGCTCGAATGCATGAAGGAAGGTAAGCCGCTTGAAGGCTACGATCTCGAGACGCGCTTCTTTATTTTGGGCCTTGCACCCAATGCGGCTCGTCTGGCTGTTCGGTTTTTCGAAACGAATACGTTTGGAGCCATTGCTCGGCATTACGGAGAATACTTGCGGGATATCGAGATGGATGGCGTGAAGCCGCGCTCTCTGCGCTCAATGCTCAGGCAGACAGCTCCTCTGGGGGAAGCCGATGCGGTTCCCTCGACGCTCGTGAACAACTGCTTGCATGCGATGCTGACGGGCAGCCGCTTCCCCCGAGCGCTTCCCCAGCTCGTTATTGCGCGCATGCGGGCTGATCATGGCGACAACAATCCATGGGATATGGGGCAGCGAGCAGCGCTTCTGAAAGCATGCCTCGTCCGTGACCAGAGGATCGCGGCAAAAGAAACGGGGGAAAGAGTTTCAAGCGAAAGGAGCTTGCAAGTGGACTTGAACGAGGAAAACACTGATCGCGGATATGTCCTCGGACGGCTTTTCGCCGTTTTGGAGAGAACTCAAACGGCCGCACTGGGTGACGTGAACGCGACTATAAAAGACCGCTTCATCGGTACTGCATCCATGGCACCTTCGCGGGTATATCCATCGCTGCTGAGAAACCATCAGCACCATATGGCCAAATTGCGTAAATCCAATGCGGGCCTGAGCATTAAGCTCGAGAAAGAAATGGACGGCATAATGCCTCTTCTTGGTGAAAGTTGCTTCTTCCCTGCAACGCTTGACTTAACGGAGCAAGGAACTTTTACGTTGGGTACTACCAGGAGAGGCAATTCCTTTGGCGAAGCAAGAAATCCGAAACAAGTTCTTCCGATGCGGCATCAACTGAGACTAGTGGCGAGTAGTGATAGGAGCAACCCATGACTGAACCCATTCAGAACCGATTCGATTTCGTGCTGTTCTTCGATGTGAAGAACGGTAATCCCAATGGCGATCCCGATGCGGGCAACATGCCGCGCATCGATCCGGAAACAGGGCATGGCATCATGTCCGATGTGTGCCTGAAGCGCAAGGTGCGCAACTACGTTGACCTCGTAAAAGGTCAGGATGTGGATGGCCCCGATGTCGCGGAAGGCGAGTTGGGTTACAAGATCTACGTACAGGAAGGCGCAGTTCTAAACGAGCGCAACAAAAAGGCCTATGTTCACTACGATATGAAGCCTTCGGAGAAGAAGCTTCCGAAGGGCGAGCAAGATCGGCTGAAAGTCACGAAGTTCATGTGCGACAACTTCTTCGACATTCGCAGCTTCGGGGCCGTGATGACCACGGGCGTAACTGCGGCCAGGTGCGCGGGCCCATACAGATGTGTTTTGCGGAATCGGTCGATCCCGTCATGCCAATGGAAATGAGCATTACCCGCATGGCTGTCACCAAGGAGGAGGACGCCGAGAAAGAGCGCACCATGGGGCGCAAGCAGTACATTCCCTATGGGCTCTATCGGGTAGAAGGGTTCGTTTCGGCATCGCTGGCCGAGAAGACCGGCTTCTCTCAAGAGGATCTCGACCTGTTTTTCTCTGCCCTTATGAACATGTTCGAGAACGATCGCAGCGCCGCGCGAGGCCTAATGTCGTCGCGCAAGTTGTTTGTGTTCAAGCACGAGAGCAAGTTGGGCAATGCTCCGGCCCATCGCCTGTTTGAGGCTGTCAAAGTGAATCGTCTTATCCCCGATGCGCAAGAGGCGCGCTCTTTTAGCGATTACACCATTGAGGTGGGCGACATTCCCGAGGCGTCGAGCTGATCGAGCTTTTCTAGGCAAGGGGATTGCTGTGTACGCAGAAGACGAGTACTTGGCTTATCGGGGATCCAGCACTACGCCTTCTGCCCTCTCAGTGGGCTCTGATTCATCTGGAGCAGCAGTGGAGTGAGAATGTGCTCACTATGCAAGGAAACCTGATGCATGAAAGGGCCCATGACGAGTTTTCTCACGAGAAGCGGGGGAACATGCTGATAGTTCGTGGGCTGGGGGTTCATTCGCGTAATTTGGGCTTAAGCGGCAAATGCGACGTGGTGGAGTTCCATCGTTCTTCGGAAGGTGTTCCTCTGGCGGGAGAAGAAGGGCTTTGGCTGCCTGTTCCCGTTGAGTACAAGCACGGTAAGGCAAAGCGTCACGAGGCCGATAGGCTGCAACTTTGCGCGCAGGCGATGTGCCTGGAAGAGATGCTGGTTTGCGAGGTGCGGACTGCGTATCTGTTCTACGGGCAAACGCGAAGTCGAGAGAAGGTGGAGCTTGGCGCCGAATTGCGCGAACGCGTTGTCGAAATGGCGAGGGAGATGCATCGAGTCTTTAAGCGCCGCGCCACTCCGGCACCTCGATCGATGGCGGCTTGCCGCTCGTGTTCGCTCAAAGACATTTGCTTACCCGCGCTGCCCAAGCGAGAAAGCGCTTCAGCCTATATGAAGCGGCGCATGAAGGAGGGGCAATGAGGCACCTGCGCAACACCCTGTATATTTTCACGGAGGATGCTTATGCAACCCTCGACGGCGAGAACATTGTGGTCAAGCAGTCGGGGCGCGAAATGGGGCGTGTGCCGCTGCATACGTTAGAGGCGATTTTCTGTTTCTCGTATATGGGGGCCAGTCCTGCGCTGATGGGCACATGCGCAGAGAGAGGAATAGGCCTGTCGTTCTTCACGCCGCGTGGCCGTTTCCTAGCGCGATCTTGCGGCGCTCAACAGGGCAATGTGCTTCTGCGGAAGAAACAATACGCCTGGTCGGAATCGGAGGAACGGTCTCTCGCCGTGGCAAAACCCTTTATTGCCGGTAAGATCTACAACAGCAGATGGGTGCTCGAGCGCGGCTTGCGCGATCATGGACTTCGCATTGAAACCGATCTTGTTGAAGGTGCTTCCGCGCGTTTGGCGACATCTTTGGAGGCGGTATGGGGCTGTGACGACGACGCCTCGCTGCGTGGTGTTGAGGGAGATGCGGCTGCGACGTATTTCAGCGCTTTGGGCGAACTGATTTTGCGCAATCAGGATGAGTTTGCGTTTTCCCGACGGGTGAGGCGACCGCCGACTGATCCCGTGAATGCTATGCTGTCGCTATTTTACACGGTTCTCATGATGGATTGCGCTTCTGCTGAAGGGTGGGAGTGCGACTCCTATGTGGCGTTCTCCATACCGATCGGCCGGGAAGGCGGTCTTTGGCCCTGGATCTTATGGAGGAGCTGCGACCGGTGATGGTCGACCGATTCGTTCTGACGGCCATCAATAACAGAATGGTGTCTCCTGAGGATTTCGACGTGCTTGAATCGGGAGAGGTTCGCTTGGGCGAGGATGCCCGGAAGACACTTTTCGCTTCATGGCAGGAGCGTAAGCGCAATGAGATAGTTCATCCGTACCTAAAAGAAAAGATTCCATGGGGCTTGGTACCGCATGTCCAAGCTCTCCTCTTGGCTCGGTTTATCCGGGGAGATTTGGATGGTTACCCCGCATTTTTGTGGAAGTGAAAGCAATGTTGACGGTAATAACTTATGACGTAAACACGGAGGATCCAGCAGGAAGAAGAAGGCTGCGGAAAGTTGCTCGGCATTGCGTGAACTACGGTCAGCGTGTGCAGAACTCGGTGTTCGAGTGCGTTGCCGATGCAGCCACTATGGCGAAAATAAAGAGCGAGTTAACGAAGTTGATTGATCCGGAGAAGGATAGCCTGCGATTCTATTATCTGGGAAATAATTACGGATCGAAGATAGAGCATGTTGGTGCGAAGGAGTCCTACGATGCCGAGGGATTCTTGGCGCTTTAAGAATAAGCGGTCGGAATAATGGGCGGTGCGAACTGGGGGCTATCAGGGATTCCCTGGGAAGTTCGCACCGCTTTTTGGTTTGTTTCGGAGGGGCGAAGTTCGTCGGAGGAAGCGTTTGGGTGAAATACATCGTGCATATGGTATGCTCGCAGAGCTACATTAACAAGATGTAGCAGTCGCTCCCCGCAAGGAGCGTGGGTTGAAACCTCCTTGACGATTTCGGCGACGGATGCCCCTCCATGTCGCTCCCCGCAAGGAGCGTGGGTTGAAACCTCTCCGTAGAGGCCCTGGAAGTCGTCGGGGAA
>ENA-OUNI01001160-OUNI01001160.1-human-gut-metagenome-genome-assembly--contig:-NODE-1160-length-10767-cov-2.678195_pt1 | contig 10767 bp, 14 predicted proteins | sample MGYA00242499_ERZ504580 | MGnify/ENA primary metagenome ERZ504580 (study PRJEB26092, sample SAMD00036315) | human gut metagenome | host: Homo sapiens | study: EMG produced TPA metagenomics assembly of... | reverse complement strand
CACGTCTGGGGCCTGGACTACATGGAATCACCTGTAGGCGTCACGGTATGGCCCTTTGCCGCCTATATGGATACAGATGACTTCGTCCTCAGCCGGGGCGAAGTGGACCATACCTTTACGGTCCCTCTGTCCTGGTTCGATGAGCATGAACCGGAAATCGGCCGCGTCGAACTGGCTACCCGGCCGGCACCGGGCTTTCCCAAGGGCCTGGATATTTCCCATCAGACAGGCTGGAAACAGCGCCGGACGTATAACGTCAAGATTTATACGTATGAAAATTATAAAATCTGGGGAATTACGGCACACATCCTTGACAACTTCCGGGGTATCCGTGCTATAATACAACAGTAAGCTTTCCTTAATATTTGTAACCAGCATAGTTAGGTATACGTACAAAAGCGTATACGGAAAAGCAAGGCGTACTCTGTCAAGAAGATTTTAATCTTTTTGCCTCCATTAGTACAAAAAAGTCTTGTTAAAGTTTTAGGATGAGAAAATGGAATAGTGATATTGTGCTTTATAGGCTTTTTGCTATTGATTTAACATGTGAAAAGTTGTACAATGCATTTGTAAGCACTGAGGCGGTGTGAATATATATCCAGACAGAATTTACTGTAAGGAAATGTATCGCCTCGATGTTCAGGTTTTTATCTTATGGCTTTACTAAACTAACTATACACTAAGGAGAGTGGAAACATCATGGATTTTAACTTAACAGATATTCAACAGGACTTCTTAAAACTCGCTCATGATTTCGGCGAAAAGAAATTAGCTCCGACCATTACGGAACGCGACCACAAAGGTATTTATGACAAAGACCTTATCGATGAACTGCTCAGCCTCGGTATTACCGGCGCTTACTTCGAAGAAAAATACGGCGGTTCCGGCGATGACGGCGGCGACGTTTTGAGCTACATCCTCGCTGTTGAAGAATTGGCTAAATACGACGCTGGTGTTGCTATCACCCTGTCGGCAACGGTTTCCCTTTGCGCTAACCCGATTTGGCAGTTCGGTACAGAAGCTCAGAAAGAAAAATTCCTCGTTCCTTTGGTTGAAGGTACTAAACTCGGTGCTTTCGGCTTGACCGAACCGAACGCTGGTACTGATGCTTCCGGCCAGCAGACTGTTGCTGTTAAGAACGACGACGGCACATACACGCTGAACGGCTCCAAGATTTTCATCACCAACGGCGGCGCTGCTGATATCTACATCGTCTTCGCTATGACCGACAAGAGCAAAGGCAACCACGGCATTACAGCCTTCATCCTCGAAGACGGCATGCCTGGCTTCACTTTCGGTAAGAAAGAAGACAAGATGGGCATCCATACTTCGCAGACCATGGAACTCGTATTCCAGGACGTCAAAGTTCCGGCTGAAAACATGCTCGGCGAAGAAGGCAAAGGCTTCAAGATCGCTATGATGACTTTGGACGGCGGCCGTATCGGCGTTGCTGCTCAGGCTCTCGGCATTGCAGAAGCTGCACTGGCAGATGCTGTTGAATACTCCAAACAGCGTGTACAGTTCGGCAAACCGCTCTGCAAATTCCAGTCCATTTCCTTCAAACTGGCTGACATGAAGATGCAGATCGAAGCTGCCCGTAACCTCGTTTACAAAGCTGCTTGCAAGAAACAGGAAGGCAAACCCTTCACCGTTGACGCTGCTATCGCAAAACGCGTTGCTTCCGACGTTGCTATGCGCGTAACGACTGAAGCAGTCCAGATCTTCGGCGGCTATGGCTACAGCGAAGAATATCCGGTTGCTCGTCACATGCGCGATGCTAAGATCACTCAGATCTACGAAGGCACGAACGAAGTTCAGCTCATGGTTACAGGCGGTGCTCTGTTAAGATAAGTGAAGTTTATGATGCAGCTTGGCATCAGCCAAGCCTGTTACATAAAAAAGATTTTAGGAGGCAAACGTAAATGGAAATATTGGTATGTGTCAAACAAGTTCCGGACACAGCAGAAGTTAAGATTGACCCCGTAAAACATACCGTCATTCGTGCTGGTGTTCCTAACATTTTTAACCCCTTCGACCAGAATGCTCTGGAAGCAGCTCTTCAGATGAAAGATGCTGACAAAGACGTAAAGATTACGTTACTCTCGATGGGTCCTGATCAGGCAAAAGACGTTCTTCGTGAAGGCCTCGCAATGGGCGCTGACGATGCATATCTTCTGTCCGACCGCAAACTCGGTGGTTCCGACACGTTAGCTACGGGCTATGCTTTGGCACAGGCTATCAAAAAATTAGCTGCTGACAAAGGTATCGAACAGTTCGATATCATCCTTTGCGGCAAACAGGCTATCGACGGCGATACCGCTCAGGTTGGCCCGCAGATCGCTTGCGAACTCGGTATTCCTCAGATTACGTATGCCCGCGACATCAAAGTCGAAGGCAACAAAGTTACTGTTCAGCAGGAAAACGAAGAAGGCTACATCGTAACGGAAGCTAACTTCCCGGTATTGATTACCGCTGTTAAAGACTTGAACGAACCGCGTTTCCCGACCATTCGTGGCACCATGAAAGCAAAACGCCGCGAAATCCCGAACTTGGACGCTGCTGCTGTTGCAGCTGATGACGCTCAGATTGGTTTGTCTGGCTCTCCGACTAAAGTCCGCAAGATTTTCACACCGCCTCAGAGATCCGGTGGTCTCGTTCTCAAAGTTGAAGATGACAACGAACAGGCAATCGTCGACCAGGTTATGGAAAAACTGGTTGCCCAGAAAATCATTTAATCTAAGGAGGAACAGTGAAAATGGATTTAGCAGAATATAAAGGCATTTATGTAATTGCTGAACAGTTCGAAGGCAAATTACGTGATGTATCTTTCGAATTGTTGGGCCAGGCTCGCATCTTGGCTGACACCATCGGCGATGAAGTCGGTGCAATCCTCATTGGTAAAGACGTAAAACCGTTGGCTCAGGAACTCATCGCTCACGGTGCTCATAAAGTATACGTTTATGATGATCCTCAGCTCGAACATTACAATACGACGGCTTATGCAAAAGTTATTTGCGATTCTTCCATGAAGAAAAACCGAACGTATTCCTCGTTGGCGCTACGAACATCGGCCGTGACCTCGGCCCGCGTGTCGCTAACTCCTTGAAGACTGGCCTCACCGCTGACTGCACACAGCTCGGCGTTGACGACGACAAGAAGACCATCGTATGGACCCGTCCGGCTCTCGGCGGCAACATCATGGCTGAAATCATCTGCCCGGACAACCGTCCGCAGATGGGTACTGTCCGCCCGCACGTCTTCAAAAAACCGGAAGCAGATCCCTCTGCAACTGGCGAAGTTATCGAAAAGAAAGCTAACCTCTCCGATGCTGACTTCATGACCAATTCGTCGAACTCATCAAATTGGGCGGCGAAGGCGTTAAAATCGAAGACGCTGACGTTATCGTTGCTGGCGGCCGTGGCATGAACAGTGAAGAACCGTTCAAGACCGGTATCCTCAAAGAATGCGCAGACGTCCTCGGCGGCGCTGTTGGTGCATCCCGTGCAGCTGTTGACGCTGGCTGGATCGATGCTCTCCATCAGGTTGGCCAGACTGGTAAAACAGTTGGTCCGAAAATCTACATTGCATGCGCTATTTCCGGTGCTATCCAGCACTTGGCAGGCATGACTGGTTCTGACTGCATCATCGCCATCAACAAAGACGAAGATGCTCCGATCTTCAAAGTCTGCGACTATGGTATCGTAGGCGATGTCTTCAAAGTTCTCCCGCTCCTCACGGAAGCTATCAAGAAACAGAAAGGCATTGCATAAGTTATCTAACGTGCATAATCAAAAGGTCTATCGCTATGCGATTGACCTTTTTGCTGCTGGCAGCTGGCCGTTAGTGTCTGACCGCTAGTTCGTAGGGGTTCGCACGTGGCGAACCGTTTCAGCATATGTGTGGTTTCCTATTCAAGTTGCAAGTTGCTAGAAACATCATACAAATACCTGGCGGGTCGCCCACGGGTGCCCCCTACAAACTCAAAAAGAGGCTGTCGCTTTAAGACAGCCTCTTTTCTCTCTTGACAACCCCCATTTCCTGCCGTATAATTTACGCATACATAGAGATATGTAAGATGCTTTGAAAAGGACAACACTTGATAGCTCCTTTATTACAGAGAGAGGCACGATGGTGAGAGTGCTTTATAAAGTCTGGCAAGTTACCGCCTTAGAGCAGGATTCCCGAAGTAAGTAGGGGGTCCCGGCCGCCCCGTTATCGCGCTTGAGTACATCGGATTTTCCGGTGAACTAGGGTGGAACCACGTGAGTTATGCTCTCGTCCCTTGAGGACGAGAGCTTTTTTATTAAGGAGGATGTTTGTAATGGCAGAATTAGTATTAAAAGACGGAAGCAAAAAACAGTTTCCCGATGGTATCTCTCTTGCCGAAGCTGTCAAACAGCTCAGCAACAGTCTTGCAAAGAAAGTATTAGTCGCAAAGGTAAACGGTGAAGTCACGGACCTCCGCGAAACCATCGTCGACGGCTCGACCGTTGAATTCCTCACCTTCGCCGACCAGGAAGGGAAAGATACGCTCCGCCATACAGCATCTCATGTCATGGCTCAGGCTATCCAGCACCTCTTCCCGGGCGTCAAGTTCGCCATTGGCCCGTCCATTGAAAACGGCTTCTACTACGACCTCGATACAGAACACCGTTTCACACAGGAAGACTTTGCTGCCATTGAAGCTGAAATGGCTAAGATCGTCAAAGAAAACCTTCCCATTACCAAAGAAGTCTTGTCCCGTGCCGACGCTTTGAAACTCTTCAAAGACGCTGGCCAGGATTATAAAGTAGAACTCATCGAAGACCTTCCGGAAGATGCCGTCATCTCCATCTACCGCCAGGGCGACTTCGTCGACCTCTGTGCCGGCCCGCACTGCGCTTCGACCGGTGCCGTCAAGGCTTCAAGCTGCGCACCGTTGCCGGTGCTTACTGGCGCGGCGATGAACACAACAAGATGCTCCAGCGTATTTACGGGACCGCTTTTGAAAAGAAATCGGAACTCGATGAATACCTGAAGATGATGGAAGAAGCTGAAAAGCGCGACCATCGTAAACTGGGCAAACAGCTCGACCTGTTCAGTTTCCACGAAGAAGGCCCGGGCTTCCCGTTCTTCCATCCCAAGGGAATGATCCTGCGCAACAACTTGCTCAAATTCTGGCATGAACTCCATGACGAAGCCGATTACGACGAAATCATGACCCCGATGATCCTCAACCGTCATCTCTGGGAACAGTCCGGTCACTGGGATCACTATCGCGACAACATGTATTTCACGACTATCGATGAACAGCCTTACGCCATCAAACCGATGAACTGCCCGGGCGGCATCCTGGTCTATAAGAGCAACGTCCACAGCTACCGCGACTTCCCGATGCGCATGGCTGAACTCGGCCTGGTCCATCGCCATGAACTCCATGGGGCCCTCCACGGCCTGTTCCGCGTCCGCTGCTTCACCCAGGACGATGCTCACATCTTCATGCTGCCGAGCCAGATGAAAGAAGAAATTTCCGGCGTCATGGACCTCTTCGACAAGGCTTACAAACAGTTCGGCCTGGAATATCACGTCGAATTGTCCACTCGTCCGGAAGACTCCATGGGCTCCGACGAAATCTGGGAACTGGCTACCAAGACCCTGCATGATGTCATCGAAGAACGCCACATCCCGTACGTCATCAACGAAGGCGACGGCGCATTCTACGGCCCGAAACTGGACTTCCACCTGAAAGACTCCATTGGCCGTACCTGGCAGTGCGGTACCATCCAGCTCGACATGCTCATGCCGGAACGCTTCGACATGACCTACATCGGCGAAGATGGCCAGAAACATCGCCCGGTCATGGTACATCGTGCCTGCTTCGGCAGTATCGAACGCTTCCTGGGCATCATTACCGAAAACTATGCCGGTGCTTTTCCGGTATGGCTGGCTCCGGTCCAGATCAAGTTCCTGCCCATCTCCGACAAACACCTGGCTTACTGCAAAGACCTGGCTAAGAAGTTCAAGAAATTGGGCATCCGCGTCGAAGTCGATGAAAGCAGCGAAAAGATCGGCTACAAGATCCGCAAGGCACAGATGGAAAAAGTTCCTTACATGGCTGTCGTCGGCGATAAAGAAATGGAAAACGGCACTCTCGGCCTGCGCGACCGTTCCAAAGGCGATTTAGGCGCCAAACCGATCGACGAAGTCGTCGCCCACATCCAGAAACTCACCGAAACAAGAGAAGCTAATAGCGTGAGTTTGTAGTTAGCAGTTTTAAAATAAAGCCATCTACTAAAAACTAACAACTAGCCACTAACAACTAAAAAGGCTTGTCGTCGTTCGACAAGCCCTTTTTTCTCATCACCAAAGGAGATTCACTATGATAATCAACTGGTATCCCGGCCACATGGCCAAGGCCAAGCGCCTTATTCAGGAAATCTCAAGATCATCGACGTCGTCATCGAACTCGTCGATGCCCGTATCCCTATGAGCAGCACCAATCCCATGATCAAGTCCCTCATCGGCGATAAGCCGTCTGTCGTCGTCCTCAACAAGGCCGACCTGGCCGACCCGGCCGTCCTCGACGAATGGGTGGCCTATTACAAGCAGCAGGGCCGCAAAGTCCTGGCCCTGAACAGCAAAGGCGGCAAAGGGGTGAAACAGCTCATTTCCCTGGTCCGCTCCCTGGCAGCGCCGAAGCTGGCCCGCTGGAAGGCCCGGGGCCTCAAGAACCGCGCCGTCCGCACCATGATCCTGGGCATTCCTAATGTCGGCAAATCGACGCTCATCAACAAGCTGTCCCGCCGCAGTGCGGCCAAGACGCCGACAAGCCTGGCGAAACGAAGGGCAAGCAGTGGGTCCACATCGGCGACCAGCTCGACCTCCTGGATACGCCGGGCGTCTTGTGGCCGAAACTGGAAAACCAGGTCAGCGCTTACCGCCTGGCAGCGACAGGGGCCATTTCCGATACAGTCTTCGACATGGAAACGGTCATCATGCAGCTCATCGAACAGTTATCGGACCAGTACCCTGATGAACTGAAGGCCCGTTATAAACTGGAAACCCTCTGTGACAAGCCGCTGGATACGATTGAAGCCATCGGCCGCAAGCGGGGCTGTATCGTTTCCGGCGCGTCGTGACCTGGAAAAGACGTACAAGCTCATCCTCAAGGAATTCCGCGAAGGCAAAATCGGCGCCATCTCCCTGGACCGGCTGGGCGAATGGGAAGGGGAGGACTGACCATGGACATCGAGAAACTCCGCGTCGCCGACCTCAAGGCACGCCTGGCCGCTGGCGGTGACGTCCAGGACCTCCTGGCAGCCATGAAAGAAGACGGCCGCGTGTCGGTCCGCAAGCTGGCTGCCGCCTATATGCGCCAGAAAATCCCGGGGAAGAAGCCGAACGGGAACGGGTCCTGCACATGTATGCCCAGGAAACGGCTTACTACAACCAAGGGCTGTACCACGTGGCCGGCATCGACGAAGCCGGCCGCGGTCCGGCTGCCGGTCCGGTCATGGTAGCCGCCGTCATCCTGCCGCCCTACTGGGAATGTCCCGGCCTCATGACAGCAAAAAAAAAAGTCCCGCCGGCCAAGCGGGACGTCCTCTATGATAAAATTATGGCTGAAGCCGTTGCCATATCCTGTGTGGCCAAGTCGGAAAAAGAAATCGACGAACTCGATATTTACCACGCCACCATGCAGGGCATGTACGACGCCGTGAACGGCCTGGCCGTGCCGGTTGAAGCCGTCCTGGTCGATGCCATGCCTCTTCGGGAACTGACCGTGCCCCATAAGTCCCTGGTCCACGGCGACGCCTGAGCGCGTCCATCGCAGCCGCTTCGATTATCGCCAAAGTCACGCGTGACCGCCTCATGGTCGAATACGACAAAAAATATCCCCAGTACGGCTTTGCCGTGCACAAGGGATATTTGACGAAAATGCATATGGAAGCGTTGCAAAAATACGGGCCCTGTCCCATTCACCGCCGCTCTTTTGAACCCATAAAGAGCATGGTGAAGGGCCTTTCAGAATAAATCCTTCCGCCAGAGCATGATGACGGCGACGACGGTGCAGAACATGGCGATGCCCACGACGTAATAGAAGCCGGCTGTCGTGTCCTGGAAGGGGACGGGGACGTTGATGCCCCACAGGCTGAAGATGATCGTCGGGACGGCCAGCATGATCGTAATGGAAGCCAGGAATTTCATGACCAAGTTCAGGTTGTTGGAAATGATGGATGCAAAGGTATCGGACATATTCATGAGGATGTTGGAATACATCTCGACCATTTCGATAGCCTGCTTGTTTTCGATGATGACATCTTCCAGGAGGTCTTCGTCTTCTTCATACATCTTGATGAGGTGGTGGAGCGACGTATTGCGGCGCAGGCGCATGAGCCGTTCCATGACGATGCCATTGCTGCGCAGGGCCGACGTGAAGTACGTCAAGGATTTCTGTAATTCCAGGAGAAGGAAGAATTCCTTGTTGCGCATGGAATGGCGCAGGATTTCCTCGATGTCATCGGTCCGGCGGTTGATCTGCATCAAGTAGCGCAGGAACAGCGTCGCCGAACGGTACAGGATCTGGAATAAGAAACGCGTTTTCTTGAATGTATAGAACAGAGGATACTTATTCTCCGTAAAGGCGCGCATGACTTCTGTTTCTTGAATACAGAGGGTGATGATGAAGTCCGGTGTAATGAAAATGCCCAGGGGCAAGGTGTCATAACTGTCCGTTTCCAAGATGATCGGGATGTTGATGACGACAAAGATGTAGTTATCTTCTATTTCGACATGGGAACGTTCTTCCGTGTCCAAGGCGGTTTTCAGAACATCAGTGGGGATTTCCGTGACCATGGATACGAGCTGTAAATCTTCGGAATCGGGATTTACGACGTGGATCCAGGATCCTTTTTCAGCCGATGCCAGGGAAATGTTGTCTTCCAGATGGCCGTTGCTGTGCTTATAAACTTGAATCATTACGGTACTCTCCCTTTCTGCAGAATGAGGGCCTTCAAACCCAAATTCTAATATAATCCATTAAGACAGGACTCGTCAAGGCTTTCCCTGATATTTTACACAAACTTTGCCCAGCCCTGGCTGGCGACGCCGTGGTGGCGGCAGGCCGGTAATTATGGTATCATTAACTGTACGAGTAAATAAGCAGGACTGCCATGCGGCGCCATACCGTGTCCGCCCGGGCAGTCCACAGAGAGAGTAGAAACTATGCAATTATTGAAAATGGAACTGCGGGGATTCAAGTCCTTTGCAGATAAGACGACCCTGACCTTCGACAAGGGCATTACGGCCATCGTCGGTCCCAATGGCAGCGGCAAGAGCAATATTTCCGATGCGTCCGCTGGGTCATGGGGGAACAGAATGTCCGCCAGCTGCGGGGGCAGAAGTCGGAAGACATCATCTTTGCCGGGACCCAGACCCGCCGGCCCCAGGGGGCAGCGGAAGTCTCGCTGTACTTCGATAACAGCGACCACGCCTTGGATACGGAATTCACGGAAGTCGTCGTCACGCGGCGCCTCTTCCGCTCCGGCGACAGTGAATACTATATCAACCGCCGGCCGTGCCGCCTGAAAGATATCCATATCCTCTTCGCCGATACGGGTATCGGCCAGGACTCTATGGCCGTCATCGGCCAGAACCGCGTCGACCGCATCCTCAACAGCAAGCCCGAAGAGCGGCGGGTCATCTTTGAAGAAGTTGCCGGCATCAGCCGCTTCAAAGGCCGCAAGGCCGACGGCCTGCGCAAGATTGCCGAGACCGAGCGCAACCTGGAGCGCATCCGCGACCTCATGAGCGTCCTCGAAGAGCGGCTGGAACCGTTGCAGGAACAGGCAGAAACTCTGCAGAAATTCCGCTGCCTCGACAGCGAGCGCCTGGCCTATGAAGGGACCGTGACCTTGCAGGAACTGCGCAACAGCGAACGCCTCCTGGCCAAAGCCGAGAACAGCCGCATGACGCGGCGGCAGAAGAAGAAAAGGCCGCCCAGGAACTGGCAGCGGCCGAGGGAAAACGCAAGGCCCTGTTGGAGGTCATGGCGGCAGACGACGAAAAACTGCGCCGCCTCGATGAAGAAGCCATGGCCGTCCACAACGAGCTGGACAGCCTCGTCCACCGCCGTGAAGCCTGCCGGCAGCGGCAGGCCGAACTGGCCGAGAACGAATCCCAGGCCGCTGACGACGCCGCTCAGCTGCAGCAGCGCCAGGCAGCCTGGCAGGAACAGAAAGAAACCCTGCAGGCCCGGAAGGACCAGAAAGCAGCCGAATTGGCTGCGGCCCAGAAGGCTTTAGCCCTGACTCAGACCCTGTTCGGCCAGGCCGAAGCCAAGGCCGAAGCGGCGGCAAAGGCCCTGCAGGAGCGGGTCGACGCCAACTCCAAGCGCAGCCGCGACGCTTTCATGCTGCGCCGGGACAGTGAAGACCTGCGCCGCCGCCTGGAAGAAAATGAAGCCGCCTGCCAGCAGGCTCTGAAGCAGTGGGAAGACAAGAAGCAGGCCCTGACAGCGGCAGAAGCCCGCCATGAGGAAGCTCTGGCCCAACAGGAAGCGTGCCAGAAAAAGCCGCCGCCTTTGAAAAGCAGGCCGCCTCGCTGCGACAGACGGCTCAGGAAAAGGGCCAGCGCCTGAAAAAAGGAGAAGACGAATACCGCCGTCTGCGCGGCGATGTCGACGCCGCCTCCCAGCGCATGCGCGTCCTCCAGAGCATGGAACAGGAACATGAAGCCTGGGACGGGCGGTCAAAGTCGTCCTGACGGCCAGCCAGCCCTGGCGCAGCC
>ENA-OUNI01001159-OUNI01001159.1-human-gut-metagenome-genome-assembly--contig:-NODE-1159-length-10770-cov-3.834163_pt1 | contig 10770 bp, 8 predicted proteins | sample MGYA00242499_ERZ504580 | MGnify/ENA primary metagenome ERZ504580 (study PRJEB26092, sample SAMD00036315) | human gut metagenome | host: Homo sapiens | study: EMG produced TPA metagenomics assembly of... | reverse complement strand
GGCAGGAGAGATGCTCACGCGCGAAAAGGCCTATGAGATTGAACAGGCCGGCGTAAGCGTGGCTTATTTGGATGTGGAAGGCAAAGAGGTCAAAGTGATCTCCAATGGCATGGTGGATATCAGCGGATATGTTGATTTTCCGCAGGAGGAGCTTGAGGATATCGGCATCAATGAAAAGGTTCGCTTTACTGTTTTGATGGAAATCCTCGAAAAGTGCGGCGACGACCGTGACGCTCTTTTTGCAGAGTTGAAAAGCCGCTGTGACGACCTGATTCCGAAGCATATCACGATTGATGATATTTTTTCTTCCATCAACTACCTTGATTGCCTGGCGGACGAGATCGGAACAACGGATGATATCGACCATTTGGGCAACCGCCGCATTCGTTCTGTGGGCGAACTGCTGCAAAACCAATTCCGCATTGGCTTTACCCGCATGGAGCGCGTGGTGCGCGAACGCATGACGACTCTTCAGGCGCAGGATAGCGCAACGGTTACGCCCCAGGCGCTGATTAATATTCGCCCCGTGCTGGCTGCCATCAAGGAGTTTTTCGGCTCCTCGCCGCTGTCGCAGTTTATGGATCAGCCGAATCCGTTGGCGGAGTTGACGCATAAGCGCCGCCTTTCCGCCCTTGGCCCCGGCGGCCTTTCCAGAGACCGTGCCGGATTTGAGGTGCGTGACGTACACTATAGCCACTATGGCCGCATGTGCCCAATTGAAACGCCGGAAGGCCCGAACATCGGCTTGATCTCCTACCTTGCCACTTTTGCGAGGATCAATAAATATGGCTTCATTGAAGCGCCGTTCCGCCGTGTTGATAAAGAGACGGGCGTGGTGCTGGATGAAGTGGTTTATATGACGGCCGATGTGGAGGATGATTACATCGTGGCCCAGGCCAATGAGCCGCTCGATGAAAATGGCCGTTTTGCCCGCGCGAAGGTCAATGCACGTTACCGCGATGAATTTCTGGAAATTGAAAACTCCAAGGCGGATTTCATGGATGTTTCTCCGAAGATGGTTGTATCCGTCGCCACGGCGATGATCCCCTTCCTGGAAAACGACGACGCAAACCGTGCACTGATGGGCGCCAACATGCAGAGGCAGGCTGTACCGCTGCTCAAAACGGAATCGCCTATCGTCGGCACTGGCATGGAATATAAGGCCGCCGTTGACTCTGGCGTTACAGTGCTCGCAAAACGTGCCGGTACGGTAACGCACGTCAGCGCGAAAAAGATTGAGATTAAACCCGACGATCAGAAGAATGATCTGGATATCGACACCTATGACGTGATTAAATTCATGCGTTCTAACCAAGGCACCTGCATCAACCAAAGGCCGATTGTTGCCCGCGGCCAGCATGTGGAGGCGCACGAGGTGATCGCGGACGGTCCCGCCACCTCCAACGGTGAGATCAGCCTCGGCAAAAATGTGCTGATTGGCTTTATGACCTGGGAAGCTACAACTACGAGGACGCCGTCCTGATCAATGAAAAGATTGTGCGCGACGATGTGTTCACTTCTATTCATATTGAGGAGTATGAAACGGAAGCGCGCGATACGAAGCTTGGGCCGGAGGAGATCACCCGCGATATTCCGAACGTCGGCGAGGATGCACTGAAGGATCTCGATGAATTCGGTGTGATTCGTGTAGGCGCTGAGGTGCACTCTGGCGATATCCTTGTTGGTAAAGTGACGCCGAAGGGCGAGACGGAGCTCACCGCTGAGGAGCGTTTGTTGCGCGCCATCTTTGGCGAGAAGGCGCGCGAGGTGCGCGATACTTCTCTGCGCGTGCCCCATGGCGAATACGGCATCGTTGTGGATGTGGAGGAATTTACCCGCGCCAATAGCGATGAGCTGAGCCCCGGCGTCAATAAGGTTGTGCGCTGCCACATTGCGCAGAAGAGGAAGATTTCCGTCGGCGATAAAATGGCCGGCCGCCACGGTAACAAGGGCGTTGTGTCCCGTATCCTGCCGCAGGAAGATATGCCCTTCCTGCCCGATGGCACGCCGCTCGATATCATCCTGAATCCCCTGGGCGTTCCATCCCGTATGAATATCGGCCAGGTGCTGGAAGTGCATCTTGGCTATGCGGCGAAAACCCTTGGCTGGAAGATTATGACCCCGGTGTTCGACGGCGCGCATGAGGCGGATATCCGCGATGCGCTGCGAGAAGCAGGCCTGCGTGAGGATGGCAAAACAATCCTTTATGACGGCCGCACAGGCCGCCAGTTTGACAACCCCATCACGGTCGGCGTGATGTACTTCTTAAAATTGCATCATCTGGTTGACGATAAGATTCATGCGCGTTCCACCGGCCCCTATTCTCTGGTAACGCAGCAGCCGCTCGGCGGTAAAGCGCAGTTTGGCGGCCAGCGCTTTGGCGAGATGGAGGTTTGGGCGCTCGAGCTTATGGCGCCGCCTATACTTACAGGAGATCCTAACGGTCAAGTCGGATGACGTAGTCGGCCGTGTGAAAACCTATGAGGCAATCGTCAAGGGCCAAAATGTGCCGAAGCCCGGCGTGCCGGAATCCTTCAAGGTGCTCATTAAAGAGCTGCAAAGCCTTGGCCTGGATGTGAAGGTGCTGGATAAGGAAGAAAATGAAATCGATCTCAAGCAGAATTTCGACGGCGACGAACCCAGCTTCAGCAATGCGGATGAAGAGGTATTCCGCGAGGTGAACGATATGGATACCGCCGAAGGCTTCAGCCTGGAGGGCGAGGGCATTGAACTGGAGAATATTGCCGGTGATGCCGCGGGCAGCGATGCTCCGGAAGAGGACCTCTTTGAAGAAGAGGAAGATGTCTTCGAGCCGGACGATATGCTCGACGATTACGACGACTAAACGGTTTTGACAGGAGCGGGGGTGCCGGCCGGAAAGGGCGGCAGGCATCTCCCAAGCAGGAAAAAAGCCCTTTTTCAATTCGGTTTTACGCCCCACTTCCCGGCGTAGAACCAGAAAGAAAGGCATGTGATCGTTCTATGGAAAATATCACCTTTGAATCCATCAAAATCGGTCTGGCATCGCCCGAAAAGATCCGCGAATGGTCCTACGGTGAGGTCAAAAAGCCGGAAACAATCAACTACCGCACCCTGAAGCCTGAGCGCGACGGCCTGTTTTGCGAGCGTATCTTTGGCCCTACAAAGGACTGGGAATGCCACTGCGGAAAATATAAACGTATCCGTTATAAAGGAAAAATTTGCGAGCGCTGCGGCGTCGAGATTACAAAAAATAAGGTGCGCCGTGAGCGCATGGGCCATATTGAATTGGCAGCGCCGGTGTCACACATTTGGTATTTTAAGGGCATTCCGTCCCGGATGGGTCTGATGCTCGATATTTCTCCCCGTATTCTGGAGAAGATCCTCTATTTTGCGCTCTATATCGTGATTGATCCCGGCGATACGCCGTTGCAAAAAATGCAGACCCTGAGCGAAAAGGAATATGCGGATATGCGCGAGAAGTATGAGGATGAATTCCGTGCCGGCATGGGCGCGGAGGCAATCCAGGAGCTGCTCGCGGAAATCGATGTGGGAGCGCTCGCCAAGGAACTGCGCGAGGAGCTGGAAACAGCGACGGGCCAGAAGAAGGCACGCATCCTCAAGCGGCTGGAAGTGGTGGAGGCATTCCATCAATCCGGTAACCGGCCGGATTGGATGATTCTCAATGTGATCCCGGTTATCCCACCGGATATCCGCCCGATGGTGCAGCTGGAAGGCGGCCGCTTTGCAACCTCTGACTTAAACGATCTTTACCGCCGCGTGATTAACCGCAACAACCGCCTGAAAAGGCTTTTGGAACTGCATGCGCCCGACATCATTGTGCGCAATGAAAAGCGTATGCTTCAGGAGGCGGTGGACGCCTGATCGACAACGGCCGCCGCGGCCGCCCTGTGACGGGCCCGAACAATCGCCCCCTGAAATCTCTCTCCGATATGCTCAAAGGTAAGCAGGGCCGCTTCCGTCAGAACCTGCTCGGAAAGCGCGTCGACTATTCCGGCCGTTCCGTAATCGTCGTCGGGCCGGAGCTCAAGCTCTATCAGTGCGGCCTGCCCAAGGAGATGGCGTTGGAGCTGTTTAAGCCTTTCGTTATGAAACGATTGGTAGAAACCAATAAGGCGAACAACATCAAATCTGCCCGTAAGATGGTCGAGCGTGCGAAAAACGAGGTGTGGGATGCGCTGGAGATCGTCATCAAGGATCATCCGGTCATGCTCAACCGTGCACCTACGCTGCACAGGCTTGGCATTCAGGCGTTTGAGCCGGTTCTTGTAGAGGGGCGCGCGATCAAGCTGCATCCGCTGGTCTGCACCGCGTTCAACGCGGACTTCGACGGTGACCAGATGGCCGTCCACGTGCCGCTGTCCGCAGAGGCGCAGGCGGAGGCCCGTTTTCTGATGCTGGCGGCCAACAACCTGCTAAAGCCCTCCGATGGCAAGCCCGTCGCGGTGCCGACGCAGGATATGGTGCTCGGCTCTTACTACCTGACATTGGTAAAACCAGGCGAGCCGGGCGAGGGCAAGTGCTTCCGCGATGTCAGCGAAGCGATTATGGCCTATGACGCGGGCGCGATCGGCCTGCATTCTAAGATTAAAATCCGTATGACCCGCGAGGTCGAGGGCGAACTGCGTTCACAGCTTTATGAAACGACGCTGGGCCGCGTGATCTTTAACGATCCGATCCCGCAGGATCTGGGCTTTGTGGACCGTAGCGATCCGGAAAATGCCTTCAAGCTGGAGGTTGAGTTCCTGGTCAATAAAAAGATGCTCGGCAAGATTATCGACAAGTGCATCAAGGTGCACGGCACGGCAGTGACCGCCGAGATGCTTGACCGCATTAAGGCGCAGGGCTATAAATATTCCACACAGAGCGGCATCACTGTCGCGGTTTGCGACGCGACCATCCCGCCGAAGAAGGCGGAATTCCTCGCTGAGGCGGAGGAGAAGGTCGATAAGATCAACGCGAACTTCCAGCGCGGCTTTATCTCAAATGGGGAGCGCTCCGCCATGTCATCAAGGTGTGGGAGGACTGCACGAAGAAGGTATCCTCTGAGCTGACCGCAAACCTTGACCACTATAACCCTATCTATATGATGGTCGATTCCGGCGCCCGTGGTTCCGATAGTCAGCTGCGGCAGCTTGCCGGTATGCGCGGCTTGATTGCCAACACGGCGGGCCGCACGATCGAGGTTCCCATTCGCGCGAACTACCGCGAGGGCCTTAACGTTCTCGAATACTTTATCTCCTCCCGCGGCGCTCGGAAAGGCTTGGCTGATACAGCGCTGCGTACGGCAGACTCCGGCTACCTGACCCGCCGTCTGGTCGACGTCTCGCAGGATGTGATCATCCGCGAAGAGGATTGCCACTGCACAGACGGCCTTGAAATCTATGATATCAAAGATGGCAACGAGATGATCGAGGGCCTGACAGAGCGTTTGACCGGCCGCTTCCTGGTGGAGGATCTCATCGACGAAAAGACCGGCGAGCTTATCATGAGCAAGGATGTGATGATGAAGGAGTCCGATGCGGAGCGCATCGTTGCTTCCGGCGTGACAAAGATCAAAATCCGTTCCTTACTCACCTGTCAGTCCAAGCATGGCGTATGCATCAAGTGCTATGGCGCGAACCTTGCCACGGGTGATCCGGTTACCGTGGGTGAGGCAGTCGGAATCATTGCCGCTCAGTCCATCGGTGAGCCCGGCACACAGCTGACAATGCGTACGTTCCACACCGGCGGCGTTACGTCCTCTGCCGATATCACGCAGGGTCTTCCCCGCGTTGAGGAGCTGTTTGAGGCGCGCAAGCCAAAGCACCTGGCGATCATTAGCGAAATCGGCGGCGTTGTTTCCATGCAGGAAATCAAAAAGTCGCAACATGTTGTCGTCACCGATATGGAGAATCACGATGAGCGCAGCTACCTGATCCCCTATGGCTCTCGCTACGGTGGAGGAAGGCCAAACGATCGAAAAGGGCGAGATCATCACGGAGGCTCTGTGAATCCGCATGATGTGCTTGCTGTGCGCGGTGTAGATGCGGTGCACAACTACCTCATTCGTGAAGTACAGCGCGTTTACCGGATGCAGGGTGTTGATATTAACGATAAGCATATTGAAGTGATCGTCCGCCAGATGATGAAGAAGGTCCGCGTGGCCGACGCAGGGGATACCACGCTCCTGCCCGGCGCAACGATTGATAAGAGCGAGTTAATCGCGCAGAATGAGGCAGTCCGCGCCCGCGCGGCCGAAACCGGTGAAGCGCTGCAAGAGGCAACCGTCCAGCCCGTGCTGCTCGGTATTACGAAGGCCTCCCTTGCGACGGATTCCTTCCTCTCCGCCGCCTCCTTCCAGGAGACGACTCGCGTCTTGACCGATGCGGCGATCAAGGGCAAGAGCGATCCGTTGCTGGGGCTTAAGGAAAACGTCATCATCGGCAAGCTCCTCCCCTCCGGCACGGGTATGAAGTGCTACAGCGATGTAGAGGTGGTGCCCGTCCCGCAGGAAACGCCGGAGATGCCCGCAGAGGTGGAAGGGGAAGCGGTCTAAGCCCGATCAAAAGCGAATTTTACAATTTAAACAAAACTTTTTGCCGTTTACCGGATTCTTCTTTCTGTGAAAGCCGTTTGAGCGCTTGACAAAGCTTGTCTCTGCGTGCTAGAATCTTCAATTGTGCGAATCTATTTTTCTTATTGTTTTGGTGCTATGGGCGCGTTGCGCGCCCTGCACGATAGATTAGGCTTGATTTAATATCAGGAGGTGAAAGTAACTTGCCAACCTTTAACCAACTTGTCCGTAATGGACGGGAGACGTCGGAGAAAAAGGCGAAGGCGCCTGCTCTTCTCAAGGGGCTCAACTCCAAGAAGAACATCATGACCGATAAGGATTCCCCGCAAAAGCGTGGCGTCTGCACAGCGGTCAAGACGATCACGCCGAAAAAGCCGAACTCTGCGCTTCGTAAAATTGCGAGGGTCCGCCTGACCAACGGGATCGAGGTAACCGCCTATATCCCCGCGTCGGCCACAACCTACAGGAGCACAGCGTCGTCCTCATCCGCGGCGGCCGTGTGAAGGATCTTCCCGGTGTGCGTTACCATATCGTACGCGGAACCCTTGACACGCAGGCGTTTCCGGCAGAATGCAGGCACGCTCCAAGTACGGCGCGAAGCGCCCGAAGGCTGCCAAAAAGTAATCCGGCACGCAGCCAGGAACCCAAACAGACAAATCTTCTTGCAGGCTACAGGCGGCTTGCCGCCTTGCAACCAGTGAGAGTGTATCAATAGATATGCCTCTCATTGGCGCCACGGGAATTTTGTCACTCGAGTACCGATGATATCATTTTTATGAAGGAGGGAAGCGAAGTGCCAAGAAGAGGCCAGATCGCAAAGCGTGATGTTTTGCCCGATCCGCTTTACAATTCAAAGCTTGTAACACGGCTTATCAATAGTGTTATGTATGATGGCAAAAAGGGTGTCGCCAGAAGATTGTTTACGACGCCTTTGAGATCATCCGGGAAAAAACCGGCAAGGAGCCCCTTGAGGTTTTTGAAGCCGCGATGGAGAACGTAATGCCTGTTCTCGAGGTCAAAGCACGCCGTGTTGGCGGCGCGACCTATCAGGTGCCCATCGAAGTTCGCCCCGAGCGCCGTCAGACGCTGGGCCTGCGCTGGATTACGCTTTACAGCCGCCAGCGCTCTGAGCGGACCATGAAGGAACGGCTTGCAAATGAGATCATGGATGCAGTCAATTCCACCGGTTCCGCATATAAAAAGCGCGAAGACACGCACAAGATGGCAGAAGCCAACAAGGCGTTTGCACACTTCCGCTGGTAAGCACACACCTGCGCTGCATTTTGCTTGGCGCGGGGGGCGGCGCTATGTGCGCTCCGGTTTGGAGCGCGCATGCAGCTGGCCACAGGTTTTAATTCTTGAGCGCCGTGCCGCGCGCATGGCAATTGGAGGTTTATATGCCAAGCAGGTATCATTACAGCTCACCAGAAACATTGGTATCATGGCCCATATCGACGCCGGCAAAACCACGACGACGGAGCGCATCCTGTTTTACACGGGTGTGAACCATAAGATCGGTGAAACGCACGACGGCGATGCGACCATGGACTGGATGGAGCAGGAGCAGGAGAGGGGCATCACCATCACCTCCGCCGCTACCACCTGTTTCTGGAAAGGGCATCGCATCAATATTATCGACACCCCCGGCCACGTGGACTTTACCGTTGAGGTTGAGCGCTCTCTGCGCGTACTTGACGGATCTGTCACTGTATTTTGTGCGAAGGGCGGCGTCGAGCCCCAGTCTGAGACCGTTTGGCGTCAGGCTGATAAGTACCATGTGCCGCGCATGGCCTATGTGAATAAGATGGATATTATGGGCGCCGACTTCTACAATGTTGTCGACATGATGAAAGATCGCTTGAAATGCAACGCGGTGCCCATCCAGCTTCCGATCGGCTCTGAAGCCGATTTTCGCGGCATCATCGACCTTGTCACCATGCGTGCGGAAATGTACTATGACGACAAGGGCCTCGACATCCGTGATGAGGATATTCCGGAGGATATGCGTGAGCTGGCGGAGAAATATCACACAGAGCTCATGGAGCATGTTGCTGAGCAGGATGAAGACCTGCTTGAGAAATATCTCGGCGGCGAGGAACTGACGATTGAAGAGATCAAAAACTGCATTCGCAAGTCCACCATTGCCAATGAGATGGTGCCTGTTCTGTGCGGCACTTCTTACCGTAATAAGGGCGTGCAGATGTTGCTTGACGCAATCGTTGATTTTATGCCCGCGCCGACGGACGTGCCGGATATCAAAGGCACGAATCCGGAGACCGGCGAGGAGGAGGATCGCAAATCCTCTGATGACGAGCCGTTTGCCGCGCTGGCCTTTAAGATCGCAACCGACCCCTATGTGGGCAAGCTCTGCTTCTTCCGCGTTTATTCCGGCACGGTCGAGGCGGGCAGCACGGTTTACAACTCTGTGAAGGATAGCAACGAGCGCATGGGCCGCATCCTACAGATGCACGCAAACCACAGGCAGGATATCGAATGCGTTTACGCGGGCGACATCGCCGCTGCGGTCGGCTTAAAAAATACGACCACGGGCGATACACTGTGCGATGCGAAGCACCCGGTTGTGCTTGAATCCATGGAATTCCCAGAGCCGGTTATTCGTGTGGCTATCGAGCCCAAGACGAAGGCCGGTCAGGAGAAAATGGGCATTGCGCTTGCTAAGCTTGCGGAGGAAGATCCGACCTTCCGCTGCTATACGGATGAGGAAACGGGCCAGACGATCATCGCCGGCATGGGCGAGCTGCATCTGGAGATTATCGTTGACCGTATGCTGCGTGAATTTAAGGTTGAGGCAAACGTCGGCAAGCCGCAGGTAGCCTATCGCGAGACGATCACGAAGGAAGCCGACGTCGACACGAAATATGCGCGTCAGTCCGGCGGCCGCGGCCAGTATGGCCATGTCAAGATCCGCATTGAGCCGAATCCGCAGAAGGGTTATGAGTTTGTCAATGCTATCGTTGGCGGCGCGATCCCGAAGGAATATATCGGCCCGGCGGAACAGGGTATCAAGGGCGCTATGCTCTCCGGTGTACTGGCAGGCTTCAATGTGGTGGATGTCAAGGTAACGCTGTATGACGGCTCCTACCATGAGGTCGACTCCTCGGAGATGGCCTTCAAAATCACTGGTTCCATGGCGTTTAAGGAAGCAATGCGCAAGGCGGCCCCGGTTCTCATGGAGCCGATCATGAAGGTTACTGTGATTGTGCCGGATGATTATCTCGGCGACGTGATCGGCGATATCACGCCCGGCGCGGGCTTATGCAGGGCATGGAAACCCGCAATGGCGCAACGCAGGTGAACGCTTTCGTGCCGCTGTCGAACATGTTCGGCTATGCGACCGATTTGCGCTCCAAAACGCAGGTCGCGGCCAGTATGTGATGGAGCCCAGCCACTACACTGAGGTTCCGAAATCCATTGCGGATACGATCATCAGCTCCCGCGCGAAAACAGGCGACGAATAAATTTCGTAAAACGCTTGCAATCCCTTGTGGGAATTGATAAAATACCCCTGAGCACTGAACAGCCTGTTTTTTATAAACAGTAAAAGAATGAAGTTTCTAAGATAAAAGGAGGAACAATCCAAATGGCAAAGCAGCATTTCGACAGAACCAAACCCCATGTAAACATTGGCACCATCGGCCACGTCGACCATGGTAAAACCACTCTGACGGCGGCCATCACCAAGACCCTTGCAATGAAGGGCGATGCGGACTTCGTTGATTACGCAAACATCGATAAGGCTCCTGAAGAGCGCGAGCGCGGCATCACGATCAACACCGCTCACGTTGAGTATGAGACGGATTCCCGCCACTATGCTCACGTTGACTGCCCCGGCCATGCCGACTATATCAAGAACATGATCACCGGCGCAGCACAGATGGACGGCGCGATCCTCGTTATCGCAGCGACCGACGGCCCGATGGCGCAGACGAAGGAGCACCTTCTGCTTGCCCGTCAGGTTGGCGTGCCTTATATCATCGTTTTTATGAACAAGTGCGATCAGGTCGATGATCCGGAACTGCTTGAGCTTGTTGAAATGGAATCCGTGAGACGCTTGACGAGTATGAGTTCCCGGGCGACGATACACCGATCATCCAGGGTTCCGCTCTGAAGGCTCTTGAGTATGCCGCAATGATCCGGATGCGCCCGAACTGAAGTGCATTTGGGAGCTGATGGCGGCTGTTGACAGCTATATC
>ENA-OUNI01001158-OUNI01001158.1-human-gut-metagenome-genome-assembly--contig:-NODE-1158-length-10771-cov-1.812477_pt1 | contig 10771 bp, 13 predicted proteins | sample MGYA00242499_ERZ504580 | MGnify/ENA primary metagenome ERZ504580 (study PRJEB26092, sample SAMD00036315) | human gut metagenome | host: Homo sapiens | study: EMG produced TPA metagenomics assembly of... | reverse complement strand
TATGCGCTCTCGGAGCGGTTGGTCTGCGGTGAGTGCGGGACCTGTATCGCCGCTGCACATGGACACGAAACGGTGAAAACGATACGTATGGCGGCTGTGTGAGCCGATTCGGACTACGGCCAAAAAATACTGCCACAATTCGCCCACACTGGATGAAGCACCACTCCAGCAAGCGATCCTCGCAGCCCTGAACACAGCCATGGCCGACAAGAATAGCTTGATTCGGCAGATCACAGATGCCATGGAAACGGAGATCATCCCATTCCCTGGCGGCATGATGAGCCTCGGAGACATTGAACGCGGGCTGAGAGAACTGGAGCAGCAATTCCAAACACTGCTGGAAAAAGCCGCGGATGATCCTGCCGCCTATGGCGGTCAGTTCAAGGAGATACTGGAAGAGCAAACCCTCCTGAAAGAAAGGCGTTCCGGGATCCTCGCAGATAACAACGAACAGGCAAAAGCCAATCAGCGCATCATGGATGCCGCACAGACATTGGAAAACGCATCGCCCTACATTACGGAGTGGGACGAGAGCGCCGTTCGCCAACTGGTGGAGACAGTAAAAATTCTCTCCAAGGATGAGGTCGCAGTCACCCTGAAGGGTGGCATTGAGCTTTGCCAGAAAATTATGTACTGAAAGAAGGTGGAAAGATGATTTTTGTAATTACCGCTTTTTGCGGAAAGGATGAACTTTATGCGAGGATTATTTAACAGATTCGCCAATTTTATGCAGGGCAGATACGGTATCGATCAATTATCGAAGTTTCTTCTGATCACGGGATTGGCGGTAGTTCTTTTATCGGCGTTTTTCGGAGAAACCGCGGTGAGCATGCTTTTATATATTTTCGGCTGGGGAGTCGTGATCTACTGTTATTTTCGGATATTTTCAAGAAATGTACAGAAGCGGTATGCAGAAAATCAGGCATATCTTATGAAAACATACAAGATAAGAAATTGGTTTCAGAATCAAAAAAACATCTGGCAGCAGAGAAAAGTGTACCACATTTATACATGACCGTCATGTAAACAAAAAATCCGCATCCCGAAGGCAAAGGGAAAATTGAAGTAAGATGTCCGAAGTGCGGTACGACTTTTATAAAGAAAAGTTAAGCTGTGCAGACAACGAAAATATAGAACTGAAAAGTAAGAAATCCCCGTAACAATGAACTGCTCCAAAAAGTCTGACTTTTTTGGAAGAGTTCGTTGTTACGGGGATTTTGTTTTCGGTTTCAATAACGATATCTTTACCAGCTAGGGAAGAAAAGGTTATTTCCGATGTTGACTCCCGGTCGGTTTGTAGATCCTGCATAGAGGAAATAATAACAGTCTGCCACTGCCGCAAGTCTTGCGCCGTTGATCGCATCTTGCGCAACCTGCATAGATAAAGAGGTCGGACCTTTCTTCAGAACAGCGTCAAGACGACCTGTCCATACCGGTTCAAACTGTCCGCTTGCATAGATAACTCCTCTGATCGTATTCGGAAAACGAGGACTTTCCACACGGTTTAATATTACAGTTGCGACAGCAAGCAGAGAATCATAGTTCTGATGAGCTTCACACTGCAGGATCGCCGCAAGAAGTGTGACGTCATCCGCAGAAGCGTCGATCTGTCCGCCGTTGTTTGTAATAGTATCGTCGTAGCCGCCGTTTTGCTGGAGCTGCTCCAGTCGCTCTGCCTCAAGGCGGGCAGCCTCTTCAGCCTTTGCTTTTTCTAATTTGGCTTGTACTTCCGTAAGATTTGTTGAAGTCGCCTTTGCTTTTTCCTGGAGTTCCGTCTGTTTTTTCTTAAGTTCATCTTTCAGATCAAGAAGTGAATCCTGCTGAGTTTCTAATGTGTTTTTCTGATCTTCGATATTTTTATAAATATTTTTCAGATCGTCAAGGGCAGTTTTGTCATATTCGCTCAGATTTTCGATAAAATCAGCTTTGTTTATAAAATCTGCCATGTTTTCCGCCGAAAAGAGCATCTCAAGCAGTGTTGCGTTCCCGTGTTCGTACATATATTTAATACGGGATTTCATATTTTCATACTGCTCATTTTCGTTTTCTTCAGCTTCGACAAGTGCATCGGAAGTACGGGCAATCTCACCGTTTAAGATCTCAACCTGCATTTCTGTTGCAGAGATCTCTTCGCTCAAAGAGAGAATATCTTTGTTGATACCGTCTAATTCACTTTCGAGTGCAGAAGTCTGTCCTTTTAAATTGTCAATGTTGTCATCTGCAAATGAAGGAAAAACTGAAAGTACAATTCCGAGAGAACTGATCAGGATGATGCCTGATTGTATCCACCGTTTTTTGTAGAATTTCATAGCTTTAAATTCCTTTCTTGAAGCATTTTTTAAGTGCTGAATAATCATTATACTACAAATTGCGTTATTTGGCAAACTTTGATATGATAAAGGCTGAGAAGGCCGCTTTCAAAAGCAGCGAAAGACAGAACGGAAAAGAAAGAGGTATATCTATGACGCATAAGATAAAAATGATCGGACTTGACCTGGACGGAACATTGCTGACGGATAAAAAAGAACTGACTGTGCGGACAAGAGAAGTTCTTGCAAAGGCGATCAGAAGCGGAATCGTCGTACTTGTAGCTACGGGGCGTCCGTGGATGGGAGTTCCGGAAGAATTGAGAGAATTTCCGGGTATGGATTATGCGCTGACGTCTAATGGAGCAAGGATTATCGACACTCGTACGGGAAATGTAATAGAAGAACATCTGTTGTCTGTCAAATCAGCGAAAAAGGCGTTGGAAATTTGTCGAAAATATGATACTCTACAAGAGGTATATTTTGATGGACAGGGATATGCTCCGGCAGAAAAAATGGAGTTTGTGGAACGATATCACAAAAATCCGAATATGTGGGAATATATGCGTAAAACCCGTATTCCGGTGGATGATATTTTTGACTGGTAGACAGAGAAAACAGAGGTCTCGATAAAACGCAGGCATTATTTGCGGATATGTCCGAGAGAAAACATGCGTGGGAAGAACTTGCCCGTCATGAGGATTTGGAACTGGTCGGATCTCTTCGTTATAATATAGAAGTGAACGCGGCGGGAGTCAATAAAGGAACAGGACTTGTCAATCTCGGAAGCAGGCTTGGTATTAAGCGGGAAGAGATCATGGCGTTCGGAGACGGAGATAACGATACCGTGATGCTGAAAGAAGTCGGTTTCGGCGTCGCAATGGCAAACGGAGAGCCGCAGGTGAAAGAAGCTGCAGATTATATCACACTGTCAAATGAAGAGGACGGCGTTGCGCAAGCGATTGAAAGATTTGTTCTCGGAGGAGGAGAAGCAAGATGTTAGAAGCATTAAAAGTAATTATATTCGGTATTGTGGAGGGAATCACGGAATGGCTGCCGATCAGCAGCACGGGGCATCTGATCTTGTTGGAAGAATTACTGCATTTGAAACAAAATCAGGCGTTTCTTGACATGTTTTATGTTGTGATCCAGCTTGGAGCGATACTGGCGGTTGTCGTTATGTATTTCCATAAGCTGAATCCGTTTTCACCGAAGAAAACCCAGAAACAGAAGATGTTGACGATCCAGTTGTGGGTCAAAGTGATCATAGGTTCGATTCCGGCAATGCTGATCGGGCTTCCGTTCAATGATTTTATAGAAGAAAAGTTCAACAATTCATATGTTGTTGCCGCGACATTGATCATCTACGGTATTCTGTTTATCGTAATCGAAAACTATCAGAAAGATAAGCAGCCGAAAGTGGAAAAACTTTCTCAGCTTACGATACAGACGGTTTTGATCATCGGCGTATTTCAGGCATTGGCGCTGATCCCCGGAACATCCCGTTCGGGAGCGACGATCGTGGGAGCGCTTCTCATAGGAGTATCAAGAGGAGTTGCGGCGGAATTTACATTTTTCCTTGCAATTCCGGCGATGTTCGGCGCAAGTTTTTTGAAACTGATTAAATTCGGATTAAATTTCACGGGTATGCAGGTATTTCTGCTTTTGTTGGGAACGGTCGTTTCGTTTGCGGTTTCCATCCTTGCGATCAAGTTCCTCATGCAGTATATCAGAAAACATGATTTTAAAGTGTTTGGTTACTACAGAATCGTACTGGGAGTCATTGTGCTTCTTTACTTCGGTATTAAGACGCTGCTTGCATAAGAATTGTTTCGGCGAAATGTGTATTTTGCAAAAAACCTGTATAAAGAATGAAGATTTATGCATAAAGTAACGCATAATATACATAAAAACTGAAACAGAATGCATAAAATTAAAAAAAGAGCTTGATTTTTATGCAGAACGTGTTAGAATGTAGTGCATGGAATGCATGGTTATTCAGCATTGAGCAATGGAATTATAAACGGAGGGTGCGAAAATGAAAAATACGAAAATGAAAAAGTTTTTAGCAGTAGTTTTAAGTGCGGCGCTTGTTGCCGGACTGGCAGCAGGTTGCGGAAGCAAAGAAGACGGTAAAGAAGAAGATAAAGGAAGCAGCGCGAAAACGGCGAAAGTGATCGACGTTGATCTTACAAATGAAGAGTATGCGTTCGGTATTGATAAAGATCAGCCGGAACTTGTTGAACAGGTAAACGCATTTATAAAAGAAGTAAAAGAAGACGGAACGCTGGATGAGATCTGTGACAAGTATTTCGGCGGCGGAGAGCCGGCAGCAGTAGAATCCGCAAAACTTGACGAGTCGAAAGATCAGCTTGTAGTTGCCACAAATGCAGCGTTTGAGCCGTTTGAGTATACAAAAGGCGATAAATATGTCGGAATCGACATGGAACTGGCAGCTCTTCTTGCGGAAAAGCTTGGAAAAGAACTTGTAATCCAGAATATGGATTTTGATGCGGTATGTCTTTCTGTAGGACAGCACAAATGTGATATCGCTATCGCAGGACTTACAGTCAATGATGAAAGAAAACAATATGTGACATTCTCAGATACATATTATCAGGCGTCACAGCGTTTGATCGTTCCGAGCGATGACGATACATTCGACGATCTGAAAGATGCAGATGCAGTTGCGGCAAAACTTGGCGAACTGAAAAAAGAAGATAAGATCGGCGTACAGCAGGGAACGACAGCGCAAAGCTACATCGAAGGAGACGAAGCTTTCGGATTTGAAGGACTTCCGGTACATGCCAGCCGTATAAGAGCGGATCACTTGCGGTTCAGGATATGCTGAACGGAAACATCAAATATGTGATCATCGATGCAGCTCCGGCTACAGCGATCACAGAAGCGATTAATGCAATGCAATAAGTTCTCGGAAGCAGAATGAGCAATCGGCGCAATACAGAAGAGGATTTCAAAACAGTATGAAATGAAACGGACGATTGAGCGGATGATTTCGGACTGAGAGTTTTGCAAAAAGAATAGAAAACAGTATTAAATCAGAAAGGGAAATACAGGTATGTTCCGAAAACGGAAATATCGGCGTTTTCCTTTCTTTGGACGTTTGAGAGAAGAAAGCAAAGAGGAAAGTAATGGGTAATTTTAGTGCAAAAGTAGATAAGTTTATAGAAATATTTATCGATCAAAACGGCTATGTAAAAGTGGTGCAAGGTTTGCAGAACACAGTCCTTATTGCGATTGTCGGTCTGGTCATCGGTATTTTGATCGGGACTGTTATCGCGACGGCAAGGGTGCTGCCGAAATATAAAGTGCTCCCAAGAGTTTTGAACGGTATATGCAGCGTTTATGTGGCGATGTTCAGAGGAACGCCGATGGTTGTGCAGCTTCTTGTATTTTATTATGTACTTCTTCCGATCATCGGATGGAACATAACGGGAGTTCAGGTCGCGATGCTTGTGTTCGGATTGAACAGCGGCGCATATATTTCGGAAATTATGCGAAGCGGAATCCAATCGGTAGACGCAGGACAGATGGAAGCGGGACGTGCAGTCGGATTAAGTTTCGGGGCGAGTATGATGAAGATTGTCATTCCGCAGGCTGTCAAGAATATTCTTCCGACTCTCGGAAACGAATTTATCGCGCTTATCAAAGAAACATCGGTTGTAAGTTTCGTAGGCGCGGCGGATCTGTATGTGGCGTTTAACTATATCGGAACAAACAGTTATGAATTCATGGTTCCGTATCTCGTGATGGCGCTTATTTATATTGCATTGATCCTTGTTGTGACACTGCTTGTAAAATTATTGGAAAGGAGCCTGAAGAAGAGTGATAGACGTAATTAATCTTAGAAAAAGCTTTGGTGATCTTGAAATCTTAAAAGGCATCAATATCACGATCAATAAAGGCGACATTGTCGCGGTGCTCGGACCGTCAGGTTCCGGAAAAAGTACGTTTCTGCGCTGCTTAAATTGTATGGAAGATCCGACATCCGGAAGCATTGTTTTTAAAGGAGTCGATATCGCGGATATGAAAATCGATATCAACGTGCATCGCCGCCATATGGGTATGGTATTTCAACATTTTAATTTGTTCAATAATAAAACAGTTCTTCAAAACGTAATGATGGCTCCGGCATATTTGCAGTGCAAGGATCTGAAAAAAGCAAAAAATAAAAACAGAATGATCCGGTTTAAAAATATATTCCGAAGCAAAAAAGAAGAACTTATCCCAATTACAACGACAAAAGAACAGATCAAAAGCGAGACGAAAAAGCAGGCTCTTGAACTGCTCGGAAGAATCGGACTTGAAGACAAAGCGGACGTTTACCCGTCTACATTGTCGGGAGGTCAGAAGCAAAGAGTTGCGATCATTCGTTCTCTTGCAATGAATCCGGATGTGATCCTGTTTGACGAGCCGACATCGGCGCTTGATCCGGAGATGGTCGGAGAAGTTCTTGAGTTGATGAAGAAGCTGGCTCAGGAAGGAATGACGATGGTTGTAGTCACTCATGAGATGGGATTTGCGAAAGAGGTTGCGTCCAGAGTGATCTTCATGGATGACGGGCAGATTGTTGAGGAAGCTGAACCGGAAGAATTTTTCGGCAATCCGAAGAATCCGAGACTGAAAGAATTTTTGTCGAAGATTTTGTAAAAAGAATCTGTAAGTTGAAAAACGTGTACATGTCTGTGCACAGAAGAACATATGAAAAGCAGGGTGGATGAGAAACTCTGCTTTTTGTTTTTGAAAGAATGAAAAGTCCGAAGCAGACTTTTTGCTTTTATTTAAAGCGAGGTGGAAAATGAGATACGATCGAATTTATAAGGCGAAGTTATAGAACGTCCGAACCGGTTTATTGCCTATGCAGAATTAAACGGGAAAAAGGAAACGGTTCATGTGAAAAATACAGGAAGATGCGCCGAGCTTCTTCGGCCGGGAGCAGATATTTATATTCAGGAAAGCGATAATCCGTCCAGAAAGACAAGGTGGGACTTGATTGCCGTAAAAAAGGGCAGTCGAATGATCAATATGGACTCTCAGATTCCGAATAAGGTTGTAAAAGAATGGATTGAACAGGGAAATCTTTTTGGAAATGTGACTTTGATCCGGCCTGAAACCGTATACAAAAATTCTCGTTTTGACCTGTATGTGGAAGCGGAAGATCAAAACGGGGGAATCCGAAAGATTTTTATTGAGATCAAAGGTGTGACATTAGAAGAAAACGGAGTGTGCCGCTTCCCGGATGCGCCAAGCGAACGAGCCGTAAAACATCTGGAAGAGCTTTCCGATGCAAAGAAGAATGGATATGAGGCATATGTGTTTTTTGTGATCCAGATGAAAGGCGTGCGTTATTTCACGCCGAATACAGAGACACATCCTCAATTTGCCGAAGCGCTTCAAAAGACGGCAAAGGAAGGTGTAAAAGTGCTTGCCTATGACTGTGATGTGACAAGCGATGCGATCGAGCTGAGCGATGCGGTAGACGTCGTTCTAGCAATCCGATCTTAAAAGAATCTGTCCGGCCTCTTGTAGAGTGGTTTCGTGAGAATAAGCGTGATCTTCCGTGGAGAAAGAGGATTAACGCATACAGAGTGTGGATTTCGGAGATTATGCTTCAGCAGACGAGGGTGGAGGCGGTAAAGCCTTATTATGAGCGCTTTTTAAGTGAACTTCCCGATGTGAGCGCACTTGCATCTGTCGAGGAAGACAGGTTATTGAAACTGTGGGAAGGATTGGGGTATTATAACCGGGCCCGCAATTTAAAAGCTGCGGCGTGTCAGATTATGGAACAATACGGAGGAAGGTTTCCTTCATCATATGAAGAAATACGTTCGCTGAAGGGAATCGGAAATTATACTGCGGGAGCGATCGGATCATTTGTTTATCACATTCCGAAACCCGCAGTAGACGGAAATGTTCTGCGCGTAGTATCGAGGCTTGCGGCAGATGAGGGTGATATCAAAACGGCGGCTGTAAGATCAAAAGTAGAAGAATTGATCGAAGAAATCATCGAAGAATGCGCCGGGTGATTTTAATCAGGGGGTTGATTGAGTTGGGAGCGATCGTCTGTGTTCCGAACGGAGAGCCGAAATGCGCCGCCTGTCCGCTTGAAGCGCTGTGCAAAGCACATAAGGAAGGACGGGAAATGGATTTCCCGGTGAAGAAAAAGGCGAAAGCAAGAAGAATAGAAAAGAGGACGGTGTTTATTTTTCGGGATAATGAAAAAGTGGCAATCAGGAAACGGCCTCAAAAAGGACTCCTTGCCGGAATGTATGAATTTCCGAATGTGGAAGGGCACCTCAGGACAGAGGAAGTGATCGGGTATGCGCAGACGGCAGGGCTGACTCCGGTACGTGTAAAACGGATTGGAACGGCAAAACATATTTTCAGCCATGTAGAATGGCATATGACAGGATATGAACTGCTGGTCGATGAACTGGAAAAACGTCGGCGCCAAACGTCGGTCAAATGTGTGCGGAAAACGGAGCGGATAGATCGGAAAATATATTTGTAAAGATAAAACAATTAGAGGAAGAGTATGCGATGCCGTCTGCATTTGATAAGTTTGTAGAGCACACTCGGTTTTCTTGAAATGTATGAGATACTGTGGTAAACTGTTGCTGTATGTATTGAATGAAGTCAGAACAGACAGGAGTGTACTTGGATGAAAGAAAAAGAACAGATCTCAAGACAGCAGCAAAATCCGGGAGACGAAAGAAAAATATTCAAGGCAGCGAAACGCATTTGCAGAAGCGGATACGAGGAACTGTCTATCAAAAATATATGTGAGGAGGCGGGTGTCTCCAATGGAAGCTTTTACCACCATTTTAAGACAAAAGATGATCTTCTTTCTTACTATATAGAAGATCAGCCTCAGATCGAACCGAATCTTTTGGAACTTCCGGACAGCGTACAAGCAGTAAAAGACGGTATTATCCAAGTGTATTTGAATTATGTAAAATACTGCCGTGAACTTGGAGTTGAGTTTATGTCCGGTTACTATGATACGAAAAACCAGGCGTTGAATGCAGATATCCGTACAGAACGTCCGTATCCGATCGTGACAGTAAGAGCTTATGTCGAAAAGGCAGTGCAGGCAGGCGTCGCAGTATTGAATGAGCCGATCGAAGAATTTACGACAGATATCAGGATGATCGTAATCGGGAATGTGTTTGAGTGGTGCATTAAGCATGGAAAGGCTGATTTTGAAGGAAATATGAGCCGGTCGCTAGATGTTATCTCGACGGGGCGCTTCGCGAAGCGGTTCGCTGACGAAAGACAAACAAAACAGAACATAAAAAGCGGACGGAGCTTATAAAAGGAACAATAGATAAGAGATAATAAAAATGGAAAAAGAATATGATTTTATTATAAACCGAAAGCACGTTCAGGAATGGGAATGAAAGCATGGCAGAAAATAGAATCAGAATTGAAGGCACGACATATAAATTACCGTGTATATCTGACAAAAAGAAGAGGTCATGCCGCTAAGACGGCGGCGTTATCACGGCAGATGATAAACGGCATACGATTGTTGTTTTAGGCGGAGACGGCACAGTTAATGAAGTCGTAAACGGGATAAAACGTCCGGATCTGATAACATTTGGGTATATCCCTATAGGGTCGAGCAATGATTTCGCGCGGGGATTAAAACTTCCGAAAGATCCGATGAAAGCACTTCAATCTGTATTATCTCCGAAGAAAGTGATTTCTGCCGATGTAGGACAGATTTCAAGAGAAGGAAAAAGCCGGAGATTTATTGTAAGCGCAGGGATGGGGTTCGACGCAGGAGTCTGTCATGAAGTGTGCGTGTCACAATGGAAAAAGCGGCTGAATAAAATAGGGCTGGGTAAACTAAGTTACGCAGTAGTTGCCCTTGACCGTCTGAAAAAAGACCGGCCGACAAAGTTGACGGTAACGCTGCCTGACGGGAGAAAACAGATGTTTGAAAAAACTCTTTTTGTGGCTTTTATGAATCTTCCATATGAAGGCGGCGGTTTTCGATTTGCCCCGGAGGCGTCCGTGACGGATGGCTGCATCGATATCGTGATAGCGCACCATATGTCTCCTTTGAAGGCGGTGTGGCTGTTGCGAGAGCGTTTTTTGGGAAACATACGGGAGCAAAAGAAATTACGATCATTCGGAGTCCTTCGGTATCGGTTGAGGCGCAGCGAAGCCTTCCGATCCATACAGACGGAGAGGCGGCGTTTTCCCGATATAAGGCATCGGTGGAGATACTGGAAGAAAAATTGCATATCATTGCAGGATAACAGCCGGAAAATTTAATAAATGTTTCCTAAATGTTTTATGAAGAAGGTTGTTGTACATTTTAAATCGTGCTATAATCGTTGCAATCGCAAAGATTAAAAGATTGCATATGAAAGGGCAGTCGATGGTAATGGGCAAAAAGAAAGGTGAATAAAATTCGGGAAGTCTGGGCTGGAAAA
>ENA-OUNI01001157-OUNI01001157.1-human-gut-metagenome-genome-assembly--contig:-NODE-1157-length-10771-cov-3.050075_pt1 | contig 10771 bp, 13 predicted proteins | sample MGYA00242499_ERZ504580 | MGnify/ENA primary metagenome ERZ504580 (study PRJEB26092, sample SAMD00036315) | human gut metagenome | host: Homo sapiens | study: EMG produced TPA metagenomics assembly of... | reverse complement strand
AACGACGGTCGCCGCGCGGCGGTATGTCAGTCTGCACGCCAAACCGCTACAGCCACTCCTTCAGAGTCTTCACCAGAAGCTCGATTTCCATAGGCTTGGACATATGGGCGTTCATGCCGGCGGCACGAGCACGGGCCACATCATCGGCGAAGGCATCGGCCGTCAGCGCCACGATGGGAATTTCGCCAGATCGGGACGCGGCGTAATCGTCGTATCGTCGAGGCCCTTGCCCTCGGCGGCGGCGCGAATGGCGCTTGCCGACTCGTAGCCGTTCATCACGGGCATCTGAATGTCCATGAACACCAAGTCGTAGTAGCCCGGCTCCGCATCAAGCAGCTTCTCCACCGCAATGCGGCCGTTCTCGCATGATCCACTTCCAAGCCCGTCATGCCCATAATGTCCAGGGCAATGGCGGCGGCGATGGAATTGTCCTCGGTCAAAAGCACGCGATGCCCGCTGAAGTCGCTCTGCTTGAGCACCTCGTACTCGCTGGTCGGCTCGCTCTCCTCTTCGGACGTGAGCAGGCCCTTCATCACATGCACGAGACGGCTCTTGAACAGCGGCTTGGCAATGAAGCATCCACGCCCACCGAACGGGCCTCCTGCTCGACGGCCGTCCAGTCGTAGGCCGACAGGATGATGATGGGCATGTCGTCGGAGACAATCTCGCGAATCTCGCGGGCCGCCTCGATGCCGCTTTTGCCCGGCATCTTCCAATCAAGAATAACGGCTACGTAGCTGCGCTCATCCTCGACCGAACGGCGCACCGCCTCAACGGCATCCTCGCCCGACAACACGTAGTCGGGCTCCATGCCGATGGACTTCAGCACCTCGCAAGCGCTCTCGGCAGCAGCCTCCTCGTCGTCGGCCACCAGCACTCGCAGGCCCTCCAAAGGCGTCAGATCCTGGTCGTCGCCGTCGCGCAGCTTCATGTACACCGTCACCGTGAAGGTGGTGCCCTCGCCGAGCTTGCTCTTCACGTCGATGGTGCCGTTCATCAGGTTCACCACCGAGCGCACGATAGACATGCCAAGGCCAGTGCCCTCCACCTTCGTGACGCGCGAATCGTTGGCGCGCGTAAACGGCTCGAACACCGTCTTCACGAAGTCCTCGGACATGCCGCAGCCCGTGTCGGAGAACGTGAACTCGTAGCAGCCCGAGCCCTTCACGCGGCTCGGCAGCTCCTTGATGCGCAGGCTCACGGTACCGCCTTCGGGCGTGAACTTCACCGAGTTGCCCATAATGTTCACGAACACCTGCTGCAGGCGCATCGGATCGCCCACCACATGCTCGTGCTGGATGTCGGCGATCTCTACCTTCAGGTTCAGCTTCTTGTCGTTGATCTGGGGGGTCATGATGGACATGAGGCTTTCCACCGTCTCCGGCAGATCGAAGTCCTCCTCCGACAGCCCCAAATTCCCGCTCTCGATCTTCGCCATGTCGAGCACCTCGTTGATGAGCCGAGCAAGTGACGGCTCGAGGTGGTGATCTTCGTGAGACAGTCCTTCACGCGCTCCGGGTCGTCCAGATACATCGAGGCGATGGCGGTCAATCCCATGATGGAGTTCATGGGCGTGCGAATATCATGGCTCATGGAATTGAGGAAGTCAGTCTTGGCACGACTGGCGCGCTCGGCCTCGCGGAACGCGTCTTCCAGCGCGTTGTGGTTCGCAATCTCGCGCTCTTTCACGTCGGTGACATCCTGCACCGAAAGCAGCACGCTCGTCACCTGGTCGGAGGCGTCGCGCTGCAGCGGCAGCATGGAGGCCTGCAACCAGCGAACCTCGCCCGTGTCGGGATCCTTCAGGCGATACTCGAAGTGCAGATACGTCGTGTCCGGCGTCAGATGTTCGCGAATGTGCTCCGGCGTGAGCTCGGTCTTCATGCGCTCGGCTTCCTCGTCGTCGCAGAAGCGCGTCTGCCAGTAGTAGCGGAACATATGGTACTCGCCGTTGCGCGGCAGGTCGTCCTTAATGCCCTCGTCCTTCAGATACTCGTAGGTGTTAGCGACCAGATCGATCACCGCGAAGCGCTGGAAGAGCGCCAACGACGAGTTCACGATGCTCGTCACGTGCGCGCTCTCGCTTAAGAGCTTACGGCGCTGACGCATAGTCTGCACGAGCAAAAAGCCCGCCACCAGGGCCAACGCGCCACCAACGAGGGCCACCAGCATGAGACCGGCCGCATTCGCCCTGCTCTGCATGCCGTCGGTGATAGAGCTGGGGAAGGTGCGCATGATGAGCCAGTCGTAGTTCTCGATAGGCATGACGTACGCGGTACCCGCGCCCGAATCCCCCTTGTAGTTGAAGGTGACGGACACGCCGCTTTCCAAAGACGCCTCCAGCTCGGTGCGCGAGATATTGCCCGAGGATTCGTCCTCGAGATACAGATCGACGGCGTTTTTCACCCCGCTGGTATAGGTGATGGACGAGTGGGCCATCACGTCGCCGTTGCGATCGAGCAAGTAGGTGTTGGTCTGCTCGTTGAAAATATAGGTGCGCAGGAACTTCTCCATGGAGTCTTCCCGATACGCGCCGCAAATGACGCCGACCACTTCGTCCTTAAAGTAAAGCGGCGTGTAGAAAATGACAGAGAGGTCGTTGTAGAACAGCGAATTCTCGACCGCGCAGACGCCCGACTCGCCTTCCATGCCCCGCGCGAAGTATTCGCGATCGCTCGCGTCGGCCTCCTGGCCCTTGTCATCGATGGTGAGGCCATCGCTGAGAGAAATCGTCGTGTAATCGAACTTCGTGTAGTTCGCCAACTGCTCGATACCGGCAGCGCTAATCTCGTCCACGCTCGCAAGCGTGCTCTCGTACATGGAGGACAGGAGCTTGATCTCAGTCTGAGAGTCGGTCATCCACTCGCTGATGCGCCGCGCCGACTGCTCGGTGGAGCCCTGAAGGTACTTAGTGTTCTGCTCGTAGATGCGCTCGTTGTTCATCGCGATAAACGAAACGAACGCGGCGATGACTATGGCCAGCGCGATAAGAATCACGGCAATGCGGCCGTACCTCGTTTTGTTGTCTGTTTCAGTCATTCGCTGTGTTCCTTTGTTAAATGATAGCGATGGCGTCGACGACCGTGGCGTAAGCGTCGCGCACGGCCGGCATAAGCTCGGGGACCGCTCCATGTTGGCCGGCACGCCGGCGTCATCCAAACGCAGCGCATCGGACAGGGCGGCGGCGGCTTCGAACAGGGGCGTGAAGCCCAAGTCGCGGCTCACGCCCTTCAGCGTGTGGGCTCCGCGATAGGCCTCGGGAAGGTCGCCCGCCTCAAGAGCGCTTTCCAACGTCTGCATCGATGTGTCCTGCAAAAAGATCTTCGCGAACTTCTCGATACGCTCGTCGGTAAGCAAGCGTCCGCGCACGGTTTCCAAATCGCCGCCCATGGCAGCGTAAGCAATCTCCAACGACATCTCGGTCTCCTTTTATCCCTTGGGTGACAGTCTACTGGTCGGATTCGTCTCTGTCGATGCCCGAGAGCGCCGTATGCGCCCCTTCAAGCAACAAATCTCGCTCTTCCTCGTCTAAATCGCTGTAAAACACGTACCCGCTGCGGCCGCCGCGCTTCTTGTGGTACAGCGCCACATCGGCCCGACGGAACAGCTCATCGTAGTCGCGCACATCGCTGCCGGCAATGGCCACGCCCATGGAAACCGACAACGGGAAGCCCTCGAAGTCGCCCTCGAGCGACCGATGGATACGGTCGATCAGCGGACGCGGATCGACGGGACATTCCATGCACAAGAGGAACTCATCGCCCCCCACACGGGCCACGACGTCCTCGCCGCGCACGCTTTCCTGCAGGCGCTCCGCGAAGTGCTTCAGCACGCGATCGCCGAATTGGTGGCCGTAGGTGTCGTTGGCCTGCTTGAAGAAATCCAGGTCGCACAGCGCCAGCACATGGCGGTCGCGATGACGGTCGCACGCCTCCCCCGAGCCAAGCGCTCGGCAATGATCTTGCGGGCGAAGGCGCCGTTGACCACTTCCGTCAGCGGATCGTGATAGGCTTTGAACTGCAGGTCGATCAGCTCGGCCTGGCGATCGTCGATATCGATGAGCTTGCCGATAGAGCCCAGGTAAACCGGATCGGACGGCCCCGACCACAGCGCGCGGGCCAGCACATGGAACCAACGCAGCTCGTCGCCCACGGTGGCTTCCATCTCCATATCGATCACCGGATCATCAATGGTGGTGGCACGAAGAAGACGGCTGAGCTTCTCCAGGTTCTCCTTGCCGAACGTCGCGCAGAAGGCCTCGTCGTTGTAGGGATCCATGATGATTTCGGGCAGATCGAGCTTGTGGTCGCTCCAGTCGGACAGCACGATCATCGGCGGCTCTTCGGTGAACTCGAACTGCACCTCATTGCTCATGGAAGCGAAGAAGTGGTACTTCATGCGCTCGTAGTCGAGCAGCTCGAGAGTGCGGCTCGAGGCTCGGCGTCGCCGTTATCCAGCGTCGCCTCGGACAAATGCAGCGAGTCAATCGAAATCTCGCGGCCCGTGATGCCGTGGTTCAGGCGCTTCTCCAAATCGCCCGCCACTGCCGTCAGGCATTCCAGAATAAGCGGGTTGAACGCGCCGCACTCCCCTTCGCGAATCATGCGCAGGGCCTCTTCGTGGCTGAACGGCGGCTTGTAAACGCGGCGACTCGTAAGGGCGTCGTACACATCGGCCAGGGCAACTACCTGGCCGATATGGGAATGTCGTCGCCCACAAGGCCATCGGGGTACCCCCGGCCGTCCCAGCGCTCATGGTGCCAGCGGCAGATGTCCCGCGCGACCTTCACCAGCTTCTCGTCCTTGTACAGCTCCAGGTCGTCCAGCATATCGGAGCCCACGGCGGAGTGGGTCTTCATGATGGCGAACTCTTCGTCGGTGAAACGGCCCGGCTTGTTCAGGATCTCCTCGGGGATGGCGATCTTGCCGATGTCGTGCAAGCTGGAGGCCATCGTGATGAGCGAGATGTCCTCGGTGGTCAGCGGGTACTGATCGGTCAGGCGCATGAGCTGCGTCAAGATCATCTCGGTCATGGCCTGCACATTCAGCACGTGCATGCCGCTTTCGCCGTTGCGGAACTCCACGATGTGTGACAAGATGTACACCATGAGGTTGTTGGACTTCTCGCGCTCGTACACCTGGTCGGCCACCATGCCCATGAGCGTGCGCTGCTTCTGGTACAGCATGAGCGTGTTCATGACGCGGCGGCGGACGATGTTCACGTCGTAGGGGCGGTTGATGAAGTCGGTCACGCCCAGCTCGTAGGCGCGTTCGATATAAGCGGCGTCGGACTCGGCGGACACCATGATGACCGGGATGTCCTTGATCCAGCCGTTTTTGTTCATGACCTCCAGCACGTCGAAGCCGTTCATCTGCGGCATGACGTAGTCGAGCAGCACGAGCGATATGCCCGCGCCCTCTTTCTGCAACGCCGCCACGGCCTGCTTGCCGTCCTCCGCCTCGATGATGCGGTAGGCATCGCCGATCATGTCGGCAAGCAATGCGCGATTCAGCATCGAGTCATCAACGATGAGGATCGTCTGCTTCTCACTCAAGCTCGTAATGATGGCTCTCGCCCCCTTTCGAATGCGGCGCGCTTAGTAGCGGCTGTCGAAGATGCGCTTGGTCTTCTTTTCGGAACGCGGCAGCTCTCCCATGGGCACGCCCTTCGCCTCCGGCGTGCAGCCGAGCTTCGCCTTGAAGATGAGCGCGAGCTCCTCCTCGCAGCGCGCCAGCGCCTCGCCTTCAAGCGGCGTTTCGAACAGCACGGTGAGCACGTCGTGGCCATCGACGGCTCGATCATCACCTGATATTCGGAGCTGGTGCCGTCGGTGGCTTGATGACCTCTTCCACCTGGGCCGGGAACATGTTGCAGCCCTTCACCTTGAACATGTCGTCGGTGCGCCCGGTGAGCGTGGCGATGCGCGGATGGCGCTACCGCAGGCGCAGGTGCCGGGCACGATGCGCGTGAGGTCGTGGGTGCGGTAGCGGATGAGCGGCGCGCCCTGCTTGCGCAGCGTGGTGAGCACGAGCTCGCCCTCCTGGCCGTCGGGCAGCACCTCGCCGGTTTCGGGATCGACGATCTCGATGTAGACAAAGTCGTCCCAGATGTGCATGCGTCGTGAGCGTCGCAGGAAATGCCGATGCCCGGGCCGTACACCTCGGTGAGGCCGTAAATGTCGTAAATCTCGATGCCCAACTCGTCCTGAATGCGGTTGCGCATCTTCTCGCCCCAGCGCTCGGAGCCGATAACGCCCTTCTTCAGATGAATTTTGTCGCGCAGGTTGCGCTTGGTGATCTCCTCGGCAAGCAGCAGCGCGTAGGAGCTGGTGGCGCAGATGACCGTGGACTTCAGATCCTGCATCATCTTCAGCTGCTTTTCGGTGTTGCCCGGCCCCATGGGAATGGCCATGGCGCCCAGGCGCTCGGCGCCCAGCTGGAAACCGATGCCGGCCGTCCACAGGCCGTAGCCCGGGGTGATTTGGATGCGGTCGAGCGGGGTGATGCCCGCCATCTCGTAGCAGCGGGCGAACTGCGTGGCCCAGTCGATGACGTCCTGCTGGGTGTAGGGATGATGACCGGCGTGCCCGTGGTGCCCGAGGAACTGTGGATGCGCACGACTTCCTCGTCGGGCACCGCCTGCAACCCCAGCGGATACACCGCGCGCAGGTCATCTTTCTCGGAAAAGGGCAGCTTTTCGAAGTCGGCCTGGGTGCGCACGTCCGCGACATCGATGCCCTCGAACTTCTTCGCGTAGAACGGCGACCGCTCCTTAATGGTGGCCAGCTGATTGGTGATAAGCTCAAGCTGCTCTTTCGTCATTTCCATGGGCGCGCATCTCTCCTTCGTGCACATTTATTGCGAGTATGCCCCATTCTAACAAACTGGCAACAACTCGCACTCGTGAATCACGACAATCACGCAGGGAAAAGGCGAGGTGATGGCTGGAAAGATGACTTTATCGCCCATCTAATCGACGGGGGCCCTTCTGCGCGAGGCGAGAGGCATGCCGACTACAACTTGCCCCGGCAAATCTAGCGCTCGTTTTCGGACGCTTTTTTCGAGTTGTTAGACTTCGGGGAATCTCAACTTGAAGCCCAACCGACGATTTCCGGCTCTTTTCGGCGCAAAACCCCGCAAACCAAGCCGAAATCGAACATCGCGCAACATAAGACGTCTAACAACTCGAAAATCTTGCCCGCAAGCGAAGGCGACATTGGAAAAATTGCAAATGGGCAAACTTAGCCTTTAACTTAAGTAAGTTAACTACTCGGAGTGCGATGGCGCCCTCTCTCCACGATCCTCTATTCTGCGGCCAGCTTATAGCCGACACGCCAGACGGTGAGCAGGTAACGGGGCTCGCTGGATTATCCTCGATCTTCTCGCGAATCTTGCGCATGAAGACCGTAATGGAGTTCTCGTCCACCTCGGCCACCTCGCCCCACAGATGCTCGTAGATGCGCCGACGCGTGAACACCTCACCGGGGCTTTCGGCCAAAAGCGCAAGTATTTCGAACTCCTTGGCCGTCAGCGGAACTGTCTCGCCGTGCAAGTGCACTTCGTAGCGATCGAAGAACACTTCCAAATCCCCGATGCGGCACGGCTCGCGGCGCACCGACTCATTGACATCGGTTGAATTTTTGCGAGCGTGCTCGATGTCGCCGCGATGACGCCGCACGTGGGCGTCGATGCGCAGCAACAGCTCGTCGGCGATGAAGGGCTTGGTCACGTAGTCATCGGCACCGGCCTTGAAGCCCGTGCTTTTGTCTACGATGTCATTTTTCGCCGTGAGAAAGATAACGGGAATACGACGTCCTTCCTCGCGCATTTTCTGGCAGACATCGAAGCCATTCATGCCGGGCATCATCACATCGAGAAGCAACAGGTCGGGGCGCTCGTCATCCAACAGTCGAAGCCCCTCTCGGCCGCCAAGAGCTCCGCAGAACTCGTAGCCCGCTTCTTCCACAACGGCTCGAAGACTTTCGTGGATGCCCGGATCGTCGTCGATGAGCATTACCTTGATGGGTCGATTCATGATTGTTCTCCCTTCGGGAGGCCTTCGCCGCTAGGCTCGCTATCAGATTTGTCGTCCTTTTCTGCCGCTTCTCGCGAAACCGGTCCGGATACAGGGATGCGCACAACAAAAGAGGCTCCCTGGCCCAGTTCGCTTTCCACGCTCACTGAGCCTCCGTGCATCTCGGCGTACTCGCGCACGATGGCGAGTCCCAATCCCGTACCGTTGTAGCGTCGAGTGGACGACGAATCCACCTGCACAAACTTCTCGAAAATGCGCTCCTGATCTGCGGAATCTATGCCGATGCCGCTATCAGCCACCGTAAGCCACACCTCATCGGGAATGCCTTTCGAACTGGCAGGATGGAAAGCGGCCTTAAGATGCACGGTACCCCCGTCAGGGGTGAACTTCACCGCGTTGCCGCACAGATTCTGCAGCACGTGGACGAGCTTGTCGAAATCGCCTCGTACCAGCGGCACATCCGGCGCCACCTCGCTTGTAAATTCCAAATGCTCCTTAGCCGCCAGGGCCCTACCGTGCACGCACGATACCCACCACATCGCCGATGTCCACCACTTCAAGACTCAGTTTCACGCGGCCGGCATCAAGACGGCTCATCTCCAGAATGTCGTTGATCATCAGCATAAGCGCCTGGGAGTTGGCCTCGATGCCCGCCAAGGCCTTAGCCTCGTTCTCGTCGGCTCCTGCACGATGCTTGCTCAGTAGATCGGCAAAGGCCACGATGGAAGTGAGTGGCGTGCGCAACTCGTGGCTCACCATAGAAAGAAAGTCGCTCTTGTACTGGTTCTCATCCACCAGCTGAGCGTTAACCGCTTCCAGCTGGCGACGCTGCTGCTCGAGCACCTCATTAGCCCGCTGCAGCTGCGCCGTCCGATCGGCCACCTCGTCTTCAAGCCCTGCGTAAACATCAGCAAGCTCGTGGGCCATGTCGTTGAAGGCCGTCGTGAGCGAACTCATCTCCTGAGACGATTCGCTATAGCTGAGACGCACGTCAAGATTGCCCTCGGACACCTCGTCCACGCCGGAACGAATTTTGCCCAAAGGCCGTGTGACCAAATAGGTCAACGCCACGTACACCACGACCAAGCACACCGCCAGCATAATGGCGAAGAACAGAACATCTTGCGCGACGGACTCCCGCTCGTTGGCCTGGTACACGTCAAGCGGCATGATGATGCTGATGGCGCCGCCCACGTCCCCCATCTTCCAGCCCTCCTTGGGAGTACCGGTCACGTCCAGCTCACCAGCCGGTTCGCCATGACACTGCAGGCAAGCCTCCTCTATGGTCATGGGAGCCACATAGCGAAAGACCTGGCGGCCCTCATAGTCGGTAAAGCCATAGTAGTCGGCGCGACTTGCATCGTCGTGGAACGCGGAGAGCGCGGCCGCCTCATAGTCATCGGGCTCGCCAGCCTTATTGCGTGGGTTGAAATTCACGAACCGCGTCGTGTAATCGGAATGCATCGTGAAAGACTGACCGATGATGCGACCAGCAATGGCGCAGTGAAGCCCTTGGTACACGCCATCTTCCGTGAAGGCCACTTGGGCCAGGCGGTCTTGATTGGCCACCATGAATTCCCAGACGGCATCCATTTGCTGAGCGAGGGCGCGCGCCTGCTCCCGCAACTCGTTTTCCATTTGGGCATGCTTGTTTGCGGAAGTCCAAACCAAGTTCGCGCCGAGCGACACCGCCAGCAGCACGGCGATCAGGCAGAGAAATTTGGTTTTCAGCTTCATCGGCGCGCCCCCTTCCACCTTCGACCAGTGTAGCGCGGAAAGCCGGGCCTGCGACGGGAGGGGGGTCGCACGGCCCGGCTCAGCGGGAAGATGGCTACAGAACGAGCTGCTTCGCTCGCCGGAAAGAGCCGATTGACGGGCATCGATAACCACCGAGGGATCGGTGGTGGGCTCGGGCAGCACCGAGATCACATTCACGCCATCGGGATGAGCGGCCCGCAGCTCTTCAATGGGCCCAAAATCCAAAGCACGCATGGGGCAAGCTGCCACGCAAGCCGGCTTCTCCCCTGCCGCACGGAGATCGATGCATCCATCACAACGATGCACCACGTTGAACTCCTCAATAAGCACCGGGTGGCCGTAGGGACAAGCCTTCACGCAGTAGCCGCAGCCGATGCACGCCTCGTCATCGTGCTGCACCGTGCCGTCTTCCTCATTGATATAGGTAGCACCGGCAGGGCACACTTCCACGCAGGCCGGGGTATGGCAGTGGTTGCAGGCGCCCGAGTAGTGGAAGGTGGCGGGCTTGGGAAATTCTCCCACTTCGAAGCTTTCCACTCGGCGGAACAGGTAGCCTACCTCGAGATCGTTCTTGTCCTTGCAGGCCACCTGACACGTACGGCAGCCCATGCACATCTGCTGGTTGAAATAGAAGCTGCGGGTTCTTGTTCTCTTTCACGTCGGCCATAGGTTACTCACCATCCTTGCAGACAATGCGAAGCGGCTGCTCGGCATCGGGAGCCAAAGCCTCGCCCGTGTACTTCTCAATCTTGCAGAGCGCGGAATTGTAGCCCGACACGCCCTGACCGTTGGGGGCGGGGCCCGTCAGGTAGTTGTCGGCGCCGGCCGCATCGATACCAGTCTCTTCGTCCACGGCCACCCACGCGCCGTGAGGCAGGACCACCACGCCGGGCATGAGGCCCGCATACACGCAGGCGTTGCGCACGCACTGGCCGTAGGGGCTCGAGACGAGCACCGTGTCGCCGTCGGACACCCCGGC